>Ga0315279_10001272_pt1 | contig 42671 bp, 43 predicted proteins | sample YL17G06_20_MG_FD_203694 | JGI IMG/M metagenome (GOLD analysis project Ga0315279, IMG submission 203694) | Sediment microbial communities from Yellowstone Lake, YNP, Wyoming, USA - YL17G06_20 | ecosystem: Environmental > Aquatic > Freshwater > Lake > Sediment | place: USA: Wyoming | collected...
CACCAGCTAAGTCTTATGAGAAACCGTTGAGTTAAAGCTCGCTACCCAAGGACGGACTGCTTTATGCTGCTATAGGCAATTATGGCTATTTCTTCCAGAAAGAACGTTGAATCTTCCATAAGTAGACGGACGTTATTAGGGCGTATAGCATGAAAGGTGTAAAAGGAGAAGGTTTTAGAGCATGTTTATGCCTCAATGGGCTGTTTAGGTATTAATTTGTCAAGAAAAGCAAAGAAAGCAGAAGGTCTTGAGCAACATAAAAAATTGCAGCGTGAGAAGGACCAGAAAAGGAAAAGAGAACAACGACAAGAGCTTTCTCCTATCGGTGCCCTCAAGCCAGTTTTGTGATTTTGCGGAAAGTTATAGCTGAAACAAACAACAGAAGAAAATGCGAGCGAAAATGTGGGTCCATTTCAATTTTCTCTGCAATGCCGATACGCAGATTAAACTACACAAGATATTCAGACGTAAAGTCTCTAAGTGGCAAGGTTCATTAATAGATGGTTGTGTCTTGACCTACCACTTCAATAACCCCCCCAATCCCGATTCGCTCTATGTCTGTCTTAACATTCTTTCAATGAATCCCCCCGCAAGCCGTACCAAAGACCTTTCAGAGGCACAAAAAAACAAAATACCAAAGGAAATTCAGAATACAATGACTGAATTGGCTTCACAATATTTGGTCAATCCGAACTTGGACATGCAAGTGCGGGACTATGAATTTGACCTTCGCAATCCAAATACTCTAGCCATTTACAAAGCCTCTTCTACCGAGGAAATACTCAATTTTGCATCAAAAGGAACTGAAATCGCTCTTGAAATCTTGGAAGATGATAAAACGAAAAACCAAACATGGAAGAACGATAATGAAATTGCAGTATACATCATGAAGTTAATCAATGAGCGTCTAACAACCCAAAATGAACGAAATAATTGGCTTCATTTCATATGTAATCCGTTAGGTTTGTGGAATCTTGAACCTTATCTGCAAAGCATCGTAAGCAATACAATTCCGCTAAATTCTCGTGCCCTAACTCAATTATACCAAATAGAAGAGATGAAATGACCCATTCAGAAAACTGCAACTAGAGGATTCTTCTACTATTCCTTTTAAGCAACCTTGACCCCCAGATTCTTAGTGAGATACATGAAGAATAAGGTTAAGGCTATTTTGAACCAAATAGAGGGCCCTACCACCGTTGCACGCACGCACACACTCCACACAACAAGAGCAACACGCGCTATTCGAAACGGTATGTGACGTTAACCTGTTCTGGCTGCAGCCTTTTCCAGCGCAACGACGCCCGGAAGCTTCTTCCCCATCAGAAACTCTATCAACGCCCCACCCGCTGTGCTGACGTACGAGATCTTCTTGGTCAACCCAAACTCTTCAATAGCAGATGTCGTGTGTCCTCCACCGGCCAGAGAAAAAGCCTTAGAATTCGCAACCTCTTCAAGAATTCTTTTCGTTCCAAAACTGAACTCCTTGTTCTCATAAACTCCCATCGGCCCGCTAATAACGATTGATTTTGCCTTTCTTATAATCTTGGTATATTCATCAACCGTTTTTGCTCCGATGTCATAGGTAGGGTATTCTGTGGGCAACGCATTGACTGATATCTCTTTTCTTTTGCCACCCACTTCCACGGCCAGATCCTGCGGAGTCTTGATTCTGTCCGGATATTTTTGGATGAGTGCTTTTATGCCGGGCAGGAAGCTCAAGAGTTCTTTTTTCTGCAAGTAATCCATGTTTGGTTTGCCTAGGTCTACGCCTTTTGCTGCCAGGAACACTTGGCCCACGACTCCTCCTGTGAGCACGTAGTCAGCTATTTCCTTGTCCAATACGTATTTTGATATTTCAAGGGAGTCGTCTGCCTTGGCACCTCCGAGTATGAAGATGCATGGTTTTTCCGGGTTTTCCAGCACCTTGCCGAGCGATTTCAGTTCTCTCTCCATTATGCGTCCCGCAACACTCGGCAACACGGCTGTAAACCCTATTATTGACACGTGCGCCCTGTGCGCGGCTGCGAAAGCATCGTTCACGAAAAGATCCGCCAGCGGAGCAAGGTTCTTCACAAGCTCCGTCTTCGCATGTTCTTCCGGAGAACCGTCTTTGGTTTCACCGGCAAACGTCCTCACATTCTCCAATACGAGGATTTCGCCGCTCTTCAAACTTCTAATCGCGTTCTTGGCCTTTTCTCCGAAAAGATCATCAACATACTTAACCGGTTTCTTCAGGATTTTGCCGAGGATTTCAGCGTGCTGCTTCAGGGGGATAAAATCTGGGTCTCCCTTGCGTCCCTGATGCGCCAATATCACAACCTTTGCGCCCTTGTCCGCAAGCTCCTTGATCGTCGTTTCAGCATGAGCCCGAATTCTCGCGTCCTCCAAGATCTTCTGAGTCTTCGGATCAATCGCCGAGTTGAAGTCAACCCTCACCAGCACGACTTTATCCTTGACTTTCACATCGTCCAGCGTAAGGAACTTCGGCATGCTTTCCAACTCCTAACAACAAAAAAAATGACGAGAGTGTTTTAGAGTTCACTCTTTAGGTTCGGGTTAGAGGCCTTCCTTTTTCCCGATCATTTCTATCTGTTCGACCATGCGGCATGAGAAGCCCCATTCATTGTCGTACCATGCGAGCACCTTGACGAAGTTCTTGTCGATGACCATCGTTGACTGTGCGTCGAACACTGCCGAATACGTGCTGTGAAGCACATCCGAAGAGACTATTGGGTCTTCCGTGTATTCCAGAACGCCCTTCAGAGGACCTTCAGCAGCCTTCTTGAACGCTGCGTTCACAGTTTCTTTGGTTACCTCTTTTTTCAGCGATGCTGTCAAGTCTACGATTGAAACGTCTGGGATGGGCACTCGGAGAGCTATTCCGTCTATCTTCCCCTTGAGTTCAGGCATAATCTCGCCGATTGCACGAGCAGCTCCCGTCGTCGTGGGGATTATGTTCACTGCAGCGGCTCTCGCGCGTCTCAAATCCTTATGCACCAAGTCCTGCAATCTCTGGTCGTTCGTGTACGCGTGGGCCGTCATCATGAACGCTCTCTCAACCCCGAAGTTATCAGCTAGCACTTTAGTGACGGGGCCGACACAGTTCGTCGTGCACGAAGCGTTTGAAATCAGGTTGTGCTTCTTGTGGTCGTATGACTCGTCGTTCACGCCGATGACCATCGTAACATCAGGGTTAGTCGCCGGCGCCGAAATCAAAACCTTCTTAGCTCCAGCCGCAAGGTGCTTTGACGCACCCTCCCTGTCCGTGAAAAACCCCGTGGACTCCACAGCCAAGTAGATGCCCAAGTCCTTCCAAGGAAGCTGCGCCGGATCTCTCTGCGCCAACACCTTCAACAATTTTCCGTTCACCACAAGGTCATTGCCCTTCACCTGCACGTCCCCGTTGAACCTTCCATGCACAGAATCGTACTTCAGCAAGTGCGCAAGCGTTTTCGCGTCCGTTATGTCGTTAACTGCGACAAAATCGATGTTCGCCTTTCTTTCCAAAGCCGCTCTATAAAGGAGACGCCCAATTCTTCCGAAACCGTTTATAGCTGCTTTTACCGTCATTTTTATCACCATAATTGCGTGTTTTTTGTTTAGGCATGCTCCTAATTAAGTTTCCGACTTGAAGTCTGCAAACTCGCGAGTAGACAGCGTGCTTTTCAATTTACATCAATTTCATGCTGGACCGTTCCGCCCATTACCAGTGACGCGCGTGCGAATTTTCAATGCTTAGGCTTTCTTGCAGACACGATAACGTGCGAGTACTCATCACCCTCAACAGGCAGTAAATCCATCGGATTGTGCGGCCACAAACCAGAGTATGCCTCCTCCACCTGATCAAGCACTAGCCCTGACTTGGCCAACGCGTCTTTCAAGCGACCTTCACTCGCAATCTGCCAGCAGCTGTGTTCCTCAGCGATTCGCATGCTCTCTGACCCTTCCCGGTACCAAATAGAAACGAAGAACGTCTGGCCGCCAGCGCGCAGAACTCTGGCGCATTCCCTGAGCGCCAGCACTGTTTCAGGCACATTGTCAAAACCGAAAAATGAAGAAACAGTTGAGAACACTGCATTCTTGAAACACAAGTGTTTGGCATCTGTCACGACAACTGAAAGTTTATCGTAGGTTCCGGCTTTGAGGGATCTGTTCATCAAGCCGCGCAACGGCCTTTCATCTATATCGGTTCCTATTACTAGAGAATTTGCAGAGGATTTATCGAGCAGAGGAAGAAGAAAAGTGCCCATTCCGCTTGCAGCATCCAACACCGTATTGTCAGATTGCTGGCTTGAACGACTCACATGGTCAAGAAGCTTGTCCATCATTTTCCGTGTGGCTGCTTTCTGGTCGTCTCTAAGGTACGAGTCATATTTCCGCCTTACTTCCAAGTATTTCGTCTCGTCTGCCACGTTCACTTTCCACTCAAATTCCTTCTCCGACAGTTTCGCATCTTTGAGAAACCCAATTTGCTCCTTAACCTGAAACACGTGTCTCGAAGGGCACTTGAAATATCCGTTGACATAGCGGTTGCCGCACATCGCTCCTTCAAAGAAGAGAGAAGCTGAACAGACTGGACATGCAAGCAGCTTTCCAAGTTTATCATGCATACACTTCACGGGCTCAGAATAGATGTCCACTCTTTCTTTAAGACTTCCTCATTCAGCACCTCAACGCATGCACGGATCGTTGGCTGTAACAAATAGAAACACACGCGAATATCAGTCCGCATGCTAGGGCGTTGCTGAATTGGAACACAAAACTGTTCTTGGTGAAGAAAAAGGTGTGGTTGTTAACGAAGTTTCATAAGGACCATTTCGGCCGCTAGGACTATAGGTTCCCAGGTTTCGCAGAGCGGGGGCGCATAAGCAGTGTCTGCTTTCACCAGATCTCTCGCAGTCATCTGCCTCTGTATGGCTAACGATATGGCGTTGATTCTCTGGGTCACTTCTTCCCCGCCGATGATTTGAGCTCCGACTATCCGCTGAGACTCCTTCTCCACCACAAGCTTGACCTTTATCGGCAAAGCCCCCGGATAGTAATCAGCCTTCGTTTTTGAAGAAATCGTGCCCGCTATGGTTTCAAACCTCGCCCTTTGCGCCGCAACCTCAGTAAGCCCCGTCCAACCGCAATCAGTGTCAAACAACCGTGAAACAGCCGAGCCAAGAGCACCCGTGAAAAGCGAATACCCGCCCGCCGCGTTAGTCCCCGCAACTTTGCCCTGCCTCACAGCCACCGTGCCCAGCTGCGGCAGAGCCGGTCTCTGAGTCACTATGTTTATCGTCTCTGCGCAATCACCAATCGCGTAAACGTCCTTGGCGCTTGTCTCCATCCGCGCGTTAGTTTTGATGGCTTTCGTTTCTCCCAAGGTTATCCCAGCGCCTGCTGCAAGCTGAGTGTTTGCTCTCACCCCGAACGCGCTCACGAACAAATCTGCGCTGATCTGTTCGCCTCCGGCAAGGATGCCCGTCACGCTGTCGGTTCCGAGAAATTCTTCCACAGTCTTACCGAGTAGGATGTTAATTCCTTTTTGTTCAAGCTTTTCTTGGATTATCTTTGCCATTTCAGCATCAAGGGCTTGGGGCAGAACCTGTGGCAGCATTTCGACAACCGTTACTTTCAGTCCTTTCTCTTGCAACGCGATGCCTGTTTCGAGGCCGATAAGCCCGGCTCCCATGATTATCGCGGTTTTTGCTCCGTTCTTGACGGCATTGGCGATCCTTTCGCCGTCATCAAGCGTTCGAAGCGAGCATATGCCCTGTTTCTCCTTGCCCTTAATGGGCGGTATGAAAGAGCTTGCTCCCGTGGATATGATGAGGCTGTCGTACGGTATGGTTTCAGTCTTGCCGGCCTTGTCCACGGTTTCGATTGTTTTGTTTTGAGTGTTTATGGCTGTGGCTTTGGTTTCGGTTCTGAGGTCAAGCTTCATCATCTGGAAGAAAGCTTGCGGAAAAACGATAAGGTCCTTGAAGTTCGGTATCTGGCCGCCTATCACAAATGGAAGACCGCAACGCGAATATCCCGGGTATTTTTCTTCTGTTAGAAGCGTGATTTCAGCGGTGCGATCAGTCTTCCTGGCTGCAGAAGCAGCGTCTACGCCCGCGGCGTGTGCGCCGATGATCACTATGCGTTTAGGCATTTGTTCTTCCTTCACTTTTGCAGAGTCTTGTGCCACTCAACCGCCTTGTTGAAGTCCATAAGATTGGACAGTTCTGCTTGAAGGTTTGAAGGCTTCACGATTAGCAGCCATCCTTTATTGTATGGGTCTTCGTTAAGCGTTTCAGGTTTCGACTGGACTTCCGCATTCACTTGTTCTATCGTTCCGCTTATTGGCGCCACTAGGTCTGATACGGCTTTGACAGATTCCACTGTGCCGTAAGGGTCGTTCTGCTTTGTAGTCGTTCCAGGACTTGGCAGCTCCGCATAAACGATTTCCCGGAGCTGTTTCTGAGCGTAGTCTGTTATGCCCACTCTGACTTTGTCGCCTTCGATTTTGAGCCACTCGAACTCTTTTGTGTAGTATAATCCTTCAGGCACTTCGTGCCCATCTACTTTCACCATGTTTGTTCACCTCTAAATAATGCAGTTATTGTTTCATGCTGCAACGTTTAAGATTAACTGTCCCTAAAAGCAGGCCTCCACGTAGAACAATTCATGTTCTAACACACGCCAGCTCAGTCTCTACCTTCAAACACAACCCAGAACAATCTGGCGCTTGGGCCCCCCAGTCCAAGCTGGACCAAATCTCGCAGTGGAAACATCTTCCAGACATTCCCTCTTCTTCTATTTCCGATGCAGAGTCTGCTGGATTCGTTTCTAAAGCATTATATCTAAAGGATTCTTGGCTTTACTGGGCTTAGATATGAAAGTCGCATACCTGCCCTGGTTACACATGCATCAGCCGATGGTGTTCGCTGATGATAATGAGATCATAGGCAACCTGGAAAAAATGCTCAGTTCTGATGACTCGAGAGATCAGTGGGATGGAAGACTCATAGCGAGGGCGTATAGAAACCCTGCTTTCTGGGTCAGAAACCTTGAAGGTGAAGGAAAGCATCCGAGGGTTGCAGTCGATTTCTCCGGACTCCTCCTTGAAAATCTCAACAAGATGAAGGGGCTGCATCCCCGAGAGGACGTGGATGGTAACGTAATAGGAGACGTAATAGAGCTATGGAGGCAGGTTCTTCACGAATTTCCTGATTCCATAGAGTTTTCCGGGACAGCGTTCGCTCACTGTTATTTTCCTGTGACTCCCGAAGAAGACTGGGAACAACAGGTTGATTTCTGGAGAAAAGTATTCTGTTCGCTTTTTGGTCCCGAATCGATTAAAAGGGTCAAAGGATTCTGGCTACCGGAGATGGGCGTTCCAGCTGTTGAGAGACTGAGTAGACTTGTGAAGTTGTTGAAGAGCAGGGGATATGACTGGCTGATTCTACCAATCGAAGCTGTGAAGGCTGAGAGAACATTGTCACATGAAAAGCACGTGGAAATTTTCAGCCGCCCCCACGTTCTTAGGACCGAGGGCGGAGAGATGACCGTGATTTTCAGGCCGAAGTACAATTTTATCGATCAACAGGCAGGATGCGATGCAAACGGAATATACAACAAATGCATTGAAGCCGCACGCATTTCAGAAAAAGCCGGTAGAAAGTGCCCCGCGCTTATTGTTCCTGCGTCTGACGGCGAGAACGGAAACGTCATGATGAACCATTTCTTTTCCGACACCTTCATTCCATTTTTCAGAGAAAAACTGAATGACGAAGTTTCTTCAATGACCATTACTCAGTATCTCAAAGAATATCCTCCGGACAGTGAGATTGAGCTGCAAACTATTGGAGGCTCATGGTTGGGGAGCCATTCACACTGGAACGGTGGAGACAAGCAGTTGGAGATGAAGAGGAAGATAGAAGAGCTAAGTGGCAGATTTCACGACCCGAAAGCAAAAGCTTCAAGAAGCGAGGAGGCGCTGAAAGCACTTCTCATGGCTGAGACGAGTTGCTACGTGTACTGGAACAGCAGCTTCTGGTTCGACCAGGGAGAAAGAATGATAGAATATGCATATCAAAAAATGGAAGAGGAATGTTGAGAAGAAACCTAACGCGTTGTATATTCAACCAGATGGTTTCCACGCGCTATTAGTGTACTCGTTCAGAACCGCAGCGTAAACTCCAGTTGTCCATTCCGCGATTTTGTCCCAGTTGTAGTTCCACAGGCACTTCCGATATGCGTTCTCTACTACATAGTTTCTGAACCCAACATCCCTAACAATCCTGAGAATTGCCCCTGCCAAGGCAGGGGGATCACCTATTGGAACCTTCAAGCCTGTGCCGCCGTCATCTACGATTTCACTCAGTCCACCGGTGGACGTCGTCACTAGGGGACAATGAGCCGCCATGGCTTCGAGTGCCACTATGCCGAAAGGCTCGAATTTCGATGGAACCACAGTCACATCTGCTACGCGATACAGGGCTCTTAAAGTCCAATCGTCAATGTATCCTGCAAACAATACTTTTTCACGCAGACCGTAATCGCTGGCCATCCCCTGATACATTTCTTTTTGAGGCCCCTCTCCAACCACGACTAATTTGACGTTTACACCGCCAGCAAGGATCATAGGTAACGCGTTGATGAGGGTGTCCAAGCCTTTTTCGGGGACGAGCCTCCCCACAAACAGTAAGATCCTCTCAGATTCGTGCGCGAAACGATTCCTGACATTCCAATAATTGAAGCTGAAGCTGAATTTTGTAACGTCGACCCCGTTGGGTATAACGGATATCTTGCTTTCAGGCATGTGGAAACACCAAGCGACGTGGCTACGCATATAATACGAACAGGTGATCACCCGCCAAGATTCAAAGGTGATCCAGCCCTCAATTTCATGAATCGAAGCTTGAAGATCATTGTGAATTCCCGTTCTTCTACCAAATTCTGTGCTGTGCATCGTCGTAATCAAGGGTTTTCTGTACAAATACTTCAGTCCGACGCCGGCAACGCCTGAAAGCCAATCGTGCGCATGGATGATGTCAAATCCTCCAGTTCCGCTGATCAGGTCGCTGCTGCTGATCTCCATGTTTTTCTGCATTCGAAGGGCCCATCCCAAGAAAGAGTCTCCAGTGGCATACGCTTCAAACCTGTTGACGTTAACCCCGTCGATGTTCTCGAACTTCTTTGCACCAGGAAAGTTGCATGTCATAACATTTACTTCTAAGCCCCTGCGAGCGAGGGCCCTCGAAAGATCAAAAACATGCGAAGCTATGCCTCCTATTATTCGAGGAGGAAATTCCCATGACAGGTGAAGAACCCGCATCCACATCACTCATGCTATGGCTTTGTTGTATACAGAAGTGACTTCATCAACCCAGTTCGGGCCAACAGGCCAGATTGCCCTTATTTTCTCGTTGTGGCCTTCACCATAATACCTCAAGATCTCCCTTTTCAGCCAGTCAGTGTTGGTGATCACTTTGTTGGACTCCCATAACCCCATGTCTTCGATTTCTTTGATTGCCAAGCTGGTCGTATTGAAATGGTCATGACAACGATGCCCTTCGATTGAATGAAAAGTCATTACAAAGGGGATGTGAAAAGCGTGTTTGAGAACGATGGCGGGATATGTCGTAAGCCACTCGTGAGCATGTATCAGATCTATATTTTTCCCCAGTTGTTTATGGAAATAAATGATGTTTGAGGATTCGGTTTCCATCTGCAGCGAAGCTGTGACATCATAACTGAGGATGCTTGCCATCGGGTGAGTTTTGACAGGGTTAACAACTCTGTGGACGTGGACGCCGGAAACGTCTTCGAACCCTTGCTTCAAATCGTCCAGAACTACCAGTTCGACCTTGTTTCCTCGTCTGACAAGCTCATGGGCGAGCGTGCTCACGTGGTCGGCGATGTTTCCCAAGCGTTTGGGCGGATATTCCCAGCTAAGCAGCAGAACACGCATCAGCGAACCACTGGCAGGGATAGATTTGCAAGATCAGATGCGGCTTCTGCGGTAAGTCAGTTTCTCGATGCGAGCGTCTATCAACCCTGTTATACTGGTCCTGAGCACTTCACCGTGGAGGTTTGATGTTTTCAAGAGCTCAAACTCTTTGGCCAGCTCTGCATCGCCCAGAACATCCTTGCACCATTTTGCAATGTCGCCTCTCTGAACGTGAAACTCCAACGATTTCGAATCAACCCTCTTCGCCTTTTCCTTAAAATCTGAAAGGCTGCAAGCCGACATTTTCGTGAACTTGTCCGGTCCGACCCCGGTGTAGAAGTAGAAGCATTTTTCCTGAGGGGGTGCCGAGTAAACCTTCTTTGCACTTTCGGGCAGCACTCCTATGGCTATAAGTCCGAGAGGAGTCAACTGGTAAGCAGGGGGATTTTCTTGTGTCTTGTTCAGAAGAGTCTTCTGTTCCAACGATTTCAGGTAGACAGACAGGTCCTGAGCGGTGTAGGGTTCTCCCAGCTCCCGCGCAAGACTGCTAGGCGTTGCTTTTCCCAGTACATTAATCTTTTTTAAGACAATAATCTCATCTTGCGAGAATTCAGGCACAGAAAGCACCTCGCGCTTCAGTTAGTAGGCTTCCACCATAATAACTTTGTCTTTCGAGGTTCTGTTAACTTCTCATGGGATAGGCTAACGTGTTAACTGTCGTGGGATGAGACTAGGGAAACACTGCATTGGTTGGACATGGGTCTATTGTTTATTCGTTTTCAATTTGAATTTCGCATTCATAATTCTTTTAGCTTTGTCTTCGATTTAATGACAAGGTAGCACAAAAGTGACATGTAGCATGTCTGGAAACTGGAATCCAAAATGGGACGTTACAAATCATTTTGGGTGAGGAGTTTGGACGAACGGCTCAGAATCCTTGTAATTGACGACGATCAAAGCGTAAGAACAACGACCGCTGCGATATTGGAAAATGAAGGATACAGGGTTGACACGGCTGAGAATGGAAAACAGGCCGTAAAGAAGTCGAATGCCGATCTCTACAGGGTTGCGTTGATAGATTTTCGGCTTCCAGACATGGAAGGCACAGAACTGTTGACTGCACTCAAAGAGACAACTCCGAAGATGGTGAAAATCATGGTAACAGGATACCCTACGGTACAAAACGCAATCGAGTGTGTGAACAAACATGCAGACGCTTATTTCGTAAAGCCAGTAGACTACGATAATCTGCTTAACACAATTAGAAACTTGATTCAAAAACAAAAGGAGGGAACTTAAGGTGAGGTTGAATACTTCTGGCTTGCATTTTGGATTAAGGTTATCCACTTGTTTTTTCCTTCGACTTTCAGACCGCACATTTCAGAAGGAGTTTTCCCTTCTAGTGCCATATGCGGTCTAACAAAATTATGATAGATTTGATAACCTGAAAGTATCAGCGTGTCGTCTCGTACACTTTCTGATTACTTAAATCTTATATCCGAAAAATGTGCTTCTTTTGTTAGGGGTATCGAGTGATTCTGACATTTGTTGTATCAGTGATTCTTTTTGCGCTTCTGTTCAAGAAGAAGAAACTATTGAGAAAGCACTGGTACGTCTTGTTTTCAGTCGGTTTGGTCTTTGCATTGTTCTTGTCGTTTGTTTCAGTTTGGAGTGTTTGGGACCCACACGCACTGAGTGACTCTTTGCATGATGGAAACTATTCAGGAGCATCGGCCGTGTCTTTCCCGCTATGGCTGAGCGTCTATATCACTCCTGCGAGACAGCGAATCGTGCAAGGAGCGTACGTATTTGGGAACGTATCCTTTGGTGTGTTCATCGCAAATGGAAAAGTGCTAGAGGCAAACGGTGTGTTAAGCTATGCCCCTGTGATGGGGACTACTCATGTAGGGTATCAGCTGGGGCCTCCTTTCTTTTCTGATGCAATCGCATTATTCGATTTCCTACTGTTTCTGTTCACCTTGTTCGATATGGTAGGGTTTGCGCTGGGACTGATTCTGTGCTGTATTGTTTCAAGGATGTTTGCACCACGCTTTCAAGTAGTATCAACCGATTTTTCACACGAAGGCTTATCAACCGAAGACTTCACAGAACCTCTTTCGACTTGCAATTGAGTCTGGGTGCGGTAGAATGGAAAAGCAACCTTTGCATTTTGCTTTGGTTCTGCACATGCATCAGCCGCGTTACAACTTGAACGGCCCGACGTACGAGTCGGAGATGGCTCGCGACGTTTTCAACCAGACACTCCATCCATACACGTATCCCTCAGACGTGCTTAGGAAGGATGAGAACGCGAGGATTACTCTGAACTTCACAGGCAGCCTGATTGAACAACTGAATGAGTTCGCAAGCGTTGGTTTCGATTCAAGGTTGAACGGATTATGGGACAGATACAAGGAGACGCACACGCTCGGGAGAGCAGAGTTTATGGGTTGCGGCTATTTTCATCCCATATTCCCGCTCATACCGGAGGCTGACCAGCTGAAACAGGTTGAAGAACATCTGAGCCTCTTTCAGCGAACTTTCGGAACGAGACCCGAAGGATTCTGGCTTCCAGAACTCGCGTTCAGCCCCAAGGTAATCCCCGTGCTGGCAAGGAATGGTGTAAAATGGACGATAGTTGACGGCCCTCACATCGTCAACGCCAACAAGAACGAGAACGCGTATCAGCTCCTGTACAAACCCCATTTTGCGGAGTATGATGGACACCGCATAATCGTGATCCCCCGAGACAGAATGATCAGCATCGCTCAACAAAGCGGCTACAACCCCGTCTGGCTCAGACACGAGATTGAAAGAGGAATCGAAGCAAACAACGATGGAGAGTTCTTGTTGACCGTAGCTACCGACGGTGAAAACGGATGGTTCCGCCACTCCGGAGAGAACGCGGGGTTCTGGGGATGGTTCTTCGAACCTCTTCTCTATCTTCTGAAGAAAGATCCTGATTTCCAGTTTATCAAATTGACAACTATAACCGAATATCTCGCTGAACATCCGCCGAAAGACACCGTGGCCGTTGAGGATGGAAGCTGGAACGTGCCAGACACGTTTGATGACGGCAGGTTCCTAAAGTGGACAGGGGGCGAAGAGAGGCAAAGGACTTGGGCGCGCATTCTAGAGGCGAGCGCATCAGTCCGTGAAGCGGAAGAAAAAATAGCATCCAGAAAGGTGAACTGTTCACCAGAAGCGAATAATGCATTGGATCAGGCTTGGCGTTGGCTTCTCATGGCGGAGGCAAGCGATAATTTCTGGTGGGGCAGCAAAGACTGGCTTGATCGATCAGTCGTCTGCTCCCTCAAAGCTAGGGAAAAAATCAATGAAGTGTCAAGGCTTTGCGGAATCATGTAGGTTTCCAAGAGCCACCATCGTATTCTTTGAGTATCTGCTCATAATATTCCTTTGTTTGTTTCGCTATCTTGGCCCAATCGTAGACTTCTAGCGTCTTCTGGTAGGCGTTGAGCTTGATCCAGTTAGCGTATCCTGGGTCCAGTAGCACTCTTGTTATTCCCCAAGCAACTGAATCCGCGTTGCCCGCGAAGATTTTGGTTCCTGTTTTGTCGTGCTCAACGATTTCGGAAAGACCTCCCGTGTTTGAGGCGACTAGCGGCGTCTTCGCTGCCATCGCTTCGAGGGCGGTTATGCCGAATGGTTCATACAAGGAAGGCACGACGCAGACATCAGCGATTTGATACAGCTTTCTGAGACTTTCCTCGTCGAGAAAGCCTGTGAACATGATCTTGTGCGCAAGACGCATGTTTGCCACTTGCCGCATCAGAGAATCCTTCATGCCTCCCTCACCGACGACTACGAATTTTGCATTCACTCTGGACAGGACTTTCGGAATAGCGCTGATCAAAGTCTGCACGCCCTTTTCATAGACTAAGCGGCCCACAAAGAGTACAATCTTCTCTTCAGGCCACGCGAATCTCTTTCTGAACTCGGCTCTGTCAAACTCCTCCTCATACACGCTAACATCGACACCGTTTGGAATAACCGTCACCCTATCCCGCGAAAGACCGTAGGCCCACCTCACCTGCCCTGACATGTACTGGCTGCAGCACACAACTCGCCAAGATTCATGAGCAAGCCAGTTTTCGGTTTGATGAATCATCCTTTCATAGTCTGTGTGAAGCCCGTTCCTCCTGCCGATTTCGGTGGAGTGCATCGTGGCTGCAAGTGGGATTCTGAAAACGTGTTTGAGGCCTAAAGCGGCGTTGGCTACCAGCCAATCATGGGCGTGTATGATGTCAACTTGACCGCTGAGACTGCTGATTAGAGCTGCGGTTTCTTTTTGCATGTTCACATTCATCAAGGAATCCCAAGTCGCAAAGTCTGGAGAAGGAGTCTTGTACGAATCAACTCTCAACACGTGCGCACCGTTCACTACCTCACTTTCTGGGGCTCCTGGAAAGTCACACGTTACGATGTGGGTATCTACACCCAGTTTCACGAGTTCTCGCGACAGATTAAACAGATGGGCGGCGATTCCGCCCACTGTCCTCGGCGGAAACTCCCACGAGAGCATCACGACTCGAAGTTGTCTGCTCAGCTGGCAGGTACCTCCAATCGCTTCTGATACGTCGCCAGGATCCCGTCTATCCATGATTCAGAATCGGGCGAAACAACCTCTATCACATTATCTGGAGCGTTGTAGTAGCGCTTCAATTCCTGCTTCATCCATTCGGATTTGACTATAATCCTCGCGGCTTCAGAGATTCCTAGAGACTCCATGCTTCTTATGGACGAGCTTAGGGGCGCGCCACTGTTTCGAGATCTGTGAGGTTCGATGCTGTCTATTGAATAAACAAAAGGAATCTTCAGCGCCCTCTTCAAAGTCACCGCGGCAGGTATGAAGTGCCAATCGTGCGCGTCTATGAGATTCACCTCGTGTTTCATCGAATAATAGATGTCCGCAGCAACCCGTTCAGCTTCCTGATTCAAACTGAGCATCCACGTCAAGACGTTTATCTGTGGTTGAACCTTGTCCGAGATTCTGTAGGCTTTTATGCCGTCCGCGCCCTGGTGAAAGCCAATCCAAGAATTGTTGTACGTGACGACGTACACGTCGACGTTTTTCTTTATCAATTCGACTGCAAGCCTATTCACGTAGTACGCAAGTTGACCGGCGATTCTTGGAGGGAATTCCCACGTGAAGAGTATCACTCGCAAGAAACGCGCACGTCCTCAGCTGAAAAGCGAACAGACTCTTATTATCCCTGTACTTGTCAGGTAGAATCTTCTGCTTCCCTCATGATCGTGGTAAGCGGCTACGTATCCGTCGGAAACGTGCTTGTCCAGGTTCTGGTTGACCGCGTTTATGTCTGCCTGGAGAATCTGAGCTAAATCCTCGCTTTTTCTCGCCATTTCGCCGCTGGTGGCACAGAGATTGTGCAGGCTGATCAGAAGCCGTTCTGACAAGGAAGTCTCATACTCGTTCAACTTTATCATTCTCTGTTTCTTTCAAGAAGGTGACTCACCAAATAACTTTTGTGCAAGAGGCCTTTAATAGATGTCAGCGCATGTCAATGTGATTGTTGATGACCGCTGGCCGTCTCAGTGTTCTTATGCTTAGCTGGGAATTTCCTCCCAGAATCATAGGTGGAATCTCCTCGCATGTCTATGATCTTTCGATGGCGTTGGCCCGCAGAAACGTAACGGTCAACGTCGTCACCTGTGACTTTCCAGGAGCGCCGGAGTACGAGCAAGTCGGCGGAGTGATGGTGCATCGTTTCAACTCGAAGATACCGTCTCCGAGCTTCCTAGGATGGATTTTTTCGATGAATCAGGCCATGGCTGAAAGGGCCATCGACGTCATAAACGATAACGGCGAAGAAGTGGATGTCATTCATGCTCATGACTGGCTTGTTACGGAAGCGGCCGTCAAGGTCAGGGACGCTTTTTCGAAACCTTTGGTTTCGACGATTCATGCAACTGAGATGGGAAGAAGGGGCGGAATCCATAACGATTATCAGAGGACCATAAACGAGGTGGAACGACACCTTGTCAACCAGAGTTCCGAGATCATCTGCTGCAGCAATTACATGGCAGATCAGGTTTCGTCTGCTTTCAACGTGCAGGGTGACAGGCTTCACGTGATTCAAAACGGCGTGAACGCCGCCAAATTCGGCGGCGAAGTTAACACAATGCCTGTTAAGAAGCGGTATGCAAAGAATGGAGAGAAAATAGTGTCCTTCGTCGGACGGCTCGTGCACGAGAAGGGAGTGCACGTCCTCGTCGGCGCAGTGCCCAAAGTGTTGGCAGCAATGCCCAAGGTGAACTTTGTAATCGTCGGAGAAGGAGGATTGAAAGATTACTTGGCGAAGGAAGCGTATGATTTTGGCGTGGCTGACCATGTTTTTTTCGCAGGCTTTGTTGATGAAAAAACGCTGATTTCAATTTACAGAGCGAGTGACGCTGCTGTCCTTCCCTCTCTTTACGAACCATTCGGCATAACCGCCCTCGAAGCCATGGCCGCGAAGACGCCGGTCATCGTGACGGACACGGGAGGGTTAGCTGAGATAGTGGAGCATGAAAAGACGGGCATTAAGGTTTATGTGAACAACTCGGATTCGTTGGCCTGGGGAATCCTGAGGGTACTCAAAAACCCTGATGTCGCTAAGAGAATTCGCGAGAATGGGTACCAGAAAGTCCTCAGAGAGTATGATTGGAACGCAATCGTTGAAAGAACGATGAAAGTCTATAATCGTGCATTGCTGGCGAGACCCAGACCCGAAGGGATTCTCATGAAATTTCCGTTCCTCATGTTCGAAGAATATCCTGCGGAAATGAGGATTCTTCTTCTGATGCACATTCTTGGAGCCGTCGACGACGAAAACGCCAAGCGACCAGCAGAGTTAGCGGACATACTGGGGATAGGCGTTACCAAGCTGCATGGTCTGCTTCAGAAGCTCTCAGACTCTGGCTACATCGTGTCTTTCAGAGACAACCTCCGACGGCTCCGATTTTACCTAACCAAGCTCGGTATAATCAAAGTGTTGTCTGCTTTTTCCTGACGTCGAAGACCCGTTCTTCACGGAGGAAACGCTTCTTGAGCTCATTCAACCGGGATTGCGCCGCAGTCAATAAGTTGGCACGGAGTTCTTCACCTTGCATTCCAGAGTCTCGAACCTGCTTCAGTCGTCTGCCCAGATCCTCGTCTCGCAGTGACAGCGTTGCCCACTTTTCAAAATCACCTTCTCTGTTGTGAAACTCGAAAACGGCTGTGTCGACTCTTTGAATTGCTTGGACGATGCCCATGAGGCTCCATGCTTTAATCCCCATGAAGTTCTGTTCTCCCGGGCCCTCGTAGAATAGGAATGGTTCGTTTGCGGCGCACACATACTCCCGCAGTTTTGATTCGAAGTCGAGCAGGGCTCCCAGTGCAGTGACGAAAGCGTCTGTCGGTGTTTTGTAGGGACTGAAGTACGTGTGCACTTCACCGGGCGATCCTCCGGCTGAGAACATGTAATACAAGTGGTCGCTCGTCAGAAAGTGTCGCCACAGCTTGAGGAATTCGCTGTCGTTTGATTCTCTGACGAGGGGTTCAAGCTCCTTGCTTGTCGTGTAGTAGGCCCATTGCATGGTGTTTCCTAGCCAGCCGCTCGTGTCTCTGTTGATGTCTGCCCAGGAGACGGTGCCGCCTAGTTCCTCGACGTCGATTTCTCCTGTGGGCCTGTGTTTACTTAACACTTCAGACGGCGTTGACATGGAGAGGTTTTCATGCTTGAAGATTTCGAGCGGCAAGTTTTTGAGAAAGTCGTGTATGCCGGTCTCAGGCCAGTGGTGTTCTCCGAAAGTCTCGTAGTCTGGAAAGATTGTGACGCATTCTCCCTGAGTGGATGCCAACCAATCTGCGTATTTATCGGCTGTGAGAGGCCAGTCGCTCCACGACCTTACGGAAAACCTGAATGCAACGTCATCTGTCAATTTGAAGTTTCTGAGGAGAACCCTGAGTCTATCGCAGCCTTTGGCCTTGTAAACATAGTTCGGCGACCTCCCCTTCAAGATCCTATCAATTCCCTCCGTGAATATGGCGCTGTACCCCATCTTGTCCACGACTCTCGCAATGGCATTGTTGTAGAGCAGCTCTGTGTTCTCGAAGGCAACCGGTTCAGAGTGGAACAAGTCTTTCATGAGTTCACGGTGCATTCGGACCTGTTCCATGAACTCGTCTCTCACAGGATACAATCCCGCCAAGGAATGGTAGTAGGGCTGGTCCAGAAACTCGACGCAGCCCGTTGCGCTTAACTGCTTAAACGATTCCAAGAGGTCAGCGTTGAAACTCTCGCACTGCTCAAGAAAGACGCCTGAAATGCTGAATGACACTCTGACCTTCTTTCTATCCCTCTTGAACCTGTCGATTAGGTCAAACAGAATACCGTTTGCCGGAAAATAACATTTCTTGGCCGCCCGATCGAAAATCTCTTTGTTCTTAGAGTTGTCAAAATAGAAATCAAACAGTTCCCCTCTGGTTTTCCTCTTGAACATGCTTCTTTCCCAGAAAAAATTCTCCCTAAGCCGGTAGGGCTGATGGACTTTAAAAATAAGAAGCAGGTCAACCAAACTTCAACACCAAGTCGAGTACGACAAAATGTCCAGAACTTGCTTAAGCTTTGCGGTCTCGGGAACTGTCCGCGGTTTTTGTTCTCATCCTCGGTTCCCTTTTTACAACCGTAAGACCAGGTTAAAACTGACTAGCAACAGCAAGTGTTGGCATTCCGTCATGACAAATAGGTTGACACATACGGATAGGACACTGTAAACTTATCTGTCATGGCACGTGCGATCTAGGTTATCCTGAATAGTTCTGCCAAGTCTTGGGTTGATGGCTGACAAAACCAGAGTGCAACGGGCCAAAAGAACTTTTAGCCCCAGTTTTTCGTAAATTCGATTCAAAAATCGAAGATAGACTTAAGAGTAACAGGCGTGTGAATAACCGAAGTTGAATGAGGGAAATGGTGGTAAGTTTTTCTCCCTTCTCTCCTTTCTCCCCTCGTGAGTAAAACTGCCATCTTCCCTCATCTCATTTTAAAGGAACTTTTTGGCACTTATAGCGTGCTCCATCCCACAACAGTTAACGCGTAGAACAATCCCATGACAAGTTAACAGAACCACGGATAGGGTTCTGGTAACTTCATAGGCGATAGAGTTTCCTGTTAAGAATCGGGCGATAATTCTGTTCCTTGAAAAGAGGGTGTTAACTTTCGGGTGATAGGTCATTTTAGAGGATTCTGTTAAGTCCTCATAGGATGAGCTAGTGTGTTAACTGCCATGGGATATTGTCATTATCAGAAATTGATTCAGGGTTCATAAATTATTTATCTTCTGGTTTCATAAATAGGAACACTCTAAAGTTGGCGTGGTAGGGAATTTTGCAAAGAAAAGCCAGACGAAAATTAGTTGACGAGTTCATCAAACAAAGTTCTGAATTTGGAGAAATAAGATTGGTTGCAGCTATCGACATGGAACCAGATTCCCCATGTCCTAACGCTATTTTCTATATGCGCATGGAATCCAAGGATCGAACTTCAGGAGAACCTTGTGAGACTGGAAATATCTGGCTTAGTTTGAATGAGATGACTAGACTTAGTATTCTAATGAACATTGCTTCACGATTTTGGTTTAAACGATTAGAGAAAGGCAAACCTTACTCAGAAGAAAGAATCGGGGTGTTTTTGGATGAGTACAAGAAAATCAAGGATTCATTAGAAAAATTATTGCCAAAAGAAATCTAGTTCTTGTTCTTGCTTGCGTTTTCTATCAGAGTTTTCCACTTGTCTTGTCCTTCGACTTTTATTCCACATGCCTCCGCTGGAGTCTTTCCATCTAAGCCTTCATGTGGTCTAACATAGTTGTGAAAGATTTGATAACCAGAAAGCATTGCTGAATCATCCTTCTTTAATCCTCTCAACACCTTCTCACGGTCTCGAACTTCACCGTTCATTCTTTCCATCTTGTTATTGTTGCGATCGCCCTTCAGCGTGATGTGTTGAATATGCTCAGTTCTCGGTCCTTTGTTTGTCCAGAACTCTTTTTTGTAAGCATCATGATACGCTCGAAGGCCGTCAGTTATGAAGGTCATGGGTTTCTTTCCTGTTGCTTCCTTTGCCATTTTTAGAAGGTTTCTCGCGTCGTGTCTGTCTTTTGATTCTGCTACTTCTTGGGCTATCCAGAACCTTGTTTCGTCATCCATCATTGCGAAGAGGTATTTCATGTTTCCATTAATTTTCACGTATAACTCGTCTGCTCTCCAAGTGTCTGAGACGTTTGGTTTGATTTTTTCAAGGTATTCATTCATTAGCTTCACGTATTTTCGTATCCACTTCAAAACTGAAACATGGCTAACTGAAACTCCTTGCAGCTTAAGGAACTTCTGAACGTTCCTAAGCGATTCTCCAGTGAAGTATAGTTGCATTGCCGAGGTTATGACTTGTGGCGATGCTTTCATTCCCTCAAAACCCACATTGACCGAAAACCGTTTCCCACATGCTTTGCAGAGATAACGCTGAATATCGTACTTCTTGTTATGCCGTACTGCGTCTTTGACTATTTGCTCTGAACTACAGTAAACGCATTTTGAAGTGTTCAAAGGTGCGATGATAATGTTCTTCTTGACTTGCTCTTTGATCTTTATGCTGGTCTCAACCGCAAAAATATGTTTGCATTTTGCCTGTCGGAACCTGTTATCTGGACATTCGCAAGACCATTCTTTGTCAACCTTGAAAACAGCGTATTCGCCGTTTCCTGATTGGGAGAGAACAGTGTAGAAATTTCCTTCTACCTGTTTGACTTGGCTTTCTTTATGAGCTATTTCTAAGCCTCTTTCTTCTCTTTTCTGTTCGAGTTCTTTTATCGTCATCATGGTACCACACAGCACCAATACCTATTATGGTACCACACTGATATAAGCCTTGTGGTACCATACACCACAAACATTAAATACTTTATGGTACCATTAGGGACAGTGTGATATAATCACAAAATCACAATTATCACAAAGTGATAAAGTGACGGATGAAAAGGTAGGCAAAACAACAGAAGGCAGAACCATCAGAGTGTCATTCGAGAACTACGCAAAGATACTCAAGACGAAGGCGAAACTCTTGTTGAAAGACACAAGACCGCTGAAAGATAGGAAAGACTACTCAGAAAATGATGTTGTAACCTACCTTTTCGAAAATCAAAAGGAGAAAATAGAACATGAAGGCTAAACTCCAAAAACAATTAGCTTACAGGTACAAAGAGAAGAAACATTACAAACACGTTATCATAGTTCCAGACGAAGCTATCACAGAATTAGGCTGGAAAGGCGGTCAAGAACTGGACCTTGTTGTCAGAAATGGCAAACTGATTGTCGAATTAAGAACCAAAGAACCGCCCACTTCGGAGAAATGATTTATGAGTCCACAACTTTTGAAACCTGTTTCCAATCGAACAAGCAGTACTTCCACTGAAAACTTAAGTGAAACAGAACACTCTCTTGCGGTAATAGGCATACCGTTAGCAAACAGACCGCTTGGAGAAGGGAGAGAGACAAGAACTGGAACCCAAAACAGGAGACAGTCCACTGTTTTTCAAGGAAAAAAAGGCAGCAGCAGAGGACACAGTTGAAGAGAGAGAGTCAATGGAACTTCTTGAAAACGCTTCTGAAGAAAAGCTCCGTGGCGGTTTTTACACACCCAAGCCAATTGCAGATTTCATATTAAAATGGGCTCTCAACGGAAATGAAACCTATGACATTTTGGAGCCGAGCGTTGGCGACGGAGCTTTTCTTAGGCAAATTCGAGAAAACCAATTTAGATACCTTTCAATAACTGCAATTGAAATCAATGAAGCAGAAGCAGAAAAAACACGTAACATTCACCTTCCCAACACAACTGTCATAACTGGTGATTTCTTCAAGTATTGCAACTCTACGTTGCAACGCTTCGACTTATCCATCGGAAACCCACCTTTTATTCGTTATCAGTTCTTTGACAAGGAACAACGTGCAGAGGCAGAAAGAATATTCTGGAAAGCAGGACTGCATTATTCAAAACTTACAAATCCGTGGGTTCCTTTCGTTGTCGGCTCAAGCTTATTGTTGAAGGAAAAAGGAAAACTCGGATTCGTTCTACCTGCCGAAATTCTTCAAGTATCATATGCCAAACGGCTCAGAAACTTCTTAGCTCATTTTTACAACAGAATAAACATAATATCATTCAAGAAACTCGTGTTTCCAAGCATCGAACAAGAGGTAATACTCTTACTGTGTGAAAAGAATGGTGGAAATTCGCATCTTATTGAACATATAGAATTGGAAAACACTGACTATCTAGAAACCATCAACATTAACAAGCTGAAATTCCCAGACAAGAAAATCGATTTCAAGTCAAATAAATGGACATTCTACTTCCTAGACCAAAGAGAAATCGACTTTATAGAAAAACTATTACACCAAAAAAAGATTCTTACCCTTCGTAGCTACGTCACTGTAGAAGTGGGAATGACTACAGGATCAAACAGTTTCTTTACTGTTCCATTGTCTACCGTTAATGAGTATAATTTACAGAAATATGCAAAGCCTATGGTTGGCAGGTCGGTTCAAGTCAGAAGCGTTATCTTCACTGAGGAAGATTGGAAAGCAAACATCAATGCAGGTGCAAAAGCGTACTTTCTGGATTTCCCCACTCGCAAAGAGATTGAGAAAAATCCGAAAGCATTAGAGTACATAAGGCATGGAGAGAAAGAAGGAATCCACAAAGGGTACAAGTGTGGAATTAGAGATGAATGGCAAATTCAGCCTTCTGTTTGGATTTCAGATGCACTTTTCACAAGAAGAAACAATGTCTATCCTAGACTCATAATTAACCAAGCAAAGGCACATACTACAGATACAATGCACAGAGTCAGGGTGAATAAGGATACTGAACTTCTGGACATCAAGAAAATAAATCTTGATGCACTTGTGGCAAGCTATTACAATTCGTTGTCCTTGGCTTTTGCTGAAATCTGTGGTAGAAGCCATGGTGGTGGAGCTTTAGAATTAATGCCTAATGAGGTAGAAGATGTTCTTCTACCTTATAATGAAGCAAACTCCAAGACTTTAGGTCAAATAGATCGTATGATGAGGGAAAAAAGCACCATCGATGAAATAATAATGGTTACAGACCCAATAATACTGAAAGAAGGCTGTGGCTTTTCTGCTTCTGAGATTAGAATGGCGAACGATATTTGGAAAAAACTTCTAAATAGGCGAATGAACAGAAAACACTAATAGTTCATCCTATTTCAATGAAGAATGGTTCTTTTTGTGGCTTTGGCGGAGCATAAAGAGAGAAGGTTTTGTCAATAAATGCAGAGTTCTTGATAGATTTGGTGAGAGGCCCCCAAGAAATGCCTGTGGTGTAGTTGGCTTGTTTTGCCTCCCATTTCGAATTATGCCTAAGCGTTAGCTCATGTTGACCAAGGTCTTTTTCCATAATCTTCACCCTGAACTTTACCTTTGTTGCCACAGCCTTCGATGATGGTCTATCGGGTTTCCAACTAAAACCGCCGAAGATTTTTTCTTTGAAATAAGTCGTCTGGTCGATGACATCGCCATTTACTCTGAAATCTGCCTGAGTAAGACTTATGACACCTGTTGGTGCGCTTTTTATGCTGACGATCTGAAGGTCTCTCGGAGTCAACTGTTTTCTCCAAAGCAACTCTCCCTTCATCGACCAAATATCTTGAACCTGCCCAAAATCAACCAAAGGAATCTGAATGGGGGTTGGAGGCTTAGTTATTCCCGATGGAGGGCTAATTCGCTTCGACCCAAAGACTTTCTCCCCCTTATCCTTCGCTGCTTCGGTCTCTTCTGATTCCGCATAAGTCGCGACTTCCTCATTCGACAGGTATCCTTTCGTGTAAAGTTCTTGGAGAAGTTGAGGGGAAAGACTTCTGCAAAATTCAGAAGAGGTTGAATAATAATCGAACATCTCCTTCACAGCCAAAAAGTTCGAGGCTTGCGACCCTTCTTTCAGGTCATATTGTGAATAAAAGTTGACTTCATAGTTAGTATAGAGGCCTCCAGCCGTAAGGTTGCTTGATCCGACAAAGACGATTGCCTTCTCATTTGTCTTCTCGAATATGTATACCTTCGGATGGAAAGTGCTAGTCGGACTCTCATTTGCATATACCCATAGCTCATTACAAAGGGGCAAAAGGTATTGTAACCCTTGAACGGAAGTGTTCTTCTGATACCGACTGACTCCGACAACGGCTCTCACATGACCACCCGATTGCCTGAACTCTTGCAGTGCCGAGGCGAGCAGAGTCACTCCGCTTTTCTTTACGTATGCGACGACAAAGTAGAACTTATCGAATGAATCTTCATCAGTAAGGGTCAATTTGCTACGTAAAATATCTCCGAGACATTCAACTCTTGGTTGATTGATTATCATTTGGATGTACCTTTGGCTTTGGGGATGGTGTGACTGAATGCCCCGTTCTCGTGGTAATATACTAAAAATTCTTTGCCGCACTTTTCACAACAGAAGGATTTGACGTGGAAAACATGGTACTTCCACTCCTTGCCGCTATATTCACTTTCAGTTCCACATCGAGGACATTTGACCAATTACATTCACCCAACTAACTTATCTATTACATAATGATAAAACTTTAGGTAATGTTTGAACAACAATCAGTTCTCTAGGAGAGAAACCGATGAACCATTGGTTTGTTGTCCATGATTTGAAAGCTTACGAACAACATCATGATCTAATAGGCTGTAAAGTTAGGCAGTCTGGAGTGCAAGAACCTAAGTTTAGCCAGTTTGGCGAAATCAGGAAGGGAGACAAGGTTGTATATTATGCTACTGGAAACCATGTGATAGTTGGGATTTTTGATGTCGTTTCAGATATGGTATATTTGTCAGATGATTCTTACTGGAAGGAAATGATGGTTTATAGGATAAAGCCCACTGAAATGCCAGCCGAGAATTATTATGTAGATTTCAATAAAGCTAGGCTGTCTGACAGGTAGCAAGGTTTGGTCTCTTTCGAAATAAAGAACGTTGGTATGATTTCATTCATGGAAAGACTTGTAGAAAACTGACAGAACACGATTATCGACTTATCGAAGGGTATTTGAAGAATCCTGAGTTTCTTATCAAAAAGCGAGTATTCTATTAGAGTTCGTCTTTGAAGGGCTATAACTTCATTCCAAGAACTGACCAAACGAAAGTTTACAAGGAGACAAACCAAATTAAGTATATGGTGCTAAAGAAGATGGAAAAGACAAAATTACCCAACAAGAGTACAAAGGTTATTGCTGTTAGCCCAATTGCTGTTAGCCCAAAATATTACATATCTGGTACACTTCCAAACAAAATTTTTACATTTGAACAAAAGTCTAACGGAACGGCTAATATTGAAAAAGTTATTGATTATGATTTTGATGCCAAAATACTCGTATATGAAGACAGAGTCAGAGGATGGTTCTTAGACTTTGCAAGAAAATTATCTAAGGAAAAACACTCTGGATTCATCTTATTAATGATTTGTGTATCCTATCTCGAAGGGAATCAGCAGTTTAGAGAAGGTAAAGAATCAAGACAAAGAGAAAGTGGGGAGATGATAAAAAGAGCTATGCAAAGAATGATGAAAATTCCAAAAGAATATGAAAAAGTGCTTGATTTGTTTATTAGCGAAGTTAGATGTGGACTTTTCCACGATGGTATGACAAGAAAGCATATTTTACTTAAGGATAATATAAGTCATCCCTTGATGATTGATGAAGATAAAGAAATTGTGATTATCAGCCCGAGTAAATTATTAGAATTAATAGATATTGATTTAGAATTGTATATTAAAGAATTAAGAAACCCTTCAAACAGAGAACTAAGAAACAACTTTGAAAGATTTTGGAATTTCAGATATTGCTAATTTCTATGTACAAGGGAAGCAACCAAACAAAGTTTACAGAATTCTTTCGTTATCAGTTAGAAGCACTGAAGAGTTTTCCGTTATTATGAGTGCCAGCGTTTTCTTCTCCATCCCTCTTTTCTAACCATGAATTTGACATCAGAACCCTTGTACGCCCTGTTCCAGCTTCTAGCTTCTTTCTCAGCCTTCTTCTTTGTCCTGAAACGTTCTCCAGCAACAACTCTGATAATGCTGTTGCCTTTTCTTCTCACGACAAGCCACTTTTTAGAAGACCGCCTTTGATAACTCAAACGGGTTTCACACAAGAAAAAACCAAATATACGGAAACGTTGTAATGAACAAGGTGGCGATTAATTTGGCACAGATCATGGAGATACCTATAGCCAAGCTCTATATCGGCAAGTCAAATGTTAGAAGTGGTGCGGGGGACATCACGGATTTAACGAAATCCATTGAGGAAGAAGGTGTGCTTCAACCGATACTCGTTAGACCTGTCAAGGAGAAATACGAAATAATCGTAGGTTCACGCCGATTCAGTGCAGCGAAAGCTGCTGGTCTAAAATCCATTCCAGCGATTATCAGAGAAATGAATGATGATGAAGCTATCATTGCTTCATTAACTGAAAACATACAGAGAGGCGATATTGAACCAGAGGAAGAGGCAAAAGCCTACAAAACTTTATTAAAGATTTTTGGAAGCATACGAAAAGTGGCACAGAAAGTAGGTGTGAACTACTCTCGCGTGGCGAGAACAATGGAGGTGTTAGAGCTAATACCCGAATTGCAAAAGAGAGTGTTGCGTTACGCAACAAAAGGCGAAAGAGATAATGCAAGTGCCGTACCATTTGAACATGCAACGATGATTGCAGAAGCTTTTAGAACGGAAGAAATAAAACGGCTTCCACAAGAGGAAAAAACGGCAAAACAAATAGAGATTGCAAAAGCGATAGCACCTCTAAGGCAATATGATGCGAGAAGAGTTGTGGATCGCTTCAAAATGTTTCCAGAGAAATCTATTGAAGCGATTAAGGAAGAAGCTCTCAGGTCCCAAACAGCTTTAGTTCTACGAATTTACTTTATTCCAAAGGTTGCTAGACTCTTAAGCAAAGCCGCTGATGACAGGCATATGAGCATGGAGGAACTTGTGCCCATCGCTGTTGAAGAATGGTTGAAGCAGGTGGGCTATCGTGGCAGCATGGACTAAGGAAGCAGAAAAGGCTAGCGTAAGGTATGTGGGATACTTTCCTACTCCTCAGTTTTGGGCTATGATGAATCTGTGGAAAGAAGAACAGGTTAGCAAGTGGATTAATGTTTTGAGTCTCCACTGTTGGAGAGGCAAGATGTCCAAAAAGAATGTTTTGACACCTCTCCCATATGTAGAGGTCACAGAACTTCAAGAAAAAACTGTCGTCATAGATTATAATTTCATAAAACATGGAGACTTTGACATCCCACTCTTATCTAAGAAAGTTACTGAGCATGGCGCGAAAGACATGGTTGTTGAATCCCTTTGCGTCAATATCCCCAAAGATTTGCTTGATGTTAAGCAATTGGAAGAAGAGGCGAAAATGATGAAATGGAAAACTGGGGATCGCGTAGCTGCAATGTTTCACCGAACTCACATAAAGGCAAATGGAGCGTTCAGAGAAGAGATCAAGAAGCACACTAAAGACTGGCTAGAAATGGGAGGCAAGCTCAGTTCGCTTGACCTTGTAGGCTTACGTGAAGCAAAGTATTGGTACAAAAAGGGAGATTATGGTTGTTACGATGTGAATTTTATACCAAGCACAGTCAGACTCGTTATAAAGGCTCTAGATCCCCAAGGCGCATTAGGAAGATGGCGAGAGTACAAACGGAAAAAGGGGGAAGTATGGGCTTTTGTGGGTGACCATAGTATAGCGGAGTGAATATGATGGAAATAGTTGTAAAAGAAAACAAGTTCTTCATGCTGTTGGAGAAGCAGGGTTCAAAGAAAGAAATCAGAATCTATGATGAAATGAATCCAGCAATAACTATGATAAAAGGTTCCTTGAAAAAAGGTATCACTTCGGAAAATATCGAGTTGCTTGGTGTCGAAATAAAAGAAGAGAAATTTGAGATCAAGACGATTCCTTGGAATGTCATAGCAACCCAGTTGATAAAGGAATGAAGGGAGCTATAATGCAGAAAAGGGAAGCAAGAATCTTTTACGTTGCGGAAAGGGCAGGACGAAAAGCGATAATAGTGTTTGACGCGGGACATGGTGGCGGAGATGTTCACATCTATGAACATATGAGGGACTGCCCAACCAAAGAAATCCAAGATGAAGTTAAGAAATATCTTCGTGTAGACAAACTGCCTGATGGAACAGAACAATCTACGCTTAACACATGGATTGAAAAGAATTTTGGTCTTCCGATATCATATAAGTTGATACCTGAATAGCCATCCCCTCTTTTTTCACCGAATCTTGACATGGACTCAACTTCACCGAAGACTTCACAGAACCTTCAATCGAGGTGATAATTTTGATGGAAGTTCCAGTGTGTGCAAAATGTGGAGCTAGAGCAGATTCATCTTTCGCAACTTACAGACTCAATGTTCGCGGAAAGGATTTGATAAAATGGGTCGCATTGATATACTGTACCAGTTGTGGTGCAGTGCAAGGCGTCGTCAACCTTTGACCTAGAATCTCTAAAAAATAATAACTTAGCAGAACCGAAAAATTCATAGAATCATTTGAACCGACTTCTTAAAAGGGATCAGTTAGCCTAGAACCAAAGAGAACCAAAAGCAATATTCTGGAGCGTGAATTGTCATGAAGAAAAAAAGAGAGAAATTTGGCATAAAATTCCCAGAGGGTGAAGTTCAGGAAATTGCTTTCGGATCTTCTAGCAGTTCTGGTGCGGTTTTTGGCGTAACTCATTCAAGCAAACACATTACGCTAATTGAGGAAAGAAATGCCATTTCAAGTCACATTACTGAGCAGGATACAAAGAAGTATAATCATCTTGGAAGATTATCCAAAAACGAAATGACTGGTAGGTTATGGCTAGAGATTCTAAAGCCGAGAAAGCTGAGGCAGTCTGAGCTAGACCAGAAGATGACGTACTTCACAAAGAAGTGGGTTTCATTCTTTAACATACCTGATGAAATATGCTTCAAGGTAACGGATGACAAATCCATGACCTACTTAGACCTAGACGCAATTTTAAAGTACGCGTATTCGTTCTTCCAAGATTTACAGAGATCACCAGACGCATATCTGGGCATCTGTTTAGTGAGGAAGATGTTGTCAGTCGATGATATTGAGTGTGGTTTACTAGAAAACGGGAAGTTCCTTTTGAGGATGGATGAAAATATCTATCAGATGGATTTATCTTCACTTCGAGAAGCACTCTCCATGCAAAACAGTTCCATCTCTCAAAATCCTTTGCTGAATGTGCTGAAGGTACTAGGCGTAACCACTTTTGGAGAAAACTTGACAGAACGACTGAAAGAATTGCTTTCTAAGACTCAGCAAGAAGACAAATGAGAACCAACAGAACTGACATCAATATCGTCTTTATCACCCGACTGTTAACATGGAGAAGTAGAACCGTTGTTTTGTCACCCGATTATTAACGGTGAAAACCATCGCCTATGAAGTTACCAGAACCACGGATAGTAATGCTTAAATCGTTCTTTTCAACTGTTTGCCGTAGGCGATGTTCATGGTTTTCTGCTCCAATTGCAGTGAAAAACTCCCTGACGACGCGAATTTCTGCACCAAGTGTGGCTTCAGGACTAAACATGGTGTAGAAGCAGGCGTTTCCGCTCCCACAGAAGACTGGAGAGAAGCCTTTTCAAAAATGGGGATCGAAATGGAAAAGGCGTTCCAAACAGCCGCCAAAGAAATACAGAAAGCCCTCAAAACCGTAAAAGAAGACTTCAAAGAGTCCAGAAGCAGACAACCAGTCACCTGCAAAAGCTGCGGAGAAAAAAGCCCAACCAATGCCACCTTCTGCACCAAATGCGGAGAAAAACTCGAGTAAGACGAACACCGCTTTCGTACAGGTTAACTTGCATGCGAGTTGAACCCGCTTTTCACCGCAAACCGACGCAGGTAGACCCAGAGCTGCATCCTCATGATACGCCAGAAGTTTGGAGACAATAGAAGAAAGCGTGTCAAGAGATGACTCTATTCTTAGCACACGCTACTCGACAAATTGAGCCTCAAAAAGATCACCGTTTGAGTACTCAAACACAAGAATGTCAACTCTAACATGAGAAACTCAGCATGCCGAAACTTTTGACACTCAAAAACCATGCAGAATTGAGTAAAAAAAGCACTGAACCAACATGCTTCAACAATGTTTTGACACTCAAAAAAATCACGGATTGAGTACTCAAACACAAGGTCTCGAATTTCAACATTCAAACCTTTCGAGATGATGTTCCTCAAATGCCATATGATGCGCTTTCGCGAAGGGCAACAGAAAAACCTGTAACCACAGAAAACGCGCGCGCCCTCAAACTGATCGACAGTTGGAGATATATATGTAAAACAACTATGCATTCTGTGGTGTTACGAATGGTGGAAGCTTTGATTCTCATCCGCGTAGGTTCAAGTGAGGCCATGAACTTCATGAAAACCATGAAAGAAGAACTCTGCAGGATCAAAGGCGTCAAAGACGTTTACGGCGTCTTCGGCCGCTACGACTTCGTCGTCAAGGTGGAGACGAGAACACTGGAGGAACTGGGTAGGCTTGTCACCGACTGCATAAGGGGCATCAAAGGAGTAGAATTCTCCGAAACACTAGTGATGGGCTTCTAAGAACCGCTAGAGACTGATAAACCTAATACAAATCTCCTTTTTTTCTTTGCAAACGTCATTGAATACTGCTTTATATGCTCTTGCTGATAATCTATACCTGTTTCCATCCGTCTAAAGTTCACATGCCAGAATCAAAGGGCGAGGTTGAAAGTTGAAGGTTAATCTTCTCCGCCACACGACAGATTCGGAGCTTCTGTGCGGGGCTGCAGCATCGGCGACCATAAAGAGCGGAAGGCCCTCGGAAATCTTGGCGAAAATGGACATAGAAACGGCCAAGCGGAAAATCAGGCAGGTGACAGGTTATGGACACACGTCAGTCATTGAGCACGCTTCTTTCACGTTCAGCGTCGAAGACGTGTCCAGAGCCATGACGCACCAGCTTGTCAGACACCGCATTGCTTCGTACACGCAGCAGAGCCAACGCTATGTAGCCTATGACACGATAGAAAGGTACGTGACGCCGCCAAACATAGCGCACAATGCTGAAGCCAAGAGGGTTTTTGACGAAACGTTAGAAAGAATCTCGGACGCGTATCAGAAGCTTTTGAAGATGAAAATTCCGAAAGAGGATGCGCGGTTTATCCTGCCGAACGCTGCGAAAACTAACATTATGGTGACGATGAACGCGCGGGAACTGAGACACTTCTTCAACCTGCGATGTTGCGCACGCGCGCAGTGGGAAATAAGAGAAGTCGCCACGGAAATGCTGAGGCAAGCGAAGAAAGCTGCACCCGCCCTGTTTGAAAACAGCGGGCCCTCATGCGTCGAACTTGGATACTGCCCTGAAGGAAGAATGAAACCGCCAGAATGCAGCGTCTCAGAGATAAAGGCAAGATTTCGAAGCCTGTGAAGACGGTCTTGTTCATGAACTGACGCGATCCAAATGACAGGATTGAAAGTTCTTGCTGTAGCCACGAAGTATTGGAGGCCCGGAGAAGACTACCTGAAAGAAACAGTTAAGGCGGTCAGGGGAAAGGTTGTTGACGATGATTTTGTTGTCGTGTCGGAGAAAGCAATATCAACCGCCTTGAACAACATCGTGGACGAGAGCAAGGTCAAGCCTGGCCTAGGCGCGAAGTTGATTGCGAGTTTTTGGATGAAAGCAGGTTGGGGCTATTTCCTCGGGCCATTGTGCCATCTTCGGCAGAAACTGTTGTTGCAACTTCGCGGCTACCCTCTGGAAATGGGAAGCCGCCACAAGCAGATTGTTCTGCAGCATGCAGGCTTATTGCAGGCTCTGATGTTCGGTTCCGAAGGAGGCATTGACGGAAGCAACCTACCATACTCTTACGTTAGCCTTCCACTGAAAAAGGCTGATGCAATAGCTGAGAAGATACGTTTACAAATATGGGCGGCTTCCAAGAAGAGAGTCTTCGTAATGGTTGCGGATACTGATAAGACGTATTCGTTTAGGAACTTTCATTTTACGCCACGGCCGAATCCGGTCGGCGGCATCCATTCTTTCGGAGGGTTTGCTGCCTACGTTGTCGGGCGGATGCTTAAGCTTGAGAGAAGGGCTACGCCTTTAGCCGTGGCTGGATGTTCCATATGGGCGGAGGCGGCTTTGAGAGTCGCTGAGACTGCGAATCGTGCTAGAGGTTTTGGGGCGGGCAGAACCGTGTGGGATATGGCTGAAATGTTCAAGGTGTCGTTGGCTGATGTGAGTTGGGAGATGCTTGAGACAGTAAGACATAAACCTATAGTCATTGTTAGGAAAAGCGGAGAAATGGGCGGATGGAAGAGGAAACAAGGAAGCTAAGCGCTTTTTTTAAGCCCCACTCGGTCGCGATTGTCGGAGCAACGAAGAGGATAGACAAGGCAGGCCACGTGATTTTCAAGAATTTTGTTGAAAACAAGATGAGAGGCGTCTACAAAGGCGAACTCTACCCTGTTAACCCGACTGAAGGCTCTATAATGGGCGTTAAATGTTACCCTTCAGTGACTAAAATCCCTGGTGAAGTGGAGCTGGTGGTTGTTGTTGTTCCAGCGGCTGTTGTGCCGACAATAATGAAGGATGCGGCGGCTAAGAAGGTCAAGGATGCTGTCATAATCAGTTCTGGCTTCGGGGAAGTTGGAAATCATGAGCTTGAGCAGCAGATAGTTGACATAGCGAAAGAAGCAGGAATACGCTTTTTGGGACCGAACTGCCTGGGAGTTTATGATTCGAGGACCGGCGTGGACATGCTTTTTCTGCCTGAGACGAAGGTCTTGTCGAATGGAGACGAGGTCATTGCTACACCGCGGCCGATTCCTGGAAACATTGCTATTGTTACTCAGAGTGGGGCTTTCGGCGTTGCGGCTCTGGATTACCTGGCAGGCCGAGAGGTCGGGGTCAGCAAGTTTGTGAGTTTCGGCAACAAGGCCGATGTGAATGAGGGCGAAATGCTTCATTACTTGTTGCATGATGATGAAACCAAGGTCATACTGTTGTACGTTGAAGACATCAAGTCTGGACGCGAATTCATCAAAGTAGCCGAGAAAGTCACGCTTAGAAAGCCTGTCGTGGCCATCAAGTCGGGAAGGACAGATGCGGGAGCAAGGGCTGCGACTTCACATACGGGAGCTTTGGCTGGTTCAGACAGGATTTACGACGCTGTGTTCGAACAAACGGGGGTCTTGAGGGCACAGGACATGGACGAATTCTTCCACATGGGAAAGGCCCTGGCCATGCAGCCGCCTGCAGCCGGAAAAAACGTGGGAATAGTCACTGACGCCGGCGGTCCGGGCATAATGGCTGTTGACGAATGTGAATTGAAAGGGTTGGATGTCATACGCTTCTCTGAGAAAACCGTGGGCAAGTTTGAGAAGCTGAAGGTGGAGGGAAAACTGCCCAAGTTTGCGTCAAACCTTAACCCCGTGGATGTAACTGGTTCAGGGACGGATGAAATGCTTGACTTGTCAACTAAGATTCTTTTTCAAGACCCAGAGATCTGCGGCATAATACTGCTCGGTCTTCATCATATGCCGGCGTTGCAGGGAGATTTCATTGACGATGTGGCAAGAATGGCGCTTGCCTATGACAAGCCTATCGTTGCATGCGACATCGGAGAGACAGAAATGGCTCTGCACATACGTGCCCGGTTTGACAAGCAAGGTATCCCAGCTTATTCGTCACCGGAAGACGCTGCAAGGGCAATGAACGGTTTAGTGAAGTATGGGCGTTACCTGCAGAAGAAGCAGTGTTTGGAAGAGTATATGCAAAGCTTTCTGCAAAGCAGACGGAAAAGGTTTGGCGTCAAAGCATCACCTTGACTTCGACAGGGTCACCGTCTGAGAGATGATGCTTCTTCCGCAGGTTTTCCGGTCCAATAATCTCTATCAGGTCTTCTGGGTAACCGGGGACTTCTGGAACGACAATGGCACACTTGAGTTCGGCTATGAAGGCGGCTTGGAAACACTTTCCCCTGTGGAAACCTGTGGCGGGCAAGATCTTGACGCCGTTGCCTTCTGCCAGTGCTTTTTTGAGTTTGACACTTGCTTCCGTAATTCTCACATCCAACGTTCCAGGATAGGGAACAAAGCCCAATTCTTCTTTTATCTGCTTCTTCACCCATGGAAGCTTCATGAACTTCGCTCCCTCACCCTTCCCTGAAGAAATCCTGCCTTCCAAACATAGAGTCCTCAAAAATGCTTCCTACTGTGTGATCGAAACCGCCGAAATGATGGTTAGGAATCGTGTGTGGAGGCTCTATTTCTGTTCTTTCAGCCACGCTGCAACTTTCTTCATCAGTTTGTTGGTGGACATGTCAACTACTGGCACAATCATTTTTTCTCGAGTTTCGATAACAGGCTGATACTTGGGCATGAAAGAGTACCCGAGAAAAGTCCAGTAGACTCGTCCGTGTTCAACGAGCATTTTAGCCGTGGTTTCGGTTGACGCTGGAAGCGGAAAATACAGAAAAACCGTGCCTTCGGCCCAGTACAGTCCTGCAGTCTTGCCGCCTGCAATGATTGACGCAAACCTTGCTATGTCATCAGGAGTTGTGAAGAAGTCTCGTTCCATTACGACGACTTCCTTGAAAGGTTCGTATTTTATCACTACTTCCTCTTCGTCCATGATGTTCACCTTTTGAGTTTCTATCTGGTTTAAGTTCCCTTTTAATCTTGTCATGGTTCCAGAAAAAGTTATAGAGCAGACGATTGTTAAACGGTTAGACTGATATGCCTTAAGGAGTAGTTTGAGATTTGCCGGAAATTCGAGTGGCGCTTGTAGGCGTGGGAAACTCGGCGTCGGCGCTTGTTCAGGGAGTGCAGTACTACAAGGATGCCGGAGAGAACGTGACGGTGCCGGGTTTGATGCACGTTAATTTTGGAGGATACCACGTTAGGGATGTGAAGTTTGTAGCGGCTTTTGAGGTGAACAAGAACAAGATTGGAAAAGACTTGTCTGAGGCCATATTTACGGCGCCGAACTGTTGCGCCGAGTTCGCGGACGTGCCGAAACTGGGAGTGAGAGTTTCACCTGCCCCAGTTCTGGATGGCGTGGCTGAGCACATGAAAGAAGTATTCGACTTGTACAAGGAAGATGAGGTCAAGCCGGTGGATGTTGTTGAAGTGTTGAAGGAGTCGAAGGCTGAGATTCTTGTTAACTATCTGCCGGTTGGGAGTCGGAATGCGGCGCGGTTCTATGCTCAAGCAGCCTTGGACGCTGGCTGCGCTTTTATCAATTGTATGCCGGAGTTTATCGGTTCTGACTTCGGGTGGGGCAGGAAGTTTGAGGAAAGGGGGCTTCCGATTGCGGGTGACGATATCAAGAGCCAGTTGGGCGCCACAATCTTGCATCGGGCGTTGGCTAGGCTTTGTGTGGACAGGGGCGTGATTATTGACGAGACTTACCAGTTGAATCTGGGCGGGGACACGGATTTTTTGAACATGACGGTTGAGGAGCGGTTGAAGACTAAGCGTATCAGTAAGACGGAGGCGGTTACGAGTCTTGTGCCGTACGATCTGCCCACTCGGATTGGGCCTTCGGACTATGTGCCCTTCTTGGGGAACAAGAAGATCTGTTATATTTGGCTGAAAGGAAGAAAGTTCGGGGACAGGCCGTTGACGGTGATGGTGAAGCTTGAGGTTGAAGATTCGCCTAACAGTGCAGGCGTGGTGATTGATATTGTACGGGCGGTGAAGATAGCTCTGGATCGCAAGATATCTGGGCAGCTTCTCAGCATATCTTCTTACGCGTTCAAGCATCCGCCTATCCAGGTGCCAGATTCTTTGGCAAGGCAGTCGGTGGAAGAGTATATACAGGGAAAAAGAGAACGCTAGGAACACGCTTCGCTGTAGAGCGTGCGTTGGTTAGGAAAAGTTGGTGGTTCAATGTTGGGTTTCGAGTCCTTGTGTTTGAGTACTCAATCCGTGATTTCTTTGAGTGTCAAAACATTGTTGAAGCATGTTGGTTCAGTGCTTTTTTTACTCAATTCTGCGAGGTTTTTGAGTGTCAAAACGTTGTTGTGGCGTGTTGGGTGCGATGTTGAATTCGAGTTCTTGTGTTTGAGTACTCAAACGGTGATTTTTTTAGGCTCAAATTGGAGTTAGCGCGTGCGTTTGATCGGTGACTTTGCCTTCTTCGGGTGGCCCTTGGGCTTGTCCTGTGTTTTTGAGGCTTTTCCAAAAGTTTGTTGTCTCGGGTGTTTGCAGCTTTGTTGCTGCGTTTCAGTTCATGAATCGTTCAACGACGTTGTAGAGGACGCTTGTTCCGAACACGAGATTCTCAGTCGATATTCGCTCATCTATCCCGTGAATGGTCTGCTGCATTTCCGAGTATGACGTTTCTGGACGGATAGGGTGAAAGCCGTAGCACACGCTGCCCATCTTTCTGAAGAAGCGAGAATCCGTTCCGCCCGTAAGCATAACCGGGGCCAAACCGCTTTGGGGTTCAAACTCTTTCAAAACGTCCGCGATTAGTTTATGAAGCGGAGTGTTTAACGGCGACTCGGAGGGCTCATACGCGCGGATTGTTTCAAGGCTCAACTTGTCTAAGCCAGCGTGCTTTAAGAGTTGTTTGACTTCGCTCAAGGCTTTCGTCGGAGTTTGACCGGGGAGGACTCGGCAGTCAAAGACTGTCTCACATTCTGATGGGATTATGTTTTCCTTTACTCCGCCATGGATGATAGTAGGTGCAACTGTCATTCTGAGTCTAGCTCGAAGCTCTTCCGCTAGGTACTTGTCCTTCTGAGCTAGTTTGTCCAATATCTGGTCACTCTTAATCGGGTTTCTAAGCAGAGCTGACAAGTCTCGAAGCTCGCTGGACTTTGCGAGTTCACTCAGATACTGCTTGACGGTTGGAACAAGCGAGACTTCCGGGCGGTAACCACCAAGCTTCTCAACGACCTTGTTCATCCGCAAGATAGCGTTATCTGCGGCGCCGGGCACTGAGCCGTGACCGGGCGTTCCGCCTGCCTTGACCTTGAACCACAGTATGCCCTTCTCCGCAGTGTTTATGGTGAACATGTTTTTTCCGTCGACCTTCATCGCCATCCCGCCGCCTTCGTTCAAAACATAGTCCGCACGGACTTTGTCCGGATGGTTTCGAACCAGCCAGCCTGCGCCTGCCTCGCCGCCTTTCTCCTCGTCGGCCGTTGCGGCCAGTGTCACGTCGCCCTTGAGTTTCACGCGGTTTCTTTTCAGAAGCTTCAGAGCCATCACCTCGACCGCCGTCATCCCCTTCATGTCCAATGCGCCTCGGCCCCAAACGAAACCGTCTTTGACCAATCCGCTGAACGGATCAACGCTCCATTCCTTCGCGTTTGCAGCCACGACGTCCAAGTGCGAAAGCAAGAGCAAACTGGGCTTGTTGCCTTCTCCTTTGAGTCTAATCACCACGCTGCCTCTGCCGGCCGTGGACTCGAACAGTTCACACTTGAGACCTTCCCGTTCCAGTGTTTCTGCAACGTATTTGGCGGCTGCAGTCTCGTTTCCAGGGGGATTCGTCGTGTTTATGCGAATCAGTTCGCTCAGAAAACTGGTGGCCTCTTCTTCGACTTCTCGAAACAGTTTCGGACGCATCACTCGTCACCCGCAGTCCAATTTTGTTATGTTGATTGCTTAAGACTTTCTGCTCAGGTCGAATGAACGGTTCAGTGCCCAAAGGTCCAGTTGAAGCAGACGCTATTCACCAAAAGTCTTAAAGCGTATCATCGATGAATTCATAGGTTATGGTTTACTGTACGAAGTGTGGAACCAAGAATCCTGATGATGCAAAGACTTGTATTCAATGCGGCGCTTCGTTGCACGGTGTGGGAGAAACAGAGCCAGAAAGAGTTCGGGATGAGTGCGGCGGAAGTCGCAGACGCGGCGAACCCTACAGACGAATGGAGAATGAATGCTTCGGCATTCCAGGAGGCGGCGCAGTCGTGGGTATTGCTATAGGCGTCATCATCTTGGCTGCAGGCATCATATACTTCATGCAACAGGCAAACCTTATTCCGTCGGGCGTCAGCGTGTGGCCGTTTGCGGTAATCATCTTCGGAATTCTACTCATCATCGGCGCTCTTTACGGGCTAAGGCGAAGACGCTAACACACCAACTTTTCTTTCTGTTCCACACGAGAATCCACATGCGAGACAGATTCTGCAATGATCCCATTGCGAAATCATAACTCTGGTTAGAATCCACAATAATACCAGGCCTGTCAGGTAAACGTCAACGAACATGTTGTGCAGGAGGTTGTCGATTCCGATTAGAATCAAACAGCTTCCCAAGACGAACAGGACATTTGCGCTTAGGCGAATCCAGCTCTTGAATTTGAATTGCACTAACCCCAATGCGGGTCCAAATAGTCCCGTGAGGACGGCTGGAAAACCTATGGATTCGGCGCTGAGTCCGAGGAAGAAGTATAGGATGGTGACGCTCATTGCCATGGCCCCCCCGATGAGTAGTCCCGTGCAAGCAGCACAATAAGATTTGCCCCTCAGCTGTATCGTGTGTTTTGAAAATCTTCCGCAGTTGGGATGGTGGCCTTCTGAGGAAACAGAATCCCTCTGGACATATCGACTCTTCGATGTTTCAACCATTTGCGTCCTGTGCGTAGCCGAGCATGTTCTGGGAGAAACAGCGGCCAGGCTTCCTCCAGCGCTTATTACGAAGAAGACTGAGCCGACGAGCGGTTTTCGCCAGAAAATGTCCTGCATCGTCGCAGGTGGGAATATCATCATTAGTAGGACTGTGCACCATCCAAACAACGAGCAAGCAACCATGAACCTCAAGATGAGGTTTGATTCTGTGCGCGCTTTCATTGGGGAGCACCCGTGAAAAGACTCCTGAATTGCGCTAGCAGCGATCTGCCGGCCATGTACCTGAAAACTCTTCTCTTCATCTTGTTGTCGGAGAAGACTCCTTGAAGTTTCCTTTTCCACGGCCCGTAGAAGCTTCTATAGCATTCGTAGAGTTGCTCCTGAACTTCTTTTCTTGACAATGTTTCAGTAGGCATAATGGCGTGGACCATGTCGTAGTGTGACCAGTTGAAGTCCTCAATCCACCCGTTTCGCTTTGCTTCTTCAAAGAGTTCTGTTCCAGGAAACGGTGTTAGGGTGCTGAACATCACGAAATCTGCGTCCAGATCGTTGGCGAACTCTGATTGGTTTCTTATGGATTTCGCGGTGTCTTTGCGTCCTCCTATTATGAACATTGCGTGTGCAAAAATTCCGTTGTCCTTGAGGAGTTTCACGGCTGTTCTTGCTTGGTCCGGCGTTATGCCTTTCCTGAATCCTTCAAGAGTTGACGGCTCAGAGTTCTCCACTCCCAGAAGAACCCAAGTGAGTCCGGACTTTCGCAGTTTCGGCAACACTTCTTTGTTCTTGATTATGTCATCGCATCTGGCTTGGACAAACCAGGTTTTTTCGTCGGCTGCTCCAAGCTTGATTATCTCGTCGGCTAAGTCGTTGGCACGATTGCCGGCGCCGAAGTTGTCGTCTGTCAACCATACGAATTTGCTTCCGAAGTTTCTGTGGCAAAACTCCATTTCATCTGCGATGCGCTTGGGAGTTTTCAGTCTCCATTTTCCCTGCCAGTGCCGCCACTGAGTGCAGAAAGAACACTCATGCGAGCATCCTCTTGAACCTTCAACCAAAGCGAATCCGCTGTCGCGGCCTGCCATCATGGCAAAATGGTACCTGTCAACTACGTCCTTGACTAGATGGTAGCCTGGATATGGCAGCTGATCAAGGTTTTCGATTAAGGGTCTGGGAGGATTGTGAACGATTTGCCCGTTGTGTCTGAAAGATATGCCCTTGATTCTTGGCAGAGCGCTCTTACCCTTTGAATTGTTTGCGAGTTCGGCAAGGGTCTGTTCTCCTTCTCCACGGACAATAATGTCTATCTCAGGGTATTCGTTCAAGCTTTCTTCGGCGGTGGCTGTGAAATGCTGGCCTCCCGTGACGGTGAGAATGTTTGGGTCGACTTTTTTGGCCGTCTCAAGAGTCCTAACGACGACGTAGGTGTTGCAGGTGGCCAAAGAACTTGACGCGACGATGTCGGGAGCGGACGATTCGATCCGTTTCTCCATTCGCTTCCAGTCAACTTGCTCAGCGTTGGAGTCCAGGATTTCAACGTCTACGTTCTTGACTTTTTTTTCTATGTACGCAGCAAGTTGGATGATTCCATATGGCGGTGGCAGGTACTCGCCCATTACGAAGAAGAAGTCTTTGGGTGGTTCGATGAACAGAATTTTCAAGTTGATCCTTCTCTGAAGAGTGTTTGCGATGATAGTCTTTTAAGCATGCTGATCGGCGAAGGCAGTGTTCAACCTCAACAATCTAGAGGCGGGTGCTCGAAATCCTTAGGAGCGCGATTTGAAGATCTGTCAGTTTTCGACGAACAGTACAGTATAGAACGCGCACATTGTAATGCGCCTTCGATGTGTGTTCATTCAAGACAGCGCGCCTTCTTATTCTACGATCTTTCGCATAAGTTAAACTCCTTCATTTAGCAGCCAAAGACATTGGAAGCAAAGGTTATTTAGATTGAGGTCTCTCACGGTTGACCGATGGCAATGCGTTGGCCAATCTTCGCAATTCTAGGCTCAATACTCCTTGCGTCAGGAATAACGCTCATAGTCTTCGCACAAAACATACCAGTCTACTACGCTGGCGGAGAAACAGGAGTTTCCGAGACTGGCAACATCCACACAGGATTAGCGCCAAGCAACTGCCAAATTCCAATAATTACTTTGCCAAACACACTCCATGTTCATGCAAGATCAATTGAACCAGTCACCGTAATAATCGAAGCACCAAACGGAACCATCATAGCACAATGGCAAAACGAAACGGTAAACGTGGATTATACTGTGGCACAGTGCGGATTCTGGAAAGTCCACATCACGCAACCATCAAATTACTTCGTGTACGGCGAAGTGCTCGCCACCGCCCCACTGTACGCGCATCCAGTCCTCATGTACGCGTCAATACCAATCTTGCTTGGCACGATGAGTCTCCTGCATTCAATCTACAAGAAGAAGCAAGCTTACTACCTCGAAGATATTCAATTTGAACAGAACATTGGGGGAAGATGGGTCTTCCTCTCATGGGTCCCCATACTTGCCATAATCTCTCAGGCACCCTACTATATTCCGAGCTTTCCATGGCTCTACACTCTCCTAATAGCAGTAACTGTCGCAGCTGTCTTCTTCTCATTCGCCCTCGCCTACGTCAAGATATGCTTATCAACCAAAGACTTCTACATAGAAGCCCCATTCCTCAACTTCCACAAACACTATGGACCACACCAAATCTTTGGATACAGTATCACACAGGAAAACAGGCAACGGCTACTCGGCTTCTGGAAGATTCCCTCAAGGCATCCTAAGAAAGAAGACCAGATCACCATCTCCATCTTAGACCCATTGCCAACACGAGTCTGGATAACATCACGCGCGACGAGACTGTACTCCAACAAGATAGTCTTCCGTCCAAAATCGACAGAGAAATTCACGGATGCCGCTAAAAAACTAGGCATAACGAAGAAAGAAGCCGCTGATTTTTAGAGCGTGTCCTTCACTCACACTCTCACTCCGGGTGGGTTTTATGGGTAGGTATAGACGCAGAGGAGTTGGGATCGGAGTGACCAGAGTGGAGTTGGCAGGCGTAGAAGTTGTGGTTGGTTGGATAAAACTTTACCCCCAAAACCCAACCAGCGATACGATTAGCGCTGAGAGCCCAGGCTATTTCTAGAACCCCTGCGACCTATCTTGTTTCTTTTCCTTGCGTCGCGAGTTTGTAAAGGAACTTGAGATTGGCGACGAAAAAGTTTTCCAAACATAGCCAAGTGTCGAATGGTGAGGGGATTGGTTCAAGAGATGCTTGCTCCACATGTTTGCCAGACTTTATCATGTTCACGACGATGCTTTCAAGTGACTGGATATATTGAGACATTACCGAAAGGTCTGTTGATCGACCGACAGGACCATGACCAGGAACGGCAATCTTGGCTCTTAATCCTTCGATCTCAGCGAGTGATTGTTTCCATTTTTCTGGAGAACCACTTGCGAGGTAAGGATGTATATTGACAAAAAGCAAATCGCCCATAAACGCAATTTTCTCTTTCGATAGGTAAAGAACAACGTCACTGAACGTGTGACCAGCAAGAGGCAGAAGCTTTATTGTTCTCTTTGTGCCGTGTATTGTTAGCTCATGTTCAAAAGTGATGTTTGGAAGTCTTGTCTTCAATTCACAATGCGATTTGCTTACACCCTGCATGTAAGAAATCAATAAAGCAAGTTCCCGCCGTCGTTTGGGATCTTTTTCAGTATCAAGTTTTGACTGCGCATCAATGATTTCCTTTAGAATCGTCTCCTTTTCCAATTTGATTTGTTCAGGCTCGTTTCGTGCAATTGCTTCACGAGTCAATGCAGTGCTGATTATGTCGACATTCGAGTCAAAGACTTGGTTGCCGCGAATATGGTCGTTGTGCTCGTGACTGTTGATAACATGTGTGATCTTATTGGAGGTCAGTTGTTCAGCAACCTTCAGAAGATCTCTGGCTGCTTCAGGAGAGATGAACGTGTCGAAGAGAACGGTTCTGTCGCCAA
>Ga0315279_10001275_pt1 | contig 42612 bp, 43 predicted proteins | sample YL17G06_20_MG_FD_203694 | JGI IMG/M metagenome (GOLD analysis project Ga0315279, IMG submission 203694) | Sediment microbial communities from Yellowstone Lake, YNP, Wyoming, USA - YL17G06_20 | ecosystem: Environmental > Aquatic > Freshwater > Lake > Sediment | place: USA: Wyoming | collected...
CTATGACATTTCCTCTACCAGACAATCCGTCCATGAGAGCTAGAAGCTGAGCGACAACCCTTCTCTCCACTTCACCCGTAACCTCCTCACGTTTGGGCGCTATGGAGTCCAGCTCGTCTATGAGTATAATGCTCGGAGCGTTCTGTTGAGCCTGTTGAAATATCTCTCGAAGCCTTGCCTCCGACTCCCCATAGAACTTACTTATTATCTCAGGCCCGTTTATTGAGAAAAAGTTTGCATCCGACTCATTCGCTACTGCTCTAGCTAGGAGCGTCTTTCCGCAGCCGGGTGGACCGAGCAGTAGAACCCCTTTCGGAGGATCTATTCCAAGCCTCTGGAAAATCTCGGGATGCCGCATTGGAAGTTCAACCATCTCCCTTATCCGTTGAATCTCCTCCTCCAAGCTTCCTAAATCCTCATAGGTGGTACGTGATACCCCTTTAGCTTCCGCAACAGGTTCAGTCAATATCTGCAATCTAGTATCGTGAGTCATCTTGACTATTCCGTGGGGCTGCATCTTCGCAACAGTGAACTGAACAGAATGGCCAAGCATCATAACGAGCGTCGTGTCTCCCTCAACAAACGTCCTATCCATAAGTCTATTCTTCACAAAATTTGCAAAGTCTTCGTCAAAGTTAAATCGCATATCCACTGGAGCAAGCACTATGCTCATAGCATTTTTAACTTCAGCCTTGCGAACTACAACGTACTCGTTTATTGATACACCGGCATTTTTACGTAAGAACCCATCGATTCGCATAATGCCTGGATCCTGGTCTTCAGAGTACGCTGGCCAAGCGATCGCCGACGTCTTTTTCTTCCCTGAAAACTCTATTACGTCTCCGGATGAAACCCCTAACTTTTGCATTGTGGTCTGGTCTATTCTAGCGATTCCTCTTGCCACATCTCTCTGTCTGGAATCCAGAACTCTCAGCTGAACTTCGCTCAATCTTCAACGCTCCACTAAATATATTTCTGATAGAAGCACTAAATCCTTTCTCCCAACATCATTAGAACATCACCAACGGTTACGTAAACTTTTTCAGAGGAAACATGCGATCAGCGCGCGCGCGCTGTCCGTTTCTCCTTTTGGACCGCAATGCTCCCTCGGATGAACGCTGCGTGCACTGGGAGTTGGTGTTTTCAGCCGACTACTTCAACGGTTGCTCCGATGGCTAGGCCTGGTACTCCTTTGTGGAATTTGGCTGTTACGACGCCTTTCTTTCCGTGCAGATCCATTATTTTCCCGATAAACTCGTTGTTCTCGTATTTCAAAACTACTTTTCGTCCAATGAGCTGGCCTGGCTTGGATACCGAATTTGCTCCTGTGATTTGGATGAGGCACCATTTTGGCATCTGTGTCCTGATGCCTATTCGATAGTTTACTATTGTTCCATAAACGGTTTGAGACACAAACATTCACCATTGTGTTACGCTTCTAGAACGCGTGTCTTGCTCTTAAGCATGTATCGCTCTCAGAGTTTCAGAGTGCTCTGTTTATAAGTGTCGATGTGATGCTGGATGCAGCGCGTAAGAAGCGATTTTTGCGCAGCAGCTTATTAGGAGTTGAAATAGTCTATGTACGAGAAAGAAATGCATAAGGCAGTCTGTGCTGATTGTGGAAAGGAATGTGAAGTTCCCTTCAAGCCTGACACAAGCAGACCTGTTTACTGTCGAGATTGCTATTCGAAGAGAGGACCACCACGACGAAGATTTTAAGTTAAGCTATTGACCTTAACGTAGAATCAGTTATCTCCTTTTTTTCCAATTCTTCAGATCCCGTCTTTAATCACTTCGTGCTTCGTTTATGGCCCGAAAATAGGGCGAATAGTGATTTCTTGGACCCGAAACCTTGGGCATTCGCATTCAAGGTAGTCGAAGCACATGTCGTCCAATTCAGACCATCTCAGGCGCGTCTATCGGTCTTTTTGCAAACCTCCTCACATAGACTAATATACTCGGCAACGTATTCATTGTGCAGTTAGAATTCTTTAGAGGAAGAGTTCTCCCGTAAGCGCTTTGCTTTTTCTCTGATTGTTCTGACTAAGACATCCTTCGTGTAAGCATGTTCTCACTCTTTGGAGGTGGAGAAAATTGGGTAAGAGAAAAGTAATTAACGAAGAGAGTTTGGAAAACATGATGCTCCCAAGCGGCAGTGACGTGCTGGGCACGGCGATCAAGATGCTTGGTTTTGACAGGATTCTGGTCAAGTGCCAAGACGGTAAGGAACGTTTATGCAGAATTCGAGGCAAATTGAAGAGGCGTGTCTGGATCAGAGACGGAGACATCGTGTTGGTCTCACCTTGGGACTTCCAGTCAGACACTCGAGGAGACATATTCTGGCGGTACAGGAAGAATCAAACTGAGCAACTGAGGCTGAAAGGCTACCTCAAGATGTGAAGCCGCCAATATGAAGCACCACACACGCGCGCGATACAAAAAGAGCGTTTTTGCGCTCATCTGCACCTATGTTAATAAGTCGCCAAGCATACTTTGTTTCTGAGTAGAATTCTCCTGAGGAATTTGGCGGCAAAACTCAACAGATTTTGTCGCTTTTCGGTCCATTCTACTAAGAACAGGGTGAAAATTGTGGAACGACTGGAAAGATATGCAGGGTCATCATTCGAAACGGAGTATTATCCTGAACTGATAGGCTCGAGTCAAGGCGCTATGCTGGAAGCAGAAGAGAGTGCGTGTTTCGATAAGAAAGACGAAGTCTTGAGCCTTCTGAGACTCTTCGAGATTTGCCCAGATTTCTGAAACGCGAACAGCAGAAAGATGAGTGAAACATCTTGAGAAATAAAAAAACATCGACTGGTGAATATCTCGCTTTTCTTTCAACAATGCATGAGGTTGACCCTGACAAGCTCTTTGAAGCGCTAATCCTAGCAGAGGCGAAGAAGAAATCCGAATGCGGAGAACTTGCGATCGAGTGCCGGAGCAAAACGCGAGAGAAGGTCATGTTTCTGATTTTGAAGGATTCTGACGTCGTTACTCAGTTTTCAATGTTCAGGGAATTTCTATTGCGGTCGGGTCATCCTATCAGAGATTTCATGGACACTGACATGATTCGCAAGTTTCTGGCTAGGAAGGCTAAGCGATCGCTGTCCTTCAAGATCGGAGATCTGCGAACGGGGATGGTGCAGATCAATTTGAAGGCCAAGGTCTTGGAGATTGCGAGGCCAAGCATGGTATACACGCGGTATGGAAATTATGCAAGCGTGGCGAATGCTGTGATTGCAGATGAAACTGGGACGATAAGACTGTGTTTGTGGAATGAGCAGATAGGCTCCATCTCTACAGGAGACACCATTCAGATCGAGAATGGGCGAACTTCTATGTTCAGAGGACAAAGACAGTTGAACATTGGAAAAAAAGGCTTGGTCAGCAACGTCAACGATTCAAACTGTCAAGTCGAAAAAGTGATTGGCTCCTAGAGCCTGTCGGCAAATGTGCTGAGGAATTATCCATGAAGATGGTGAATGGTTGGAGAAGAATAGACAATGCAAGAGGTTACATGAATGACACATCAGGGCAGAATGTTGTTGTAAGAAAGAAAGAGTTTGGAGCGCATTACGTCGTGCTGCTGTTTCCCAGAGTTAGAGTTGATAACAAAGGAGATGCTATATCACCAGCGTATGCGACTGCATCGAAAGCAGAAGCGTATGCATTGGATTGGATGGAGAAACATCCGAGAGGAGCGGAATCAGCTCCTAAGCACACTCCAAGTGGAGGTGACAAAAATGAGTAGGCGAGGTAAACCTATGGGAAAAGCAATCGATAGACAGAAGGGGCATCAGACGAGAAGAGCTCGCGGCGGAAAGAAACAGAAGAGAAGATAAGACCCTTCTAGATTTTTCGAGAGTATGGTTCAAGTCTCAGCGGCCCTACATGGTCTGAGGCAGCACTGCTGGCGAAAGTGCGCGTGCACATCGCCTGATCTTCTGACCTAGTTGACCAGTTTGCATTTGTGTAATGCGGTTTGATATGCCTCTATAACAGTGTGGAATACGTATGGGAGTATGATCGAGGGGTGACGGGCTGCGAACTTGAGGTCATCACCCATGAAACTGAAGTGTCTCATGGTCCAGACGGTGTTCGAGCGAAAATGAAGGCAGTATGGTTCGTAGACGCCGATTACCTTGTACCCTTTTCCGCATATCCATGATTTGATGTATGCGTCCTCATAAGTGTGTAACTGATAGGGCAGTTTAATGTCTTCAATAGCCTTGCGTCGTACCAGTAAGTCGTGCGTTCCGCCTCTTTTTTCAAATATCTTTAAGGTAGCTCTTTCAAACAGCTTCAGGATCTTCGTTTTTCTCAGCACAGACCAGATTTCAATTCCCCAAATCGCGCCTACGTCATTTCTTATCAGCTTTTCCGCCTTGCCAAACCAATTCCGGGACAGAACGACATCGCTGTCGACAAACATGAACCAGTCACTTTTCACCTTGTTCATTGCTTCCTGTCGAGCACTGGCCCTAGTTCCCTTGTCTTGAACAAAAATGACGTTCCCGTGCCTCTCCTGAAACTCTTTCACTATCCCCATAGTGTCGTCAGTGGAGCAGCCGTCAACAACAATAAGCCGGTTGACGGGCACGTTCTGGTAAACAGAATCAATACACTTCCTCAACAGCCTCTCACTATTCTTTGTGAGTATGACGACATCCACAGGTTTCATCATTGTCCATCTCTCATTCACGGACGGCATTCCAGGGTCTCAGTTGAGGCAAAACATTCTGAATCTTTTGCAGGACAAGTTTTCCCCAGAGACAGACGTGATCGATTCTTTGGCTGGTAGAGCTTGTATTTGGGGGGCCTCCTCCATTTTCGCTATCTATCCCATCTGTTTCTTGATTTGTTAGAAACTTATATAAAAAAGAGTTTAAATCTTGATTCAATGGGTAGGGCCTTCGTTGATGACAACGTTGAAGAGGCCGAGCGCGCTAATTCTATCAATCATCCTGTCTAGTCATCCACATTGCCTCTACTTCGTGGTTGACAGAACACTGTTCCTCGGATACGAACCTCGATCTCTTCCGATTCTTAGCGATGGACGCGAAACTGAGACATATTGCGGACCTAATAGACCAGCAGTCTCATGCGGGTCCTGCAAACTCTAACCAGATAGGGAGGAATGGAATCCTGTGAAAGTTAATGCCTTCCTTAACACCGGGGTGGTCCTGCTTGCCCTCAGCGCCGCTTCCATGGCGCTGTTCTTTTCCGTCCTGTTCTTCAGGGTCTTATCCCTCGCATATTTCCTCATCGTCTTCCTCCTGACCTATGCCGTCTACGGCATGGACCGACTTGCGAGCCTGGAAGAAGACCGGCTCTCGCATCCACAGAGGACACGCTTCCTGCAGCGAAACAGGTGGCCTTTCGCCATATCAATCGTGCTGGCGTTCTCAGGCTCGCTCGTTCTCGCCGCAACTTCAGGTTGGGTCGTCACACTGATTCCCATCGCGCCAATGGCGGTGATGTTCTACTCTGGGACCTTATCCCAAAAAGTGCTCGTAACTCAAAGGCGCCACCTGAAACAACGCTTCATCATAAAGGACATTTGCATCGCATCCGGCTGGGCGTTCCTGTTGCTTGTGACCTCAGTCTACCTTAACCGCCCGATGGGAACCGGAACATGGCTCTTCTTGATACCGCTTCTAATGAAACTATTCGTAATGGCGGCGGCCTACGATTTCAAGGACATCACTTCAGACCGCAATGCTGGCATCCGAACGCTTCCTGTCGTAATAGGTGAAGGTTCTAGTAAGCTTGTGCTACACATCCTGAACGCTGTGGCAACCGTCCTTATCCTAATGTTCATTTATTTCGGCCTCGTACCCTTCCTAGGAATCATTTTCGTTCCAGCATTTATCTACCAGTTCTTCATGATTCATCTGGCCCGAAAGGATGCCCCGGGATGGGTGTATTTCATAATATGCGATTTAGAACAGTTCTTCTGGCTAGTGTTTCTGGGCATAGGAGGTTGGCTGATTGGCTATTCTTAGAAAACTGAGGAACATTCAGACCCTCTGGCCGTGCGTTGCCCTCCGGGTGGTCTTCGCTGGGCCCAGCCACAGCGCATACGTGAAAGTGAAGGCCTTGCTTGGCGACTGGAAGAATTACCGCGCTCTCTCTTTGGCGTTGAAGACCTATCTGGGAGGCTTCGTATGAAAGTTTCCATCTTCACGATGAACGGTGGCCATGGAACGATAAGCGCCTCCCTAGCTCTAGGCAAGTATCTCAGAAGCCGTGGTGCTGAATGCTCGGTGGTCGATTTCATGAAGGAGACCAACCCACTGGGCAATGCTCTGGCAGATATCTACAATTCACTTCTGCGAGGGGATCTGCGCTTCGCCTCGCTCTACATGGAGCTGGCCCACCTTTTTCCATTCGATAGGTTCGAACCCGCCAACTTGCTCTCCCGAAAAAGAATTCTGCGTCTCCTCGAAAAGGAAAGACCTGAAACGGTGGTACTCATCTGTCCTTGGATAATTGGGCCGATATTGCAGGCCCTACGGCGAAAAGGAGGCGAAAGACCTAAGGTCTACACGGTCGTAGTCGACCTCGGCAGGGGGATGACCTCGAGCTGGTTCAATCCAGAAGCAGACTTCACGTCGCTTCCGACGCGGCAGGCGAGGGATTTCTTGAAACAGTTCGGGCTAGAGAATCACGCCGCGGCAGTAATGGGCATGCCGCTGACCTCGGATGTCAAATCTCCTCCCACACTCCCTGAATACTTGCAGGATCTCGAGGGCCCGCTCTGTACCGTACTAGGTGGGCGAGAGGGGGGACGCAACTCACTGAAAATAGTCGATCTGCTATTGAAGAACCGACTGGACGCGACCATCCTAATACAATGTGGAAAGAACAGGTCGCTCGCACGGGCGGCTTCACGGAGAAATGGTGTCCAGGTCATAGGCTTCCCAGACTCGATTATTCCATTATTCCAAGCATCTTCGGTCGTCATCACCAAGGCGGGGGCGTTGACCGTTTCAGAGCTCGTAGCACTTAAGAAGCCATTCATACTTGACACGTCACCCGCGGTAATGCCTCAGGAAAGGGGCAACGTGGAATTCGTACGCGAGGAGAACTGCGGCCTCATCGCCCTGAGACCGGAGGAGATGCCGTCGATGGTGAACCGCATTCTCGATAGGCAACCCGATTTCAGTTACCCAAGCATCTATGGCACGGACCGAATAGGCGAGTTCATCCTCAAAGAGGGAAGAGTCTGAGGATAGCGCGTGTCAAATCGAAAATGCACCAAAAACAATATTAGCGCGCTTTAGCTGTAGCCGTAAAGATGGCTGAATAGGCCGTGTTTCTAATGGTTCCAGTTGAAGTTACTTCGCTCAGAAAGTCATACGGCGATTTGAGGGCGGTTGACGGCGTTTCTTTTTCAGTTAACCAAGGCGAAGTGTTCGCTCTACTCGGTCCAAACGGTGCAGGCAAGACGACAACGATAGAGATTCTCGAGGGTATACGAAAGAGAGATGAGGGCGATGTGAAGATACTCGGCCTCGACCCGTGGAAGAACGGCTATGCGCTTCATAGGAAAATTGGGATTATACCGCAAGACTTCACGTTTTTTGAAAAGGCAAATCCGAGGGAGGCGGTGGAATACTATGCGCAACTCTTTGGTGTCAGCGTCAACGCTGAAGAGATTCTTAAGGAAGTTCTGCTGGACGATTCGGCGAACGTTCTTTTTGAGAATCTTTCGGGGGGACAACGGCAAAAACTGGGCTTGGCGCTTTCACTCGTGAATTCTCCTGAACTTCTTTTCCTCGATGAGCCAACCACAGGGCTTGACCCGAGCGCAAGAAGGACAATTTGGGACGTAATAAGAGGGATGAAAAGCAAGGGCAAAACCGTAATTCTGACCACTCATTATCTGGATGAGGCCGAACAGCTTTCCGACACGGTTGCCATCATGAATCAGGGGCGTATAGTGGCGATGGGAACTGCGGATGAAATCATTGAAGAGCATGGTTCCGGAGAAAGACTAGAGGTCCACGGATCTGAAAAACTGGCAAACTACGTCAAGGCCAACACGAATCTGAAGATCAACTATGATAGCAAGGGCTTGATTAGCATAACTATCAACCAAAAACGTGATGCATTGACAGCTTTGGAGGCAATCGAGAAGTCGGGACTCGACTGGGGCGAACTTCACACGCGCCGCGACAGCCTAGACGACGTGTTCGTTAAACTGGTGCGAGGAGAAATGGATGCACACGGCGAAATCAGAGCGGAAAGTAACAGTCGTAATTCCTCTAATAAACGGAGGCGGTAGAAAGCATGGTTAGTATAAGAAGAATCACAGCTGACCTGCGGTTTTTCGGTCGCGGGTATCTGAGAAACTTTGTTGGGCTATTTTTCGGTTTGATTTTCCCAGTAATTCTCATCCTGATTTTCGGCGCAATATTCTCAGGAGGTTCCTCAGGAACGATAACAGTCTACGTTCAGAACCAAGACACCCAAAATGTCCTAAACGTCACTGCGACCTTCGTGAATGAGCTCAACAGCAGTGGCACGCTTAACGTGGTGTTGGTGGCCACTTCTGAAAACTTTTCACAGTATCTCTCGGCTCATTCGTCATCCGACGGAATAATAATCCCCTCAGATTTCTCTTCGAACTATACAGCGGGAAAACGTGTTAGCGTGACCGTCTATGGCAATCCAGCCCAAAGCTCCAGCGCTATCGTGAGCGGGACAGTTACTGGAGTGATGAACGGGTTCAACCTGAAACTTTATGGAGGTTCCCAGGTAATTGTCATAAATCCAACTACGGTTAACAACCAAGTCACCAAATACGTCGATTTTCTAATCCCAGGGCTCATTGGTTTTTCTATACTCGTGAGTCCGATGTTTTCTCTGGTGAACATATCTTCAGAGTACAAGAAGACAAAATTGTTCAAGCTGCTGTCCTTGACCCCTATCACCAAAATCGAGTGGTTAGCTTCAAAGGTGCTATGGTATATTCTTCTGTCAGCTGCATCCTTCTTGCTGATGGTTGCCGTGGGAGTCGTCGCCTTCGAAGCACACGTCGCACTTTCACCATGGCTTATACCTTTCTTAGTGCTGGGGCCTATGCTCTTTGCTTCGATGGGTATGCTGGTAGGCACTATAGCCAAAAGCACCGAGACAGCGAGTGTAATCGGAAACGTCATAACGTTCCCCATGATGTTTCTCTCGGGCACATTCTTCCCTATCAGCCTCATGCCTTTGTACTTGCAGAACTTGGCACATGTTTTACCCCTGTTCTACATAATCGAGGGGCTAAACGCTGTCATGGTCTACGGCAACTATGCACAAGCAGCAATAGACCTTGCCGTGGTCACAGTAATCACAGTCGTCGTCTTCGTGGCTGCAGCGAAGCTGTTCAAATGGAGAGAAGACTAGTCTGCATTGACAGAGCATCTTGTAATCGTCCTAAGCACTGCTTAGCAGATTGAAGAACAGCCAATACGGAAGAAGGTCAAGAACACTTTACGAGAAAGAGGTTCAACAGCAGCGTCCTACTGGATAGCACCCTCAGGTCTTAGCGCGCGCTAGGACTCTGGATAGTTTTCGTGGCCACTTTTGTTTTCCCTTTCTTCAATCCTTGAGAAGCTTCTTCATGTCCTCTTCTGAGGGAATGCCGCATAGCACTTTTTCTCCCGAGCAGATGGCAGGGGTCTTGACGCCTTTCAATCTTAATCCGAGCTTCGCCAAGAAACTCATTCTTCCAATATCGACAACCTCATATTCTAAAGCGTTTTTCCTACAGAAGTCGTCGATTCTCATTAGAAACTCCCTGTCTTCGTCAGTTAGGCAACGTTTTCCGAATAAGCCAGCGTGGTGCGCAAGTCCTTGAAAAGCAGTACTCTGAGCCTGGGCGCAGGCGTGCATGGCGCCTTCCTTGTCGATGAAGCCGATAGTTGGAACTCCAAAACTGTGGACGTAGACCTTTAACTTGGTCATATAATCACAGATAAAATGGAGAGTTAAATACTTAATGTTTTGCAAAATCTGTAGTTCCGCGAACACAACGCGCGCTCGAAGAATCTTGAGAGCTGACCCCCTAGTCTCTGTCGTAAGGTCAGACATCAATCTGCAATTGTAATGTCTTGTCTTTGACCCCTCCTTCCTTGTTGCACACATCCGTTGTAATATTGGGGTGTTTGTGACGAGCCCTGAGGAAGAAGATGGACTGTGTCGACGGCTGCCTAGACGTGGGAGGTCTACTTGGATACTAGCGGGCGCTGTCTCTATGTTTGTTGTCGAAGATAGACAGTTTCCACAGTGTCAAGGACAGAGTCAGTCTGCGGTGAAAACATCTGGTATTGGTCATTCACCGGAGAACAGTGGGCTTGAGATTATCAGGTCTGCTGTTGCTCTGTTGCAGGCGGTGGGGACGTTGTACAAGACGGCTACTCTGAGAAGGGCCTTGACGTCAACGTCATGGGGAAGCGATTCTAAAGGATCCCAGAAAAAGATGAGATAGTCCAGCTTTTTGTTAGCTATCATGGCACCCAGTTCCATGTCTCCACCATGGGCGCCTTCCTTGAGTAGAGTGATGCTTAGCCCTGTTTTCGCCATGATTCTTTTCCCCGTGCCTCCAGTTGCGTAGAGAGTATGGCGTTCCAGCGTTCCTTTGTTGAAGTCGGTCCATTCCATCAAGTCATTTTTCTTGTTGTCATGGGCTACTAGGCCGATTGTTTTTTTCACATCAACTCCCACTGACTCAAGACAATTCGTCGACTTAAAGCTTATCCAGAAGAAACATGTGCTAACTGAGTGTTGGCAAGGAAAAAAAGGTTTGCGTATAGAAGTATCCGTCAGTTGAAATATGGATTTGAGGTTCGTAATTCTTTTACCCTTGGCGGTGACAGAAACGACACAGGCTTGTCGGTCAGCTTTGGTGGGAACGCTATATTCAGGATAGGTCGCGATTCGAAGGGTCTCAGCAACGTAGTAGTGGTTATGCTGAGCCTAGTCATACTGGTCATCATAGTTGTCAACGTGGTCCTCTGGAGTTACCAGATGAATCAATTCGACCAAGAAAGACTGCATGAAGATGTAAAGATTACTCAGGTCGCAAGCGTGAACGGTTCTTCACCATGGTTTCCAGCTCAGAGCGAGTTCACCGTAGACGCAGGCAAAAGAGTTTCTGCGACTTACTTGAACACCCAGAGCATCGACGGTTCGTACGAAAGTTTCACAGAGACCAGCGTGCGATCAGTGGGTCTCAACTGGTGGAGCACAGACTATGCTTATCGCAGAAGGGTGACCGTGGTGAACAGCGGCGCCTCAGCTCTGGGCATGAATTACTCAGTTTCCTTGACTTTGGATACTGTTTCAATGGTCTTGTCTGGCAAGCTCATGTCTAACGGCAATGACTTGAGAGTACTCTATGACTCAGGAGGCAGCTGGGCGGAACTCGACAGAGAAGCCGAAGGCGTGAACACTTCTTCCACTCAGGTCTGGTTTGTGACTCAAGCACCAATCCCAGCAAACAGCTCGGACAACAACTACTACGTTTACTATGGAAACTCAAGCGCTGGAAACCCGCCTGCGAACAAAAGCAACGTTTACCTTTGGTTCGACGATTTCAATAGAGCGAACAAACCAGACATTACTACCGAAACTCCATATCAAGTCAAGTCGGGCGGAGGAACATGGTCTATCGAAAATGACACGCTGAAGAACGTCGGGGCCAGCGGAGACCCGAACAAGCTGATAATAACTGCCCTTGGCAATGCCACTGCTGCTGTAGACATGCTCTCAAAAATCGACGTGACTTCCTTCGCTGGCGGCGACACTAGCAGGATGGGGCTGTCTTGCTGCATGGATACGAGTCTCTCCAGAGGTAGCGGATACTGTGGCTTATTCTATAACGTTGAGAACAGCGTGGACCTTCTGAACGATTTGCGTTCTTGGGGGGGCCATGCGTCCTATAGCTGGTCGTTGAACACTTGGTACTACATGAGGTTTAGGGTCACCGACCCTTCCAGCAGGCTTGGGCTAGTCAAGGTCTGGCCTGTTGGAACAGCTGAACCTAATACGTGGACGTTGAACGCAAGTTTCGGCGGCGGAAGCGCTAGAAGTTTTGGAGAAATTGGGTTTGCAGGCTCAAGAGCATCCGACACGGCCTACTTTGACGACATAATCGTCCGCTACATCGCCAACCCTGAGCCTTCAACTTCCCTCGCTGCAGAGGAAAGTCAATTCACGACTAGGTTTGAAATCGACGGCACTTTTCCTATAGACCTTTCAACCTATCCGCTCAGCCACATTCAAACCGTTGAAATCCTAGTGAGGTACAGATCCAGCGATGCAGGCGAGAATTTGTATTTGGAGGCTTACAACTGGGCATCGTCAACCTTCAGCGACTCCGGCTTCAACTCGACGTCAGGGCAATTGCCAACCACAGGATGGGACAATTACGCCGTGAACCTCACCAACCAGTGGAACAGCTACGTCAACCACAACGGCACAGTGTACGTGAAGATATTTGACAAAGGAGTAGACGCAAACCAAACCATAGTAGACGTTGATTTTGTAGGCGTGAGGGTTGCTGCAAGTTTCGTGAGCTTCACTTTCAAGAACGACGGATCCTACACATCCCACTTGGTCGCCTTGTGGATAGACAACTCCACGTTGCATCAAAGGTACGAGATGAGCGTATATGTCAATTCAGGTGACACCATTTCATACTCGCGTGCAGATGTAAATCTGCCGGAGAAACCGTACACCGTCAAGATTGTCACGGAAAGAGGAAACACTGCCGTATTTTCACCCGACTAGATGAACAGAATCACAGGAAACTTCAAACAGATGATGCACGGGCTCAAAGCAAACTGGCGGCGCTAAGGATTAATTCTAGAACAGAAAAAAGACAAGTAGAGCTGTTGCAAAAGTCACCAGAAATGACGGAATCACGTATTTGTACATTTTTTCCAAGGAGCATTTGAAGTAGCTTGCCGTGAACGTGAAACACAGGTGAGTCGGTGCAATTGTGTATCCCAGGTAGGCGCTTATGTAAATCATTGCAGCCACTTTGGGAGTGAACGCTATCAGCCCACTCAGAATTGCAACGCTTATTGCGATTCCTCCTTGAGGCGAACCCGTCAGAAGCCCAAAAACTGCCGGAGCAATTATCAGGAGGAGGGCGATGTCGATGCCTCCGCTTGATACGAGCGGCGTGAAAATGCTGCGAACTCCCGCAGCGTTCATCGTTTCTTTCAGCAGAAATGCGCCATAGGCTGCCAAGGTGACTCCGTATATCCCCCTGTTTCTCAAAGGCTTGGCGAAGACTCTGAGATTCGCTCTGGAAACGGCGACTAGAACGCCCACTCCTATTAACGTTGCTATCAACACGTCGAATCCTTGCTGGCTCAGGTGGAAGCCGGCACCGACCACGTCCAAGACGGTTGCGGAAGCTATCGCAGCCAAGATAGGCGAGAAGGCTATGACAAAAGCTTTCGAGTATGAGGCTTTTTGGTCTTTTGTAAGGGCTTTCTCATTGTCCTTCACATTAGCTACTTTCCAGAAACCGACAACCCACCCCACTATTACCATGACAACTACGACGGGGATCTGACGCAAGATAATCAAAGGCATAGCCACGCCTGTCATCGCTGCGACCACTACGAGAGGCTGGCTTATCGGATAAAGAGGGAAAATGGTGTGTCTAAACCACAGGTTCACGTAAGCTTTCCTCTCAGGCTTGAGTTTGAGCTTTTCAGCTTCGATGTCCACGAGTGGAGCTGACATCAGGGCTCCACCTGAAACCGGAAAGAATCCGATTACTGCGGGCAGAACACTCAGCACGGCTTTGGGGTTGTTGACTATCTTACTCATGCTCTCGCTGAGATCATTAATCATGCCGGTTTCCTTGTAGAGCTGGCTCAGCAGCATTATGGTGAACGTTGCAATGACAACGGAGATTGCAAGTATTCCGTCAAACGTGTGAGGATCTGTGGTTGCGTACACTACCGCCGGAACTTGTTGCCAATCGAGTGCCAGCAAAGCTACGAGTAGGGCCGTTGCGTTCAGCACAATGCCCAGATTTACTCGCTTGTAAAGCATCGGAATCATGAATGCTAGTGAAACGATGATTGCGGTAAGCGGATCTACGAACCCCAACGCCACGCTTCCTCAGTTGGCACAACGGGAAAAATCAAAATGTGACGCCAAGCTCTTAACGCTTTCCTTGAGCCTCTGGACGAGTCACCTTTGACTGAATGCGAAAAATGGCCGACCTTGACCATGAAATGCCAATTATCCAGAACTGGGGCTAGCGCGTCCCCGCAGAAAAGGAAAATAAGAACCTCTGCAGAATGTCCTTTGCCTATAGATAATGAGCGGTCGTAGTCTAGTTTGGTCTAGGACATCAGCCTGCCACGCTGACGACCCGGGTTCAAATCTCGGCGACCGCACCAAGCTTTCTTGCAAAGCAGCTTGATTTAGGCCCTGTTGACCGTTACAGAATTCCGTAACGCCGTTACGATTTTCCGTAACGCTGACTCCATAGGCCTCAAGAAGGGCGATTTCTGACTTAATTCTTTGAGCTTTGGATTTTATGCGATGGCGGAGAACACGGCAATAATCTGCGTCAAAGCTTTCAGGGGATTTCAGAAATTCTAACTCAATTTTGCTTAACATGTCTTTTTTCGCCTCAAGATTAGCTTTAGCGCTGCGCTATTTAACCCGTTGACTCTTCCAAGGAGTTTTAGTGGATTCTACCCACGCGGGGCACTTTAGGACGACAAAGAAAAGGTGGTTAGGGGTAGTGTTGGTTGAAGTGTTTTGCCATTATTGATAGGTCTGCTAGGTTTACGATGCCATCATCGTTCACATCTGCGTTGGGGTTCCAGTTTGGCGAGGCTGGTTCTCCTTGGTAATGGTAATTGGCGCAGTGCGAATTGTAAGCTCTTGCAAAAATAGACAGGTCTGAGAGACTGACTCTGAAGTCCCCGTTGAGATCGTCAGGAATTGATACTTTAATCCTGCCATCTGTAAAGTTGTTGTTCTTCGTATCGGTTTCATCTGGAACAGGTTCTGCATATGCGCTGAGCTTATAGTTGCCGTAGGCGAATCCAGTTGTGTTCCATTTGAAGCTAATCGTGCTATTAGTCATTGCTAGCATGATCTGTTCTGAATGAATAATCGTCGAATTAGCATAGACTGTGGCGTTGAAAGCTTCAATTTTGCTACCGAGATTCTCAAACGTCACATTGATTGATCCAGTGTAACCTCGTCCAATGATTGTCTTTGCAGATGTCAAGTTCATAACTGCAATGTCAGGCGGTGACCACGGTTTCATCAGCGGATAATTGTCCAGATTGTTTGCGTCAATTGTGTATGGAGCATCTCCTACTCCATCATTTCCTGTTTCGTTCTGATAGGGACCATGATAAAGGTCTGTGCCGCTGTAGTCGCTCCAGTAGTTGCCACCAGATGGGTAACCATTATCCCAAATGTTTTCCGAGTCTGGATGCATGTAGAACTGATTCCAGTTGTTCGCAAAATTGTTATGAAAAATAACATTGTTGGAAGAAGAGTAGAGGAGTAAAATGCCATACCAGTTGTTTGACGTGACGTTGTTACCAAACAAAAAGTTGCTAGAGGATGAGAGGATGAAAAGGCCAGCCCCATTGTTTGACGTGATGTTGTTGCCAGACAAAACGTTATTAGAAGATCGATCGATTGCAATGCCACACTCGTCATTTGCCGTAACGCTGTTGCCAGATAAGACATTGTTAATAGAAGAGTTGAGCACAATGCCTTCCCAGTTGTCTGCGATGTTGTTGCCAGATAGAACATTGTTAGAAGAAGAGTTGAGCCAAATGCCATAGCCGAAGTTTCCTATCGTCATGTTTCTTACTGTCACGTTGCTCCTGCCTGCAAGCGTTGTTCCGTTGTAGCTTCCGTTTCCCGTCACAGTGAAGCCTGCTCCGTCCAATACGATATTGTCTCTTTGGATCACAATTCCGTCGGCATCGGCGTTGATGTCACCAGTTAAGGCGTACGTGACATTGTCTAAGGTATCGATAGGCGCTGTCGGCGGGTCTATTGAGCCGTCGGCCCGTATGTAGCGAACGCCCGTGCCAGACACTTCTTCGCTTCCCCAGCCGCCCTGAGTTGGCTCTGGGTTAACGTATTTGGCTGCACAGTACCAAATATTGTAGAAGTCCTGCCTATTGAAATACGGTTGAGACCCGAGTTCCCAGGCATCGATCAAGATATGATTCAATGCGCCCTTGTAGATGTATTCTTCTGTTGCGCGGGTTGTCGCTGAAAAAGTGTATGTTGTGCCCATGGTGAAATAGGGGATGTCATCAGTAACGTGCCAGTCCGCACAAAACGAAACGTATGTATGGCCTTCGAGAACATTTGGCTGCTCACAGTCCAAAACTACTATGTGTTTTCTGTCAAGCGTCGCAGTCCCAGTGTAATCGTTGCTAGGCTGCCATCCAGTCGGAGCAGGCGAGGTTCTCATACGGATATCAATACCGTTATGGCCACTGTTCCCTCCACTAGCGTACTCCTCAAAATGCAGGTCGTCGGATGTAATGGACAGTTTTTTGCCACCGTAGAAGCGGAACCACATTGCACACGAAAGGTAAACCGAATCCAAAGTGTCCGCGCCCAGAAAGTAGTCGCCTGGGTCGTTTCCATTTGGATAATCTGTTAGAGGAACTGTACCCAATGCAGAGTAGAAGTCGTTTCGATACTCTTCGAACACCTGGAAAGTGTCGGACCCATTGCTTGTGGTTGAGGCACTGGTGTTGCCGTAATAAACATAGATGGTCACGCTTGAACTGCTCAGATCATCCGCCACTTTGACCCAGAAAACCGCGTTGTCGCCATCTGTCTTGTTTTCCATCCAGTAGGCAAGAAGCACTGCACCGCTGCTGTCTGTGAATCTTATGTCGCCGAAATCCGTTCTGCAATGGTCATTGCAGTAAACGTCTTCGTCGGTGTCAGCGCCAAAGCCGTAATGGACGGTTATTCTTATCTGATAATCTGACCCCGCACCTTCAGCCGCATTGATTATGTGCGATTTTCTGTACTGCCAACCGCTCAACCAGCCTGGCGCGGGTGCTCCATCGTTTTCAATGTGAATCGCATTTTCCATTCGCCGATTGCTCAATTTTGAGTTAACTGCAGAAAAAGCCCCTGCAATCACAGAGGAAATGAATAGTAAAAATAATATCATGAATGCGTACACGCTGACTTTTCGCATTTTTCCTTTCTCACCTGATAATGTAACCGAGAGCTGCACTACTAACAATGTGTGCATGATTAAGAGCATTTCGGAGTATTGCTGAATAAGACGTCCACGCACGCGCGGTAACATGCTTTATGAAGTGCCATGCCTACCCCTTTTGTGGTGATGGTCATGCGAGAAGCTATATACAAGCTAGGTAGGAGAGAGATATTTAGCCGCGCAGGCATCCTTTAAATTCCGTGCGATTTGATGGTGGAAAACGCTTTCCCCCTTCAAGTCCCCGAGAATGTGAAGGTGCGGATTGATGGAGAGAGGCTGCTTATAGAGAAGGTGCAAGCATGAAGCGCTTTGAAAGGCTCCCTGGCTCTTTTAACTGGAATTGCAATGAACTTGAGCCTATGTGGCACGCAAAATCTATTTGAGTACTATGGCTTCGGAGGGAAAAGCAGGGAGGTAGGGCCACAGCGGACATCTTGAACAAAGCATGCGGAATCGAGCGAAGAGATTTTATCAGCAGAGCTAAATCAGCTTAACGTGCCGCATGTTAGAACAGTACCCCTGTTAAGCAAAGAGGACCCTGTGAACAAGGGAAAGCCCTACGACATTAAAATCCAAGATGTAACTATTGATGTGAAGCCATTCCACCTATCCCTCTACAGCCAGAACATCAGCACCACAAGAATTTGAATCTCAATAAAGCGGAGGTTGACGAGCACGGCGCATGTGACCTTTACGTAGTCACGAAAGATTATGATGAGTTGGATTTTGAACCTCGCCCCACGCGCAAAGATTCCTGAAGAACAAGATCCGCTGCTGCATGAATTTCAATCTTCCATGGCTGTCAGAACTAGTATCGTGACGATTTGAGTTTTGACTCGAGACTTATCATAAATAAATATCTCTCATTAGCAATTCTTATAATTCTAGAATTGGATGATTGTTTGTAATTTGATGCACGTTAACATGCGAGGCAATGGGCGAATTGAGTGTCGGAAACTCTGCGGGCAGGCCTTCAGTGCTAATAGTGGACGATGAAGCTGGCATACGGAAACTGTTGACAAAAGCACTGGATGAAAACGGCTACAGCCCAGACTCTGCCGAAAATGGCGTTGAGGCAATCAGAAAAGCAAATGAACGGTACTACAACCTTGCCCTAATTGACATAATGCTGCCCGACATTAACGGGGTTGAACTGCTAGCCAAATTCAAACCAACACGCCCCCGAACCAGAAAAATCATTATGACGGGCAATCCCTCGCTTCAAAACGCAGTTGAAGCTCTGAACAAGGGAGCAGACGCTTACATAATGAAACCGCTGGACATCGAAAAGGTCTTGGCAACTCTAGAGGAACAGCTTTCCAAACAAAAGGAACAGAAAGACACAATGGTGAAACTACTTGAGACAGGCCGCATACGCGCGCGTATCGAGCTTCTGGGTAGAGAGGGCACTGAGACTCCTGATGTGCGTTGAACGTCGAGGGGCACGCCTGATCAGATTAACAGAAAATGGCTCACTCATCTCAGACATCGATATCGTGTGCTTGAGGGTTGAGCATTCACATCACTTCAGTCGATTGCTGTGAGAAATTCGTTATGATTTCTTGGTTTAAGACTTCTGGATGGAACAAGCAGCCGTAGAGTTCTCTGCGCTTGTGTCTGATCATGCACTTCAAGTTGCCAGATTCACCTAATGTCTCGAAGTCTTCATTCGGTTCCACGGCTTTGGAATTCAGGAAATATGAATAGAATTCACGCTTGGATGAAAGAATGTTCTTTTGAACTATCCTAACCTTGTACCTACCGATTCTTGATGTTTCGATGATGTCGCAACCAGAGAGTCCCGCGAGAATCTGCATTCCTGCACAGATGCCTAGAATCGGCGCATGCGTTTCATTTACCCATGCGAATCTGTCGAGGTTGTTCAAGTACTTGAAATCCTTCAGCGCTGTCCCGCAAATGATGACTCTTTCTGCTTTTTTGATGTTAGTGTCTTCCAAACTCAGGAAGTTTCTGGAAACAACGTCTATATTGGCCTTTTTAAGAATGTCCTCAACGGGCTTAACGAACTCGAAATAGCTGAGTCTATCTGAACAGACATTAACTATCAGAATCATTTGTCAATCAACCTGGCATCCTTTATCTTGAACACTCCCGAATAGTTCCTGTAAGACACATGATAATCCCTGATTTCCACTCTTTTCTTGAAAAAGGGAGCATCTGTGACTGTTGTCTCTATTTCCCCACCCTCTCCCGCAGGGCTCAAGCCGTATTCATCCCTTAATCTTTCTAGCTTCTCTATTATTTCATTATCCAGTCTTCTGCCAAGAAATTTCTCGTCCAAAGGAAAAGCGAAAACACCCGATATCACAACTTCATACTTATTCTTGACAACCTCGTTCAAAAGCTCTATTTCATCTTTTAACCAAAGTGGGTTGAAACACCACAAATCGAGTTTCCCACAGATTTCCTGTACCCGCGTTGACTGATAGATAGATTTCACGGCACCGGTCACTATTCCTTGCAAACCGAAATCGGCTTTAGCCGTGCTAATGGCTTTTTTCAAGTCCTCAAGTTCTTTCTCTTTCTTGCCCTTCGTCCTTCTCTGAACCAGCGGCAACCCGATGGCTTCCGCTTGTTTTCCAGTTACTTCAATGTTGGGAACATGAAACATGTAGCTCTCCTGACTTTCAGAGAGGAGAGTGATAAGACAAACCACATCGTGAAAACTCCCCGCCTTTTGCAACGCCAGACAGGAGTCCTTTCCACCCGAGAACAGCACCCCAACTCTCATGAAAAGTGACTAGAACACCATGTTTTATAAAAGCATCCTCACGCCTTCAAGCCTATTGCAAACTAAACTTGAGCGGTCATGTTAAAGCCTCTCTAATGAACAAAATACATGATGCCTGTCTCTGGATGAAGGCCAAAACCTATATTGATTTGACCAAGCAGAGACACTTCGAACTTGAGATTGTGTCTGATGGATGGCGAAACATTGAAGGAAAAGACCATTTTCTCTTTTTCACTTGTGTTTCTTGTCATCCTCGGAGTCGTCTCACTTCTCATGGCATGGTATGGACCGTCGAGTTCTTGGAAGTTCCTGCTTGCCTTTTTCCCGCTCTTTGTGATTCTATTTGGCGTAGCTGCCCTTCGTCAAAGTGCGTTAAGGATGTCCATCATCGGATTGGTCATCGTCATCGTTATTGCCGTTTTTCAGTTCGGCACTCCTATTGATGTTGCCTTAGGCGCCTCAGCGTATGGTTTTGTGAACAGTTTTGGTATCTCAGTCTCTGTTGCTATGACTATGCTAATGATTTTTGTAATGAAAGAGGCAGGTGCGTTGAAAACCGTTTCACAAGTCATCAAGCAGCAAGTTGAGGGAGATGAGATGCGTGCCCTGTACATTGGAATAGGCTTCGGTTCCTTTCTTTCGTCACTTGGCGTGGTTACTCCCGCATTGTTTCCGCCCTTGCTTATCGCAATGGGCTTCAGTCCAGTAGCATCCATCGCTATTGCTGTTCTTGGTTACAACGCTACAACGAGTTTCTCTCTGCTTTCGATCCCAATAACCCTTCCAGCAACGATAGGACAGTTTAACCCGATTGAACTAGCTTTCAAGGTTTCCCTTTTTCTGCCACTTGTTTCAGTAGGTTTTGCGTTTGCTCTTCTATGGATAATCGGGGGCCGTCAGTCCGTCCGTAAAGGAGCCGTTCCAGCCTTAATCTGCGGACTGACCTTGGCCTTCGCCTGTCTGGGGGCGCTCAGTCTAGACTATTTCAGTGGAGTTCAGTACATTCCTCTGGAAATCGTTGGAGTAGTCGCAGGGCTATGCGCCATAATGTCAATTCTCGTGTATCAAAGGGTCAGGTCTCCGACAAGGGAGAAAATCAAAAGCACAGATTATCCATCGATATCCCAGGTTTTCCGCGCTTTTTCCCCATGGATCATACTTGCCGTACTCGCCACTGTAGTCAACGTTCCACAAATCAAGAATTGGCTTGGCGGAATCTTTGGGACTCAACCTGTCCCAATCTTTGCAAACAAGAGTGTCGAACTGAAAATTGAGACGCAGATTTATGCGTGGATATTTGTAGCAATCATTGCATCAGTGGCGACGCTTCGGCCAACGGTCAAACAGCTGAAAAACGCAACGGGCACGTGGCTCAAGCGGTTTATGGGCCCTTTCTTAACCTACAGTCTCTACTTTTGCATAGCATATGTCATGTCATACTCTGCAATGCAGATTGCCAACGGAAGTTTGACGCAGTCTCCGTCGTACAACCAGCTGAACATGAACGTCATCCTCGGGTCAACGCTGGCAGCGGTTTTTGGGTCCGGATACATTTTCGTGGCAGCCTCTCTCGGCCTGTTCGGCGCCATCGTGGGAGGTTCAGAGACCAGCTCCAACGTTCTCTTCCTAAATATTCAAAAAACAGCGGCGCAAGATCTGGGATATGGCCCCTCAGGACCAGGTTTCATGACAATTTACGCCAGCCATGCTGTTGCAGGCGGTATAGCCAGCGCCGTGACGCCAGCCAAGATTAACAACGCTGTAGTCACCATAGACGAACCCCGTACGACTGAATCATTGATAATGCGGAAACACTTAGTCGTGGCAATAACACTGACCGTTGCAACTGGCATCCTAACAGGCATATTTGTGGGTCTGGGAATCTAGGCAGAAAGTTACAGAACACACCAGTAAGGCAACCTCGAAAAGTACTAGCGGAGCAATTTGCGGTCACTCTCTTCAGTTTCTGAACAAGCAAGATGCTCAAATCATATTTCTGCTTCACAATGGATTTATCTGGGTCACCGAAATGAAAGATTAGGCAGCCGAGGAAGCGGTAGTGTGATGAATGAACGAAAGTATCTTGGTTGTTGACGACGACCGCGACGTGAGAAAAACTCTTTCCTCAATCCTGAGCAACGAGGGATACATAGTTGAAACTGTGGAAAGTGGCAAGCAGGCGATCAAAGCAGTTGAGGAAACGCACTTTGATCTAGCTCTGATTGATATCGAACTGCCTGATATTAAGGGAACTGACCTCTTGTCTAAGTTGAAGAAATCACAGCCAGGAATGGTCAGGATAATCGTGACGGGCTTTCCGTCCTTAGAGAATGCTATCAAAGCGGTGAACGAGGGCGCACACGGGTACGTTTTGAAGCCCTTCGACGGGGAAGAGCTGCTTAAGACAATCAGAAAACATCTCGACGAGAAGATAGCTGACCAATTGCGCACTTGGGTGGCAAACTCCCAGACGGAACGAAAGAATGCCGTCTTTTCGGAACAGTTCAAGAAGCAAAAAGGTAGTCAATTCTCGAGTTGAACACAACAATACAATCAACCCGCACTGCATTGGAAAACGGTTGAAAAAAAAGATTCGTCCCAGTCGGTCGCTAAGAATGCTCTGATCAGATGCTCCGATAGGTGTTTGGCAAACGCAGAGACGCATCTTTGGTTTGCAGCAAGCCCTCTCTGCAAATGCTTATCTGACTGTGGGGTTCAAAATTTTTGAGGTTGACAGTTTCACTTTCTTGGCAAATGCAGTGTCCAGCAGCTTATCCGTTCTCCCCATCGCCCCTTCTACCTCCCTGTCATAGGGAATCTCCCCGAGAAAAACCAGCCCCAACGCCTCAGTCTGCTTTCGCACAGTCTTAGACTGGGTCATCTTCATGTTCTCTATGACGCCTATCACGGGCATCCCAACCCCCTTCAGTAGACTTGCCAGTTTCTTCACAGTTTCAAAAGCTAGCTGTGAGGGTGACGTTACTATCAGAAACTCTATTCTTTTTATGAGCCTTATCAAGTCAAGGGTTGCGTCGCCTATTCCAGGCGGCATATCCAGGATCAGGTAGTCCAGCCTTCCCCATTTGACGATTGTTAGCAGTTCTATCAGCGCGTTTGAGACATCTGCTCCGCGCAGTGGAGTCGCGCTGTTGCCTGAATAGTAGGTGATTGTCATGTACTCTAAACCGTGAACCTGCGGCGGGATTATGCCCTTTTCCTCCTTCGGATGCACGTCTCCGACTCCAAGAATGGTGTGGGTGGAGGGGCTCGTGAAATCCAAGTCGAACAGTCCGACCTTGAAGCCTTTCTTTGCAAGAATCAAGGCCAACGTTGAGGCGAACAGGCTTTTTCCCACTCCACCCTTGCCGCCTGAAACGGCTATGATACGGCTTATCCCCTTCAGCCTCTCGTCAAGTATGCTGGTTCTGGGGTCAGCCAAGCCTATTTCACTCCCCTCACGCTAAGAAGCCAAACCCCGCGCCCTTCCACCACTTCAAAGTCCGGGCTCCCACACTGTGGACACTTGATGTACACGTGTGCCACTTCAGGAACAAAATGAATGGCCTCAACCATGCTCTCATCCAATTCCTTCTCGTTGAAAACCCACGTGTAACCGCAAGCCCTGCACTTCAATCTGGCTTTCACCTTCTCTATCTTAAACCGTGCACCCTTAAGCTGACCCGTCTTAAGCTGAGAGAGCGCAAATTCTAACACTTCCTGCTCCACCTGCTGCAGCTCACCCAGCCTTATCCTGACATCCGTGACTCTCCTCAACCCCTCCTTGTCAGCTGCTTCAGAAGCCGCAGATATCACTGCTTCAGCCAAGGCCCACTCATGCATACAAGAGCCTACCTGCAAGCCTAACTTAAGAATATCGTAGAAAATCAGGCGCACCTTCAAAACGGCTCGCACTTATTAAACCCACGTTCCATAACATCTGCAAAGACGAAGGCTGAGAACAGGTTGGCGTCTATCTTTGAACTTTTAGGCGTTCTGCTCACTTCTTTCTTACTAAACCTGATCCCATTCGCTGGGCCCTCGAACCTGCTGATAGCCTCCAACGCCGCCATACTCATGGGCTCCGACGCCTTTACCCTTGGCTTCCTCGTCGCGTTGGGCTCAGCCTCAGCCAAGCTCGTACACTACGTTATCACCTACTTCATCGGAGGCCACCTCAGCGAAAACCGCAGAAAACGCCTCGAAAACGTAAGCGCGAAAGTTGGAAAATGGGCCTTTCTCGCGCTTTTCATCGCCTCTGCCACACCCGTCCCAGACGAACCCGTCATAATCCCACTAGGACTCATGAAATACAACCCCGCAAAATTCTGCCTCGCAATATTCCTCGGAAAAATCTCCATAACCATCCTTGGCGCCTACCTCGGCCAAATGAGCGCAGGCTTCCTCTCCTCAACTCTAAGCCAGATAGCCTTCATAACCCTCTCAATAACCCTCACTATCGCCATCACAATCATACTACTGAAAGTCGACATCACCAAAATCGTCCAGAAAATCATAAAAACAAAAGCCAAACAAAAACAATAAACAACCCCCACAACTAACACCACAAACCACAAAACAGACAGATGAGTACTCAAAAGAGTCACGATTTGAGCCCTAAAAGCAAGACCTCGAAATCTAATGTGGACTTCTGGGTCTTAAAAAACCCATGGATTTAGTACTCCAAAACAAGGGCTCCAACCGGCATTTTCCTCGCAACACGCATGGCAGCAACACCACAACGGTTCAAACCCTGCCTAAACTGGCACATGCAGCATCAATGGGCACGAACCTAAAGCTAAATAAACACTTAACCAACAAGTAAGCATAACTTGCAAAGGTGACGTCAATGTTCAAACTCAAGGTGGCGGACGCCAAACAGCTCAGAGACTTAATCACATCTATCTCCATACTCGTGGACGAAGCCACTTTCAAACTCGACGCTGAAGGCATGAAACTCCGCGCGATGGATCCGTCACGCGTCGCCATGATAGACTTCGAGTGGCCCAAAACAGTCTTCGAAGAATACACGTGCACAGAACCCACAAAAATGTGCATAAACATAACCGAACTCCTCAAGCTCCTAAGAAGGGCCGGAAAAGGCGAAACCCTCGAACTGTCGATAGACGAGAAAACCGGCAAACTGCAAGTCACAATCACCGGAAAATACAACCGCAACTTCACTATGCCAACCCTCGAAGCCTCAGAAGAGGAAGTTCCAACCCCAAAAATAACCTTCAACGCAAAGATAAAAGCCACGACCGAAGGACTCAGCCAAGCAATCGAAGATGCGCAGCTCGTGAGCGACCATGTTAAAATCGAAGCAGACCCCGAAAAAGTAGTGTTCAACGCCGCTGGAGACCTCATGGGCGCAATCATAACTCTTCAAAAAGGAAGCGACACCCTGCTAGAACTGGACGTGAAAGAACCACAAAAAGCAACCTTCAGCCTCAGCTACCTGACAGAGATCATAAAAACGGCATCCGCAACTTCAGACATAGCAACTCTCGAATTTTCATCAGACATGCCTATAAAACTCGACTTCCAGCAGGCAAAAGAAGGAAGACTCACCTTCTACTTAGCTCCTAGAATAGAAAGCGAATAACAGGAAAAGCAAATTGCAAACCGTTTTCTCCAAGTTCGCCAAAAACGACTACACTAAGTACCCATTCCTGAAAGAAGCCGCAAAGTATCTGAGGCTGCCTGACCTGAGAATTGAAGATTTGGCGAATAGCGAGCTTCAAGAAATCCTCAACCGAGCAGAAGAAAGAGTCGAAGAAGCAATACTCTACGTCAGGGTCTCGCGGAACCCTCGCCGCACCGAGGACATAGAAATCCTCTCATTCACGGTTGCAATTCTCCTTGCGGCGGCAACCCAAAGCACGTTTATCCAGAAACGGTACGCCCTTGCCGAAGCAAAACAAGCCTACGAAGACTTCAAACTTGAACCCAAAGAAAAACTCTTGAAAATCGCACAGAACTTCGAATGGAAACTAGCACTTAACAACGGCGAAAGGATACCTTACCCGTTCGCCGTCGACTTCACCGTCTACCTCAGGAACACTGCCAGCCTCAGAGAAAAAAAATGGAAGCTCAACAACCGCACCCTCACGAACGGAAAAGTCTACCTGACCGGAAACGAAGCTTCGAGGCTTCTCGCGGAAGAAGTTCGAAGACACGTCGAGAAGCGCACAGAAACAAGAGACCTGCCCAAACTTCCGCAGAGAGTCCTAGAAGCAGTCGAGAGAATCAAGAAGCTGTCAACAGAGAAGATAGGAAACACCGAGATGGAAAGTTTCCCGAAAACTGTAACCCAAACAGCCTTTCCGCCTTGTGTACAGGTTTTGTACCAGGCCTTCTCGTCTGGACGTCACCTTTCCCACGTCGGTAGATTCACCCTCACCTCGTTCCTCATAAACGTCGGAATGCCCTCGGAAACCGTCATAGAACTCTTCAAGAACATCTCTGACTTCAACCTCAGAATGACCCGTTACCAAGTTGAACACATAGCCGGAGAAAGAGGCTCCGGAACCCGTTACACGACGCCGAAGTGTGACACCCTGAAAACACATGGCGTCTGCACAAACCCGGACAGCCTCTGCAGAAGCGTACGCCATCCCTTGGGCTACTATCGCAGAAAAATGGTCCAAAAGCGCTAAAACCATCAAATCCGTAACCAACACAGGTCTGAGCAGTCAAAAGTTTAATATTGACAAGGCTACAATTCAGTTCGTCCTACAGGAAAGGTAAAGATGAGCCAAACTGGAACAGCCGACTTCAACGACATCGAAGGAAACTTTAATGCCAAATCGGAGATAGGGCTGATTCTACCAACATACTGCGAAGCCTCAAACATCGAGAAGCTCGTAGGCAATATCGAAAGCCTAAACCTTGACCTTCGTCTGCTCATCATAGACGACTCTAGCCCCGACGGAACAGCCACTATGGTCCGACAGCTGCAGAAAAAGTACAAGAACATCCTCCTCCTCGTGAGACCAAAGAAATCCGGGCTTGGAACTGCCATAACGGACGGTTTCAAGGCGCTTCTCTGGCTAAAAAGTCCCCCCACTTACATAGTGACCATGGACGCGGATTACTCGCACAACCCCCGAGACGTTCCGCGCGCAGTGTCCTCCGCGAAACAAGGAAAAGGCTTGGCGATAGGCAGCAGGTACTGCAAGGGCGGCGGCGTCGTAAAATGGAGCATGTTTCGACGTTTAACCAGCCGAGTGGCAAACATCCTCGCACTCCTCTTGGTCAGGGCCAAAATTCATGATTACACCAGTGGTTTGCGATGTTATTCAACGAGGCTTGTCAAGGAAATGGTTCCAGACCTCCACAGCCAAACCTATGAGATACAGATAGAAACGATACGACAAGCCCGCAAGAGAGGGTTCGATGTGGGAGAGTTTCCCATGACCTTCGTAAACAGAAAGAATGGAAAATCCAAACTCTCCGCGAATGAGATCAGAGAGTTCATTTCGTACATCTTCAAGATTAAGAGGCTGAAGGCATCGACTGGTTAGTGGCGTTTGAGGCGCTAGAACATCGGTTTCTGAAGAGTTTGTGGTTGGATTTAGTTTTCATGTTGGCGTGGGAATTGTTGCTTTTGTATACTCAATCCGTGGGTTTTTTGAGGCTCAATTCTTAAGCGTTCTTTCTCTTTTCTGTGATTGTTTGGTTGTAGATTCTTTCGAGTTGGTCGACTGCGCCTTTCCATGTGTACTTGGTTTTGATGAGTTCAAGTGCATTTTTGACGAGTTTGTTTCTTAGTGAGGTATCCGTGAGGATGGCGTGAATCTGTCCTGAAATCTCGTTTGGGCTGGGCTCCTTGAGCAGTAGTGCGTGAGTTCCGTGGTTAAGAATGTCGCCTGGTCCTCCTGTGGGAGAGGCGATGACTGGGATTCCGCTGCACATGGCTTCGAGCATGCTGAGGCCGAACCCTTCGTATGAGGAGGGTAATATGAAAACGTCGGCAACAGAGTAGAATTCTAGAAGTGTTTGTCTCTGTACGTTTCCGGTTATGACGAGTGAGTCTTCCACATTGAGCCTCTTGGCTACTTCTTGAAGCTGGTCTGCATAGTTTGCGTAGTCGGGTCCGACGACAACAAGCTTTGCTAAGGGGAATTCTTTCAGAATGCTTGGTAGTGCTTCCACGATTCTGTCTACTCGTTTGTTCCAGTCTATCCTTCCCACGTAGAGTAGTATGGGGCCGTTAGTATGTAATCGGTCAAGGATTGTCTTGCTTCGATGAAGACTGGTGTATTCTTCGACGTTGACACCGTTGGGTACGATGACTATCTTTTTCTGTGAGGCGCCCATTTGTGAAAGCAAGAGGTTGTTGTGCTTGCTCAGAGCTATTATTCTGTCAGAAAAATTAAGCAGCAAACGTCCCGTAGACTTGTCATAGGTTGACTTTGCGAGTCCGTTGATGAAAGACCGCGGAGGATAAATCCCATGGGGCGTGAGAACAGAAGGGACGCCCTTAGCGTGAGAGACATAAACTGCTTCAAAGGAACTCAAACATCTGTAACCATGCGCGTGAACTATGTCGCTTCGAACTTGTTGTAGGATCCTCGGAATTTTGGGAATGATCCAGAGCTCTCTAAGAACGCGTGGCATGAGCAAAGAAAACCGGTAAACCTGTATGCCCTCGATGTTTTCGTTCTCTGCAGAACAGTTTTTTCCATCTGCTTCATTAGAGGTGATAACTGTTACGCTGTGTCCCCTTCTTGCGAGTTCGCGGGAAATGCGGTAGACGTGTTCTTCGACTCCGCCGATTGCTGGAGGAAACCGCGGTGTGACCTGCAGTATGCGCATGTTTTGCTTCTCTCTCGGGCCGTCAAACGATACTGGAGTTAGTTGAGGTGGAATGCATTTAAGACTTCTTCACATTGCTTGGCCAGCAAATTCCAGTCAAACCTCTCCTCAACCGTCCGCTTGGCGTTCTCCCCTACTCTTGCAGCAAGTTTATCAGAGTTCAGCACGGTCTCAACTTTCCGCATCCATTCATTTGGATCGTCTGGATCTGCGAGAAAACCGTTTTCGCCGTCCAGAATTACCTCTTGAATGCCACTCACTCTGCTGGCAACTATAGGTTTCTGCATTGCCATTCCCTCAAAGAGTTTCAGCGGACTCGCAGCATGAGAAACATCATCGTTAGGAAACGGTATTAGTATGACGTCTGCAACAGCTAGGATAGAAGGAACTTTTTCATGTGGTATTTCCCCAAGATAAAGGATGTTTTCTTCACGGATATTTCTTCTCTCACCGCTTCCGACGAGCAAAAACCTTACGTCAAGTTTTCTGGTTCTTGCCATATCAAATAGTCTGAGCATGATGTCCATTCCAGCCCACCCATCCAAGCGCCCAGAGTAGACTGCCAGCCTCTCGTTGTTGAGACGTAGATCTCTGCGCACCTTCGCGGGATCAGAGACATTCGGATCGAACAGTTTAAGGTCCACACCGTTTGATATTACGCACATCTTGTGCTCTGGGACACCTAAAGAAGCAGCATAATTCTTTATAAAACGCGTTGGCGCAATGACCTTATCCGAGTTTCTAACGATGAACCCTTGAACTAAGATCAGCAACTTCGCCATTATGCTGTTTTTTTCAAGATTGAGAATGGTACTGCTGTACTGAGCTATCAGATCGTTGAAGTCGACGACAACTCTCTTCCTCAATAGCCTTGCTTCCAGAAATCCCACCAAACCAGTGTAAGGACTCGGATAGTTGAGCACAATAACATCGGGATTTATTTTTCTCAAAACTTTGAACGACTTCAAAAAAACAGAGATCACAGTGACGAGATATGCGGCTATCAACGAATGTTGCCACAATCGAGAGGTTCGGGAGGGGACTGATATCAAATGTCCCTGAATGCCTTCACACTGGATTATGGAATTCTCGCTACGTGAGCGAGTCCGCGAGCTTGGATTGTCCATTAATGATTTGTCCCGCAGTTCACGAAAAGGAGGGAAAACAACGAAATGTACGTGGTGTCTATCCGTCAGTCGTTTCATGATTTCAAATATCCGTCTGTCACTTCCCAGCCTTGGCGGTAGGTACTCGACGAACGCCAGTACTTTCATGTCTCTCAATCTCGAAATGCTCTCGTTCATCCTTTATAGTTTTCCGATTCTGTCAGATCGGCAATGATTTCAAGCGTGGAAAAATTCTGTTTCTGTTTCCCGTCCAGATGTGTCCATGAGACGCGGACGCTGAAACGGATGAATGTTTCAACGAGTGGAGATTGTTCAAAACGATCTTGCCGTTATGTTATGCGTAGATGGGACAGAGTGGCACTAAGCTTTTAATATGGAGCTAAACGGTAGAGCTCTTGTTGGATGGAACTTGCCTTTGGAAAAACCCAAGGTGTCAGTATTGATTCCCACATACAACGCAGGCGCCTCAATTTCAAGTTGCCTCACCAGTGTACGCAATCAGAGCTACTCTGGCATCGAAGTAATTGTCGTTGACAACCTTAGCATCGACGCAACCATAGGCATTGCCCAATCGTTTGGGGCGAGGGTTATAAAACGAAAATCAACCCCTGCATCGGCGAGGAACATAGGCATCGTCAACTCCACGGGGAAGTATGTGTTTTTCGTCGATTCGGATCAGTTCCTGTCACGACATGTGGTCGAAGAATGTGCCACAAAATGTGAGGAAGATAATGCATCGATGGTTAGAGTTCCAGAGCTCTTTGTCGGAGATGGTTTTTGGGGTTCCTGTTCTGCCGAATGGAAGAATTATTTTGTCAAGGTCGAACAAAGATACGGGGCGAAGGGAAAAATCCTGATTGGTGAGCCACGTTTTTTTTCCAGGGAACTGTTAGTTCGTGCAGGAATGTTCAATGCTGCCCTGCTTTGGGGTGAGGACTATGATCTTTATCAAAGACTGAGAGAAACGAAAATCAAGGAAGTTTCTTGCCGATCCTTGCTTTACCACTTTGAGCCAGATTCTCTCAGAGGCATAGTGACCAAGAACCTGCGTTACGGAGAGTCCATGCCTGCGTTCGCTTATCGTTCAAGAAGGCAGCCCTATTCGCGCCTGCTGAGACATTCTCTACTGACTTGGGGAGGGACTCTCGCCGACCTGAGTGACAGACCCTGCATAGCTTTGGGGTGCACTTTTCTTCTAGGCTTGAAATCTTTTGCGATCGTGGCGGGTTTAATGAAGAGTCTGGCCTAGAGCGAAACGCTTTTTACGCCTTCGTCAGATTTAGAGTTGAGCATACTTGAAAGCCATTCCTTTTGTGCAACAGGCGTTTAGAGAGCATTACGCGAAGGATTTCTGTCTCAATGAGGCTCTATCACTGATTAAGGAACGCGAATTCGGCTTCGCCTCGTTTGAGGGTTGGATGCTTCGACATAGAAGTTTTGAAACCAAAAATGAACTAATATCCTTCTTAGGAGATTCTGCGCCGCGAGATGCCTATTTTTCATGTGCCTATTATGAAAACCCAGAGGCAGAGATGGAACGGAAAGGATGGTTGGGCTCCGATATGGTTTTTGACATTGACGCGGATCACATTCCCACATCATGTGACAAAGCTCATGACCAGTGGATCTGCGGCAAATGTGGCTTCACTGGTAGGGGAGTTGTCCCACAAAATTGTCCCGTTTGCGCTGGTGAAAAGTTCGATGAAAACAATTGGCCCTGCGAGATTTGCTTGGCTTCTGCCAAGCATGAAACAATGAAGCTTTTGGACATTCTGATGAAGGATTTTGGCTTCTCTGAGAAGGAGCTTCGGGTGTTTTTCTCTGGGAACAGAGGTTATCACGTGCATGTTGAAGACCGAGCTGTCAGAGATCTTGACAGTGCTGCCCGAAAGGAAATCGTTGACTACGTGTGCGGCTTCGGTCTAGACAACCCTTTTCAACGAGCAGGTGAGAAAGGAGCAGACACGCTGAGTGTGAATGATCCTGGCTGGCGAGGGCGAATAGCCAAGGGTTTTCATGATTTTATCTTGGTAGCCGAGGAAGACGAGTACAGGAACTTGGGGCTCAAAGGACACATTGCTGAGATTATGGTCAAGAATAAGGCAGCAATCCTGAGGAACCTGAGCGAATCGAAACCATGGAATACTGTCAAGGGAGTGGGTCCTGAGACCTGGAGGAAGATTACAGAACATTTCATTATGTCGCAATCAGCCAGCGTAGACACGGTGGTCACAACTGACACGCATCGTCTGATCAGACTAGGAGGGACGCTGCATGGTAAAACTGGGCTGAAAAAAACAGAGTTCCCCGTGTCAGAATTAACTGACTATGACCCTTTTAAGAGTGCGATAGCCTTTAAAGACGGCACTGCCACTGTCTTCGTTTCCGATGCACCAAGGTTTAGGCTTGGTGACCAAACGTTTGGTCCTTACAAGAATCTTAAGGTTGAGTTGCCCACGGCAGCAGCTGTGCTCCTCATTTGCAGGAAAAGAGCAGAGGTAGTGGAATAGAAATGTACAGTCAACTTTATGAAGTATGGAAACAGGAACTCGGAGACCCTGAGCTGGTCAAGCTTCCACCGGACTTTTACGCCGGAATCATTGAATGTGTCAAAAAGCTCAAAGAAGAAAGCAGGATGCTTGACAAGAGAACGGTGAAGGCGAATATTCTCAGTAAAGAAACGAAAAACATGAAACGAATGGTTCAGGAACTGGTTTGGGCGAGGTACAGGAAGATAGTCAACAAAGCGGCGAAGGGCGAAGAAGTCCCCTCAGAAGCGTTGACTGCTGAAGAGAAACAGATTTACGGCAAAATCTCACCGATGGCTGAGACAGTAGCGAATTTCGCATCGGAAATCCTGCATGGACACGAACCTAGAACCACATACGGCCCGAGTCACAGAAGGATTACAACGCGCCTTCTGAAGGATGTTCCCGCAATAGTCGGGGCGGACATGAAAACCTACGGCCCCTTCAAGACCGAGGATATTGCCTCTCTGCCCGTTGAAAACGCGAGGATTCTTATCAAACAGAACATGGCTGAAAAAGTCGAAATCAACTAGCCAATATTAAACCGTTTTATGGCTATGAGCTGTTCTTTTCCAAAAAGGCTCGGCTCACCATTATCAGCACTGGGTAGAAAACTATCCATGAAATAGAATACAATTGGCCATAGGAGTCGTGAAAAGACCAAATATCGCCACCATTAGCTCCTATTATGAAGATATTCACTATCCTAAGGACGTTTATGAAATAGGTGAAGGCGGCGCCAAACAGGAAATAGGCCACTCCATGTCTCCAAGGAATAGCGCTGATCCTTAAAAACAGCAGAATCGTGACAGCATATATCAAGAGACTCTCAATACCAGAACACGGCCAAGCTATTGACGCAGAAATGAAGACTTTGCCGTGAGCTATCAATGTGGGCACATAGTTAGTCGTGCCGCCCCATATCGTCGGATACCCTAGAAAATTCAGGAAATTGGCTGCAAGCGACGCTGTGGTCGGGACAAGAATCTGGAAAGGAGTGAAGTTGTTCAGATACACGTTGTCTATGGTGTATATCACTCCAATGACTGTTAGGAAAACGAAGGATATCGAGTGTATCTTCAAGCCGCGAAACCCGTATTCCAGCAGGACAATCAGAAAGAAAAGCATGGCAAATACCAGATATTCTGTTGAAAGAGGCATAACATCAGCCCAGAATATGCCAAGTTGACGTGAAAAATTCTCAATCAGCACGTTCAGTCCGTAGAAGTTGGAAACGACAACATATATGATTGGCAACGAGAGGGCTACAATGAGAGCGCCAGTTCGTACGGATCTAACCCTCTTGATTCTTTCTGTTTGGAGTCCTTCCCAGCTCAAGACCATCTCCAATGAGATTAGCCACAAAAAGAAAACGTAGAACATTCTGCCCTTCCATGTTTTCTCGAAGAGAACAGGATCCAGAAAATATAGTATAATTATTGGTATAATGAAAGCAAGGAGTGGCAAAAGCTTTTGGAGTATGCTGGCCACCCTGCGGGTCATGGAGGGGTTGTACAGCATTCTGAAGCTTCCAAATTGAGCTGTGTACGGGCGATACTATGAATAGGCCGCAACTAATAAAGTGATTTCTGCGATTAGACTGGAATCTATTTGCCACTAACCGGTTTGGGAAATGGCGAAAAAGTATAAGAGTATCTGTTGTTTTCTTTATGCAAAGTTGGACGTGCATGAAGTGGACGTTCCTAAAGAAGTCAAAACGTACTGCCCAAAGTGCAAGCAACATCAAGCCCATACAGTTAGTCTGTACAAGGCTGGGAAGCGTAGAGCCTTAGCGAAGGGCGAGCGTCAACACGCGAGAGAGAAGAGAGGTTACGGTGGGCAGAAGTATCCGCTTCAGAGAGAATTCGCGAAAACGACGAAAAAGCAAACTTTGAAGCTGAAATGCAAAGTTTGCGGTTTTATGCGGCACAAGGACGGCATAAGGCTGCGAAAATTGGCTATCGTATGATTGTTCGGAGAGAATGTTGATGTCTGATTGGGAAAGACTTATTCCAAGGCCGAGAAGCAGTTTCATCCGTGTAAAATGTTCGAAATGTGGAAATGAGCAAATAGTCTTCGGCAGTGCAGTAAACAAAGTGAATTGCAACGTATGTGGAACCGAGTTAGCTGAACCGTCAAGTGGGAAAGCGAGGATCAAAGGCGAAGTAGTAGGCGTTCTCGAGTAGGGACGGGGTTCGCTATGGCACTGAGGAAGCCGGAGTGGCCAGAGACAGGCGACCTCGTAATGGCAACTGTGGAAACTGTGACGGATTTCGGTGCATACGTAAAACTGGATGAATACAACAAGAGAGGACTGCTGCACCGTTCTGAGATATCTTCGTCTTGGATTCGTAACATTCGCGACTTCGTGCGCGAAGGCCAGAAGCTTGTTCTGAAGGTATTGCGCGTCGACCCCGAAAAAGGGCACGTGGATTTGTCCCTGAGGCGGGTGACGAAAAGAGAAAAGATTGAGAAAACAATGGCTTGGAAGAAGGAAAGGAAAGCTGAAGCATTGATTCGAGGTGTCGCTGAAAAGACCGGTTTGCCCGTGCAGGAGATATACGACAAAGCTGGAACGCTAATGGAGAACGAGTACGGGTTGTACGAAGGCTTCGAAAAAGCCTTAAAAGAAGGCGCCGAGTCTCTGACAAAAATAGGGATACCGGAGGAAATTGCCAAGGCGATTTTTGATGTCGGTCAGGAAAGGATACGCGTGCAAATGGTCAGAGTAAAAGGAACAGCCGAGCTTCGATGCATGAAGCCGAACGGCGTGAAAATCATAAAGGAAGCTTTCTCAAACGCTAAGAAATCAGAAAAGCTTGGTAGCACAAAGCTCCGCTTCTATGTGATTGCGGCTCCGAAATATAGTATTGAAGTCTTGGCAGAGGACTATAAACGTGCCGAAGAAACGTTTCAAAGGGTCGCTGAGAACATAGTTTCAAGCGTCGCCAAAGCTGGCGGGCAAGGCAGTTTCAAGAGGGAAAAGTGATGGTGTGGCTGCTAAGAAAATGTGAACAGTGTAGAAGTTACACGCTCAAAACTGATGCATGTCCATATTGCGGTGGAAAGCTCAGAGCGCCACATCCGCCTAAATTCTCACCCGACGACAAATATTTCAAGTACCGCATGGCTCTGAAGATGGAGAGTTCAAAAGAGTGAAAGAGACAACAATCAAAGAACTTGAAAGAGCCGAGTTGAACAACCCAATTCTGATAGAAGGATTGCCGGGCTTGGGACTTGTGGGCAAGATAGCCATTCGCTATCTTGTGAAGGGGTTGAAGGCAGAGAAGCTTGCCTACATATATTCACCGCATTTTCCCTACTTTGTACTTGTGAGCAAGAAAGGAAACGTGAGGCTCCTGCGTGGGACATTCTATTTCTGGAAGAACAAGAACAGGAAGAACGACTTCATACTTTTCACGGGTGACAGTCAAGCGCAAACGATTGAAGGACAATACGAGATCTCCAACAGCATATTGGGCTTTGCCAGCAAATATAACGTCAAAACCATCATAACCATAGGCGGCTACCGGATGGAGGCTACTGACAAGCCAAAAGTAATTGCTGCTGCCACAAGCCAAGAATTGCTGACCAAAGCGTTAAAGGCTGGCGCCGAGATCAGTCAAACAGGAAGCCCCATCGTAGGCACGGCTGGACTCATACTAGGCCTCTCCCATTTCAAGAACATCGAAGCTCTCTGTCTATTAGGAGAAACGCGAGGGTATCTGCCAGATCCGAAATCAGCAAAAAGCATCCTCGAAGTACTGCAGTCACTCCTCGGTTTTGAAATAAGCCAAGCTGGACTTGACGAGGAAATCGCAAAAGCAGACAAGATGGTTACCCGCTTACAGAAGATTGAAGAAAAGAGAACGTTGGAAGCTGTGGAAACAAGGAAAGAAGAAGACAAGAAAGTGACCTACATCTCCTAACCATCATCAAGAAGCCACCTCTTGTCTGATTATTCGCAGGATTTTTCCGGCAGCGTTGCCATCTCCATAGGGAGAAGTTTTCGGCAACGTCCTTGGCCGCTCCAATGTCGCTTTCAAATGCTCTAGAATTGGCTTTTTCTCTACACCGACTAGCTGCGCGAAACCCGTGCCTACGGCCTCAGGTCGTTCGGTGGAGAGGCGCATCACCAAGACAGGTTTCCTGATGCAAGGTGCAGTCGCCTCTTCCTGTACTCCCCCGGAGTCTGTTAGTATGATTTCACAGTTTTTCATCAAAACCAGGAAATCCAGGTACCCTAAGGGTGGCAGTATCTGCAAGTTTCTTGATTTCAAGGCTTTGTCATAGATTCGATTTTGTTGCAGCCTTTTTTTCGTTCGGGGGTGTATTGGACAAACGACGGGTATAGGTGCTTCTGCAAAGACTTCTAAGAAGCTCTTGAGAACGTGGATGTCGTCAACGTTCTCAGCCCTGTGAGCGGTTGCTAACGCAAATCGCTTGAAATCTATCTTCTTCAATATTCTCGATTTCTTTTCTGCTATGGGCAAGTGCTGTATCACTGCATCTATCACCGTGTTTCCAGTAACGTAGATCTTGCCCCACACATTCTCTTTTTCAAGGTTACTTTCGGCCATTTTGGTGGGCGCAAATAAGTACGATGAGATGTGATCCGTCAAGCGCCTATTGTGCTCCTCGGGCATCCGAAGGTCATGACTTCTAAGCCCTGCTTCAACATGTCCTATAGGTATTCCGAGTTTGACTGCTGCCAAAGCGGTTGCCATTACTCCGTTTGTGTCTCCTTCAACCAAGACCAAAGAGTGCGGAACCTTCATTAACAGTCGCTCTATCCATGTCAGGATCCGTCCAGTCTGTGCACCTTGCGAGTATGCTCGCAGTCGATATCCATAATCAGGGGTTGGCAGCTCAAGGTCTTCAATGAATTGGCGGGACATATTGTAATCATAGTGTTGGCCACAATGGACGAATGTCGAGGGCACATCACCTTTCGACAGGGCTCTTAGAAGAGGCGCCATTTTTACTATTTCAGGACGTGTCCCAACTACGACCATTGCTGGTTTCATCAAACCTTCACGGATGAAGCATTTGAGAATTCATGTCTTTTAACGTTTCTCAGAGGACAGAGTCCTTGCCTGAGTGCTGGAGTCTCATTCAAGGTACTCGTGTCTGTTTCTGGTCGTAGCGTAATATGAGATTGATGCTGGTAGCATAGCGGTCACTCCATCGTTGATATCTGTCTTTAGGTGCGATAATTTCGAAAAGAATGCGGGGTAGCTACCGCATTATGTCTTCTTGAAGTAGCCTTCCCTAGGCTCGTAGATTGTTCCCTCGCGCAGGAGTTGTCCTACAAGACGATCCGTTTCTCCTCTGAGAATCTTATATTTCGTTTCAAGCTCATCGAACAATGCTGCTTTTTCGACCATCCCTGTTTCCTTCTCCATTTCTATTACAGCCGAAAGAATTATCTGCAGACGATCTCGCATGCTTTTCGATTTTCCTGTCATGATGATGTCTATGTCTATCTTGTATGAGGAGAGGTCGATGCCGACTTCTTCGAGTGATCTTTTCATAATAGCGACGGCTGCTTCCGCGTCTTCAGCCATTACCTCTTTTCTCAAGGCCACGCGGGCTCTTGCTTCGGCTGTACGCACGAGTGATTCAAGCTGTCGTGCAGTGATTGCCACCGGTGAGCCTTCAGCTTCGCTGGCTGAACGCATTGCGAGGTAGAAATCTTTGAGACGCTTAAGTGCTTCTTGACCAAGGGCAGGTTTGATTGTCTTGGCGTAGCCGATGTATTTCCGCAGAAGCTCCACTGGTATTGGGGGTTCAACAGGGCTAGCGCCTTTTCTGTGGATTTCGAGGATGTGTTCAGACATTTTGCTGTCTGATTCTTTGTTCGGCACGTCTCTCAGTACAAAGATCAAGTCAAACCTCGATAGTATCGTCACGGGCAGAGAAATGTTTTCAGCTACCGTGCGGTGCGGTTCGTATCTGCCCAGTGCAGGGTTCGCAGCGGCAAGTATGGCTGTTCGAGCATTAAGTGTGGCAACAATGCCGCCTTTCGCAACTGAGACGGTGTGTTGTTCCATAGCCTCATGGATGGCCACTCTGTCTTCAGGACGCATCTTATCCATTTCGTCTATGCATGCAATACCCTTGTCGGCAAGCACTAAGGCACCAGCTTCGAGGCTCATTCCGCCTCCTTTTTCTCTTATAACGGCGGCCGTCAGACCTGCAGCGGTGGTCCCTCTTCCTGAAGTGTAAAGGCCACGCGGTGCAATTCGTGCTACGTACTGCAACAACTGAGATTTTGCGGTTCCAGGATCCCCGACCAAGAGGGCGTTTAGCTCTCCCCTCACAGTGATGTCTGGGAGCATCTTTGGCACACCCCCGAACAGAAGGTACATTATGGCCTCTTTGACGTGGTCATACCCGTAAATTGACGGGGCAATCGAGCTTATGATTTTGCGATGCACCCATGGATCCTTCGCCAGTTCGAGGATTTTTTCTTCTTCCTCCGGTGACGGAAGTGCTTTTTCTGGTTCTTTGCCCATAACTCCGATGGAGTTCGCATCAAGGTGCAAAATGAAGGTGCGAAGCTTTCCAACGCCAGGCATCGTTGGCGCGAAAGCGCGCACTTCTCCAACCACAGAAACGTCATCGCCAGGTCTCGCAACGTCAACGATTTCGCTCCCGACCAATTTGATGCTCAGCGTCCTCGGCAGCTGCCCAGGTGGCAAGTCCTCGGGTCTTTCCTGTATTCTCAGATCCTGGGAGTCTATAAACGTCGATTCTTCCTGAGCAAATTCGAACGGCCCTTTTGAGCCGCAGTCCGGACCACTGCACTCGAAAGGTGCTTTCAGATACGTGCCCGTTTGATCCACGGGGTTCAATGTTCCACATCTCTTGCATTTGAATGCTGCCTGCATAACCATGGGGCGGACCGGTGATGAGCGCACTACGATGCCTTCAACCATGACAAGTCTGCCCATCTGCTGTGAACCGAGCTTTCGCAGGGGCGCGGCTTCCAGCAGTCGCACAATCCGAACGTTCACTGTTTCTGCTTTCTCTGCGTATTCCGGATCCTCTATCTGCAGCTGCGCGTACGCGGCGTTATTAGCGTGCTTGAGGTACTCGTCAGGCCTTTCCAAAAGCTCCTCGGCCAGCCTTTGATCGAAGGCAAGAAGATCTTCAAAATCAACCGTCAACGAAGTCGTACCTGCCACTGCCATCTGCGAGATTCTTTGTCGGTATTTTTCGATTTTCAGGAAATCTTGGAATCGCTCTTGTGGGTCTATCGCCTCCACTTCTTCCGTCATACGCGTCCCTCTTGGTGCTCTATGATCTTGTTCTTCCATTCGCCGACAAGCTTGAAGAGTTTTTCATAAAGAAACCTTTCTTCGTCCGCGAAATTTCTAAGTGCTTCTATTTGACCGGAAGAGGAGGCGATTGAAATGATCTTCTTCAGTCTTGAATTTATAATGTCTTGGGCTAGGTGTCTAACCCTCTCGTATTCTCGCAGTTTTTCGGGATCCCTCATGCTCTCCGCCTTCAATTGTTTGAGGAGCCTTCGAACCTTCGGGTAGAAGTTCTCGGGCAGTTTGGCTATTTGGCCGGGGCTTTGTATGCGTTCAGTCCATTGAATCTTGTTAAGCTTGGCCGCATCCACCTGTTCTTGTTCGCGGAAATGGGCAATTCCGGATTTTTCAAGTTCTGAAGCTGCCCAGTAATAGACTTCATATTCGTTTCCTTCTTCAAAAGGGCCTAGGACTAGGCCTCCGAGCTTGATTTCTGGGCAAGCCCTGTTTGCGATCATGCTGACTAGTGAGTTTTCAAAGTGAAAGTCTTGAAAATCAATCTTAGATGCAACGGTTTGAGGCATCTTTCTCTCCTTCTCATTCCTCGATATTGTACTTTATTGGTGCAAAACAAGATATGAAGTCTGCTGTTTAAAAGTTTAGATTAGATGGTTGATTGGATCAAGATGGTCGCTTCTTCTGTTGCAATAGAAAAATGGAAGACAATGTGAATCTAGTGCGCTATCTTCGCTATGGCCAGATATCTAGGGTTTTTATTGCTTTTCGACTCTTCTTATGCCGAGCATCAAAGCGGTTGTGCACATATCGCTTTCTTCTTTTTTTGCTTTCCTGCGGACGCATTTGAATGCTTTGGCCATCTTGCTCTCCAATTCTCTTTTCACATCTTCCAGCGATCAGTGTTCGCATTTCATATTCTGAACTCGCACACGAAGAGAGAAAAAAAGCCTCTGAAGGCTCTGTGGAAGTTTCTCTCGCACGCGCTAAGTACATTCATGTTACTTGACCTGTCTTTAGCTGCAGAAAGAGTTTCCGGATAGACATGGGCATGGTTCGGTCTATAGCGCGGTCCATCCGCCGTCGACGAAGATGGTTTGTCCGGTTACGTAGTTCGAAGCTGGAGAGGCTAGGTACAGAAGTGCAGCCTTCAAGTCTAATGGTTCTCCTGTCCTACCGAGAGGAGTTCGTGAGAGAATGTGTTTCATAGTGTTCTCATCTTTGAAGACTTGCTCGGTCATTTCGCTTGGGAAGAAACCTGGCGCAATGGCGTTCACGTTCACTTTGTAAGGTGCCCATTCGATCGCGAAACCCCTGGTCAGGTTTATGACTGCTCCTTTGGACGCATAGTATGGTGCTGCATGAAAGATGTCTCCTACAGCTCCATAGATTGAGGATATGTTCACTATTTTTCCGTATTTGCGCTTCATCATTTCGCGTGCAGCGGTTCTGGCACATAGGAAAACGCCTGTGAGATTTACGTCTATGACTTTCTTCCATTCTTCTAAGGTCATATCCACCGAAGGACTCAGAGATGCAATTCCAGCATTGTTGACGATTATTTCCAGTGACGCAAAGTTCTCAGTGGCAGTCTTGACCATATTGACCACTTCATCTTCTTCACATACGTCCACTTTCATCGGAATCACTTTCACACCATGTTTACGGGTTAGTTCTTCAGCGACTTGAGTCAGTCTTTCATACCTCCTCGCACCAATCACCAAGTTTGCTCCTTCCTCGGCGAGCGCCTCGGCAAACGAAACACCTAGCCCACTCGAAGCACCGGTAACTATTGCCGTGTGACCCCTGATTTTGAAACATACGTCTTTTGCACTTTCGTTCAATACGAGACACCCCTGCTGCAATCTTATTTGTTTTCAAGGTTTTTGTCTATTTATGTTTTTTCTGTATCACTTACGTGCGCCTCTGGAAATAGCGCATGCTCGATCGTGAACCTACTGTCTAAAGCAGATATGGTAACAGCAGTTTAGAAGTTTTGATCAAAAGGGAAAAGAGAGTTGCAGGCCTCGGTTTATCTCTCGTTGTACAAACAAAAAAAGGAGCAAAAGTGTTTTTCGACTATGGCCAAAGACCCAACGTCTTAATTGCATCTGCGACTCTTCCAACACCTAGAACAAGTGCGGCAATTCGCATGTCGCATTTTTCCTTCTTGGACAATGTATACACGTCTTTGAAAGCCTTCATCATCTTGACTTCAAGTTTCTTGTTCACTTCTTCCAACGGCCAGTGCTCCCGTTCCAAGTTCTGAACCCACTCGAAGTAGCTAACTGTCACTCCGCCTGCGTTTGCCAAAATGTCCGGGACGAGCAGTATTTTCTTTTCATAGAGTGTTTTGTCGGCTTCTGGCGTGGTCGGTCCGTTCGCTCCCTCTGTAACTATCTTCGCTCTGATTTTGTCTGCATTTTCTTTTGTAATCGAGTTCTCTAGGGCCGCAGGTATGAGTATGTCACATTTCGTTTCTAATACTTCTTCATTTGTTACATTCGAAGCTCCTTTCAAGTTCACAACCGATCCGGTTTTCTGCTTGTGCTCATACACTTTGTATGGGTCTAGTCCATCTTTACAGTATATGCCCCCAATTGAGTCGCTCACTGCCAAGATCTTTGCGCCCCAATCATGAGCTATCTTCGCCGCGTTCCATCCAACGTTGCCGTAGCCCTGAACAGCGACGGTTGCTCCTTTGACTTTCATGTCCAGTTGCCTGCATGCTTCTCTGACACATATGTCAGCTCCCAGTGAGGTTGCTTCATTGCGGCCTTCAGAACCGCCAATGCTGATAGGCTTTCCCGTGACGCACTCCGGAACGCTGTAGCCTTGGCGTTGACTGTAAGTATCC
>Ga0315279_10001276_pt1 | contig 42609 bp, 25 predicted proteins | sample YL17G06_20_MG_FD_203694 | JGI IMG/M metagenome (GOLD analysis project Ga0315279, IMG submission 203694) | Sediment microbial communities from Yellowstone Lake, YNP, Wyoming, USA - YL17G06_20 | ecosystem: Environmental > Aquatic > Freshwater > Lake > Sediment | place: USA: Wyoming | collected...
GAAAGCTTACTGGTGACGTAGGAACTGGCGTCAGATGAAAACCAGTTATCAGCCTGCCAGAGTTGGGTAAAGGCTGCAGGGTCATTGAAATTTTGTGCCTGCGCCTGGATAGAAGCGGGTGCACCTGACTGGGCTGAGTACGAGGGAATGCCAAGGGCACCGCCCAACAAAACCAACGTAGCCAAGCCCAGCCCCAATTTCTTCAGCACCGGCGATGAGCCTATCTGCGCCGCTAGCGAACCGGCGACACGGCCTTCTAGTAATGCTCTCCCAACAGGGGCTATCTGGGACAAAGCTGGTAGATAAATAGTAAAGGTGGTGCCGGATCCCGGGGTTGATTCTAGGTCTATGCGGCCTTTGTGGTCTATTATGATGCTCTTTGCTACTATGCCCAGCCCATCTCCCGTACCCGGGCTGCCATCGGCTCTTTGACTGGGACCTGTTTGAGCTTCTCCAGTAGAACGTGTTTTATCAATTATAGCTTTCTTCTCAGCCAATTGCTCTCTACTCATACCTACACCCGTATCAGAAACAGTTATTTTTACCCAATCACCTTCTCGTGTGGCTTTGACTGTTATTGTTCTATCTTTATTCCAATTCAGAGAACTACGGAATTCTTGATCTAAGATATTGCCTATAGATATAGGCAATTTAGCTTCTATGAACTTGTCTTCTTTTCCTTTAAAATACGGCATCTGTTTCTCAATCGAACTAATAGCCCGAGCTATCAGCCTATTTATTCTACTTATACTATCATTAAAAGATTTCGCATTTTCGAGAGATTTAAAATCCTGTGTAAGTAGCTCGCTCTGTACCTGCAGAGCTCTAAGGCTCTTAAGGTTAATCTCCCAAAATGCTGGAACTTTTTCTATAAGGCCTTTGGCTGCTAGGAGATCAGAGGGGTATTGCCATTCGTAGAGTCTCTGAGTAACTTTCCCTAGAATTACGCCCATTGTTTCACTTAATCTTTTTGGCTGTGGTTTTATTTTTTGGGGTATTTGTAGTAAATCCCGAGTCTTAGGGTTACTATTAAGTAGTTGGAAGAATCCCCAGGCACCTGCGAGGACATTATTTACTTCATGCTTTAAGGCGCGTTGTAACTGCAAAACCTCACGTGCTCTTGCTTCCTCAGCGCCTCCGAGCGGCGACACGAGTAATGCCGCCTTTTCATCCGCACTCACCTCAGTTGAAGAGAAGACTGTCAGAGATAAACCTGTCTGCTCCATCGCGCTGGAGGATGCCTCAGAGGCGCTCAGCGGCGAAGAGGCAGCAGAATCTATCTTTGGCATACCAAGTTCAACAGCTAAACCTTTGAAGAAATTCAGCAAGTCTGGATTACGGTTCATAACCTCTATGAAAGATAATAAATCCTTGCTACCTTTATGGTAGGCATTAGCTTGCACAGGGACATACAAGAACGGAATAACATGGCCGCCTAATTCTAGTAATACACCAAAATCATTCTTAAGCACCTGCATATCTAACAGGGCTTGTAAATCCCTGATGACTTGGATTCTGGCAATCTCTTTATTTTTCTTAAAATCAAACTTGCTGGGGTCGTATTTTCGTTCCAATCTCGCTATTTCACCTATAAGAGCGCTAATATCGCGCTTATCAAACTCTCTACTGGTTTTTAGGCCTTGCCTGGCCCAAGTCAGATACTGTTTTATATCTTCTATCTTAAATGAGCCATTCAAAATACGGGTGAGTATATCTCTTAGTGGATTATTATATGCCTCTGCGCCTTCTCCTCTATACCTTGCCAAAAGTTTTAGAAACAGAGCCTGCTCATGCTTTCTCAAACTATTTGTTATTGACTTTAACTCATCTAACTTTTTACTTGCAGCCTCAGAGGTCGGAAATGCTATGTGCGATAAGGCATGCGAGGTCTCATGTAGCGAAACTACACCATAGTGGTTGGGATTTACTGCCAGCTTATCTTTAAACAGGATTTCCTTTCCATCTCTGGCATCAGTATCGGCGCTAATATTCTCACCGAAAACGCCTTTTTTATTTGTTGCTTCATCCAATTTTTTCTCTGCTAAAAACTTGGCTGTTACTCCTTTGTCCTTGCGAATCTTGCTCATTTCCATAATGAGCTTTGCCTGGGCTATCTTCTGTTCTTCTGAGAGCTCAAGTTCCTCCACTTCCAGGTCTTTCCTATAGAGTTCTATCTCGCGCCTTATCTGTTGGAAATTCATAGCATTCATCGCGTCAAAATAACCTAATTCCGAATGCCCGGTAAGATTCTCGTAAACAAAGCGCAGGCTGGAATCCTGCCTGGGATTAAATTCATCGCTGTGCCTCAACATATACCTGAGGCCATAAATAGTCCCTACTAACTCGTTGATGGTATTGAGCGAACCTAATTTCAGTTGCGCTAAGCCGTTCTGCTTATGCACTAAACTATCATAGGCGCCGAAACCTAAGGCCTTATCCCATTTTTCGCGCAATGCATCAATAAATTCTTTAGAGACAAACTGACGGTTCAATGAGCCGTTAAATAATCTCGGCCTGAGAGAATTCGGGGCCAGATTATGAGAAGCAAGAATTTGGTTAAATTCTTCTTCTGTCATATTATTCTTTGCCAAGACATCCTGTAATTTTGTATTAAATGAGGTGTATGGAGCTGTGGTACGCAATTTACGCAAATCCTGTAAGTAGGCATCGTGTATTTTCTGGACAATAAAAGTCTTTTTTAGAACAGCAAGTGGTCCAGTATTCAATCTGCCACTTTGTAATGCCCATATAAAAGAATCCAAATTAAGGCCGAAGAAATTAAGAAATTTCTTAAAGTGGCCTAAGGTCATCCCGTTGGTTTGTAGAACCTTGTCTATTGCATTCTTAACCGCATAAGCCTCTGCCTCTTGGTAGTCGCTAACCTGCCCGCTAAGCTCATCCTCTATCTTTTGAATAATCTCTGGCTTAACTCTGACATACTTAGAGATAATATCAAAGGCAGCGTGAGAAACCTCATGAGGCAGTTCAAATCCTAATAAGCGCGATTCATACTCGCCTTCCCTGGTAAATACTGCAGCGCCCTGGAGTTTAATAATATACCCGCCTTTGTGGTCACCGCTTATCTCGGCCAAGGCACCACCTTTTCTAATCATATCGCGGCCTAAAACCAATTCAAAATCCCTATGCACTAACGCACTTATCAAGCGTGCAATTTCATTCTGTAGCGCTTTGGGTGCTTTATTTATTTTATCTTTTACATCCTTAGCAGCCTTACCTAAGATATAATCTTTCAACTCCTCTTTGCTTATTCCGTCTATATTTTTTAAATCAGGTGGCAAATCATTTATTAAGTCCCATACAATTCTGTCTAACTCACCACCGTTTATTAACGTATTCAATCCTGTTTTATAACCCTGCACAGCGCCAAAAAGGAGCTCCTTATTAGACCCTGTATTAATATCTCCTGTTATCGTATTTGCGATATCTCTAGCGTATTTAGTGGCGTCTTTGATAATCTTATCTAATGCCTCCTGGCTAATGTATTTTGCTCTCACCCAAGCCTGCCAATCTGGTTTGAAGGTGGTGTCGTGGTCATCCTCTGCCTTGCCTATGCCTTTCTTAATAGCTTTTAAGTCCTCTTGGGCTGAAGCATTATCTCTGAATAATTTTTCAAGCTCCTGCACGATTATGGTGTTACTTGCTTTTTCTTGCTCAAAGCCCCTTAGGCTTTGTATAACCTCAATAAATAAATCTCGCAGGACCGTATTATCTTTGTCTGCAAGAGCATTCCATAAACCAATATTGCCGCTCCTTTCCATAATTTCTGAGATACTCCAGCCTTTAACCTTAAAATCCCTAATCTTCTTGAGCATCTCTAATTCAGCAAACTGCTGCTTAACAACTTCATCCGCAGCAGGAGCAGCTGCAGCTGTTCTTAGTTCATCTACTTTTTGGTCTAAAGTTTTACCTTCCTTCTTCAATACTTCTTCTACTTCCTTAACCTGCCCTGCCAATGCCGCCAATCTCTGGACCCCCATCTCTGCAGTCCGTTTTGTGGGATCCAAAGGATGGCTGTTACGCTCTGCCCATAAAGAAGAGATAAGGTCATAAATGCCGATAGCCACAGGCTCGCTACCTACCTCTATTTTACCCGTATTCATATACGTTGTTGGCCGGTACTTCCCAAGGTTCTGCTCATATGTAGCCTTATATTCTCCAAAGAGGCCTAATAAACTCCAGGTTCTGGGATCCTTGGCCTGTGTCTCTAAAGAATTAGGAGTAACTGACTGTTTGGCTAATTTCTTAAGGTCTTCGCGGATATTTTTTAAATAATCGGAACGAGGAAGTTTTTGCTTAAGTTCTTTTACCGCCTCATCAGGCTCAAACATCGCAGCAAGGGAAAGCCTGCTGGTTACCTTGGCAGATAATATATTTTCAGTCTCTCTCAAGCGGTCTTTAATCTCCTTATCTTTTGCCTTAAATTCCTGCAAATCCAAAGGTTGGCCTGTGATTAAGCCAAAGAGCGCCCTGCGTGTCTCATTATCTATTGAAATGCTATACATAAGGGAAACTGCTACTTTTGATAACTTATCCGGAGCCTGGCGACTAACCTCTCTGGCCACGTCTTTAACTGTAGTTAATGAATCAGCTCTTTTAGAAATCGTGTGGAACAATAGGGATTTCTCAAGTGCATCAAGGTATCCGTTGATGCCAAAATACTTATCCAGCGTAGGATTTAACTTCTTGAGGTTTTCAGTTAACATTTCTATCTGGTCAGCAAACCTGCCCCGCAATAACTGCTGCCAGGCCTCTCCTGTCTTTTTCAATTCCATAAAGTCTTTATTACTCTTTAAGAAATCGAATGAGGCTTGGCTTAGGCCAAAATCCCGATGAGTGAGGCGGACGTTCTTAGGGTCATGAATTTGCCGGTGTAAATTCCTTAGATACTCGTCATTATAATGGCCAAGCAGCCCAACATTATATAAGGAATATATCTGGTCCCTGGATAGCCCGGTAGTTTCCTGCAGCTTTTGTCTGTCGTAATCTGTAAAAGTACCAGCGCCTATGCTATCTATGGCCTTGACTGCTTGCCTTATCTGCTGTTTCTGCTCTTTATCCGACAAACTATTTAAAACAAGTATTGGGAAATAACTAAAGCCCTGGCTAAGGGTGCTATGAAGCTCTGGGGCAGTTATGGAATTGGCATTAAAATCATTCTTAAAACTCTCCATCGTCTGGTAGGCTGCTATGTAAAGATTCAATAGCTGAGGAGTAAGGCCAAAGTAGTTCAGGAACAACCCTTGCTGTCTCTTCCCCCCCTTGTTACCAGTATCAAATAATGAGGCGTTATTTACTTGGCCATAGACTGCCTGAAGCCAACTAAAATCTGAATATTGAGCGGGTTTGATAGGGGTAGTAGTTATGGGGCTGCTTGCTGCCACTTGCTGATTTCTCGCCAGCATACCTGACGGGTCTTCTAAGAAATTTTTAGCAGCGTAATAAGCTTGACGGCGATTTTGATAGCGTGTAGATAGGAAGGGCAGGTGGGAAATAAAAGGAGATTTATTTTCAGGGAAGAAACTCTCCAAGAAGTTCATTAGCGTAGGAGAGCCCCTGACGCCATTACCATCTGCTATCTCTTCGGCAATCTGCCTGCGCACCCCGGGTTCTCTGGATAACCTCAACTTTCCCTGCAAGCCAGCTGCTTTACTAACCCTGGCTGGTAAAGCCCGGTAAGCTGCCTCAGCCTGGCTTATTCTAGCGGTGGGAACACTGGCGCTTAAGTCCTCTTTCGAAAATAGACGGGATATTTCAACTACCTGCTGGCCAAACTCCATTGCCATAAGCCTTCCTTCCAAACCCTCAAATTTACTGGTATCTTTTTCGCCTGCGCGGTTAATAAGTCTAAGCTCTATCTTGCTCTTTAAGGAGGCCGCGGCCATAGCTCTTGCCTCTCCAAATCTTAATCTTCCCTTATACAACTGCACAGCCTCTTTGAACTTCCTCTGCATATGGTTAATATCTGCCTTTAAGGCCTCTTCTATGCTGGCTGACTCTGAAGGATACTGGCTATCATCTAAACCCACCTCGCTCTGGAATTTCTCGCGCATCATTCTGATTACTGTCCTATCTGCCTCGTCTTTAGCATAATAGTCCATTTGGCGGAAGCGGTTAATCATACCTTCATGTAAAGTATCTCTTAAGACATTATGTAATGCCTTAGCATATTCAGCTTTTTCATTCTTAGCAAAATCTTTCAAAAGCTCGTCAATCCCGTTTTCTGCGGACTTATAATTCACCTTATCTTCTGTCTTATCTCCCATAATCCAGGTAACCCGCTCATGATTACCAAATTCTCGACCAATGTTGCGGTCGCGCACAAAGGTCTGCTCACCCATAGTAGAAGTAGTCTGCCGGTCAAACATATTTACATAAACCGGGGCTTTATCTTTGTACTCATCTACTACAGCCTTATTCACGTCTTTGCCTTCAGCAAATTCAAGAAATGCCTTTTGTAAGTCCATATTAAATCCAGTAACATTGGCATGGTCTAATAAGACAATTAACTGTGTAGATTTTGTGCCTTCAACCTTATTTTTAACGTGCTGCAAGACACGGTCCTTTGCCTCCTCCATATTCAAATCTTGTTCTGATCCAGACTTATCTCTTAATACAAAACTACTTCCCTTTCTGTAAATAATCTCTGCGGCCTGAAATTTTTCAATTAAGGTATTAACCACCTCTCCATACTGGCCTCTGTACTCCATACAGAATATGTAGTCTCGATTTAGACCCAAACCTTCTCCTCCATCCAAAAGTGTGAATAAATCCCGAAGGTTACCCCCTCTTATGTATCTGCTTGCCTCTAACATTCCTTTTAATTGGGAGGTCTTAGCATTAGCGTTTCTTATAGAATGGATAAGATTGAAGGCATCCATTAACTCAGGAGTGGCAGTCATCAGGGTCTTAGCCATAAAATCCCTGGCCACAGATGAATCCGAGACCCTGACCGAGGAAGGGGTAGTGCGCACGTTTTCTAAGGCCCTCATCGCATCTTCTACTTTTTCAATTGTAAATGCTCCCTTGCCATCACTCTTGGTTTTAAACTCTCCGCTATTTAATCCTTTATCGATATCTGCGCTTAACATTAACCTGCCCACAATTACCCTGGCGCCGGCAATATTCCAGCTCTGCCAATACATATGCGGCGCTTCATTGCCGCCTGACATAGGCACCACATCCCAGATACCCCTTAAATCATCAAAGGCAAAACTAAAGCCCCTATGACCATCGCCCATATGTTTCATTAATATTGCGTCTGCAAATCCATTCAGGGCTATGTTGTCTTGCCACTTTAGCTGCTCAATATCAGGTTGACCTCCCTTTAAATACCCCTGGTCCCTGGCATATTTTTTCTTAAATTCACTACTAAATTTTGAATCCGGGGAGCGGCTATCCTGGGAAAAGGCCATATATTCTTCACGCACATACTTAAAGAATTCATACCAAGAGCAAGGAGATGTCTTATTTTTTTGCTTTTCATATTCCTGTTTCTGGAAGACTAAGAATTTATACACCTTTATCAAAGCGGTTTTTTGTTCTGCCTTAAGATAATCTCCGGCAGACACCCCTAAGATGAGTTGATGCGCATTAGGTATTTGGTGTGCCTCATCATATAATGTCCAGGCCCTTCTGGTAAGACTATCGTAAACAGCCTGCTGCTGGGAATCTTTTCCTTTGATTTCCGAGAGCAGCTTCATATTCTTGGTAACATCCCTCTCTGTAAAAATCAAATCAGCTTTATCAATAACCTCTTTTAAGGCCCTTAAATCATTATCTCGATGTAGATTAACATCTCTGCTTCTTAAGATGACAATTGTTACTGCTTCGCCATTTTTATTTTTAAATGGTTCGCCATTTTCTTTATCCAAAAGGTTGCAACTTTCTACTGTCAAGCCATTGCTGCCAACAGATGACTTCTTTACGTAAAAATGGCTCTGGAGATTCTGAATCGCCTCTTCCAATCTTATATCATCAGGAAGCTGGAATACTGTTTTATCAAGTAAACCTTTTCCTTTAAACACGCTGCTTAAGACGAACAACGCAATCGGAGCAATCACTGTGCTCTTACCCGAGCCACCTGCCATCTTACGAGCTTCATTTGGATGGGATAAGATATATATGATATCTTCTAATTGGGTTTTCGATTCTCCCCTAGAGAGGTTATACTCCTGTTTCTCTGCTACCGTTCTATACAGATTATTAATGAGGGCTGCCACGTCTGCGAATTCTGAAGAATTTGCCTTAACTATATTCTCATTCTTATTATTCTTCACTACTGTCAGGCCGGAATCTAACTTAGTGCAAGTATCGCGTAAAATTCTTGGAAGGTTTCTAACTTTAGTTTCAAAGCCATACTCTGCTCCCAGTTTTGCCAAGTTCTTTGTACCCCTGTTGTCTCTATAAATATTCCAATGCTCCGGTATGCTCTTGGCATATCCTTTGACCTGGGCCCAGGTTTTCTTCCAGAACCCTGCCTGGGTATCTTTGGTAAATCCTATGGTAAGAGGCGATAAATCACGCAGGCTATTTAGATTACGGTGCGAAGCAAAACCCATATCTAACTTTCTCCGCTCTATTTCTATTTGTCTCTGTGCCTCCTTAGCCTTATTGGTTAATTCTAAAGATAAATTCTCGGCTGTATCTTGCAATGCCTTGACGTATTTTCCACTACGCATCAACTCTTGCTCTTTAAGTCTGACCTCAAGCAGCCGGCCTTCCTGCTTTAAGTGCTCTATTGCTTTTTTGATATTAAAATTATTAGTCCGCTTCTCTAAAACTATCCCGGGTTCTCTCTTAGCCCTGGTCCAGGCCTCCATACCCAGCCTGTCCCTCTCCCATTTAGATAACTTGTCTGCAGTGCCCAGGTTCTTCTCAATCTTCTCTACAACTTTTTGCCCACTGCCCTCTTTTATTGACCGATACAATTCTGCCCGGGAAGACCCAATGGATTTCAAGGCCTCTCCCAACTCATTAGAGGTCATTCCTTCTTTTCTTGCTGCCTCAGACATCTTTCTACTAAATTCCTTAAGACCAGCTCTGGCATTGCTATTTGTTTTTACATCCTGGACAACCCTTAAGACTTTATCGCGTAATTCCTGGCGTCTCGCCATTATTTCATTAGTAGGTATCTGTTTGTTGATATTGGCAATTTCAGCAGTTAATTTCTTGAGTTGGGCCAATTCTCGGTCCAGACCTTCCTTACCAGCTTTACCTTTTATTTCATAATATCCCTTTCGCTCTCGATTTAACCTATCCACCCAGGTTTTTCTGCGCTCTTCCATGCCTCCTCTTGTCTGACCGTCAGCTTGGGCATACTGCACCTGGAATCTTCTTGCGCTAAATTCCAGAGCAGACATCCTGTAATCTTTTATATAATCCTTAAAGGCCTGGCTGGACTTAATCGCCTCTCTGGAAATCTTCGGTGCATTTGGTATACTAACTGAAGGAGATAAATCTAACACCGAGAATCCTGTTTTTTTAAGTAATGCGTTATATTCATTAACGCTCATACTATTTTCTCTTAACACCCTCGCTGTTTCTTTGCGTAAATCAACAGCTGTGGCGTCAGGTTTATTCCTTCTTAATACATCATGCGCTGCTTGAATTTGGCTGGTAATGCGTGGAATATTAGCCATACCCCTCTGCTCTAATAACGACTGCCTGGACTCCTCTGCCCTGTTTTTCAAAAGCTCTATATTATCGAGCCGAGACCTGGCCTGCCTATATAATTGCGGTAATTGCGAGATTTCTTCTGGTTTTAGGCCGAGAGCATCAGCTGCTACTTTTCTAACTGCCTGCTGGGTGTGTGTAGAAACACTCAATTTTTCAGCGTCTTTCTGTGCAGCATGATATGCTGTGCTCTCTTTAACCTGCGTAGTTATTTTTTGGAAATCCGTTATTTGGATTTGTTGTTTCATTGCTTCCGGAGCGGTTAAGGTATTGGCTGTTTCTGTTCCTATGGTAGCTTCTACTGCCTGCCTAAACTCTCCCAGAGTTATGCCTTTACTTTGTAAAACAGTTAGCGTGATATCTGCCAATTCTTCGGGTTTAGTCTTACCTGCCTGCTGCGTCTGAATTTCTGAAATAATATCGGGTAAAGCTAAAATATGTATACCACCCTGCTCTAAATTTGCTCCTGCCTGAGCTTTGTCCAGTTGCTCTTTTGAGAAATTTTCTACAGCAGTGCCTCTCCATTCTCTGCTGCCTTTGGCAAAATCCCTTAGAGAACCCGCAGTAAAAATCTTGCGTCCTATTTCTGTTCTTTTTGTAGAGTCTTTTTCGTTCCTATAATCCTCTCTGAGGCTATTTATTTTTTGCTCTACTGTAACGCTGTCCGGGTGTCTCCAAAAACTATTTTCACCTATTCCTAAGCTATACCTTAATGTCCTACGTGCGCCTGCAATTTCAACCAGCTCGCTTACCTCATCCGGCCTCTCTCCCAATGCTGTGTTTCCTCTGCCCAGTTTGGCATTGGGCATATTAAAGAAGGCAACCCAACCTAAGGTATTAGCTGTAGAATCAGAGAATTTTAGTACCTTAGATAAACTGGATACACCGGTGGTATAGAAGGCCATATAGGCAGTTGAACCAACAAACATATATGCCCTTCCTAATATTGGAATACTGGCAATAGAATCCTGCATCGTATCTACAAATGCGCCTTGCCATGCGGCAGATCTCGGCACCAGAAGTGCTCCTAGTTTCCCCAAAAGATCCGGGCTTGCGCTACTAAGATCTATCCTTGATAGCGCGCCTCTTTCAGCAAAAGTCTTTGCTGGTTTCATAAATAATTCGATGGTAGGCTGCATAAAGAAACCGCTCTTGGGACCTTCGGCCATGGATAGGATTATATCGGACCAACCCAATCTTGCATGCGTCAAGTTTCCATTTTGGTCTTTCTGCAACTCGCCTTTTTCTCCGCGCAAGGCCAAGAAACCAGTTTTCCAAGCTTCAGAGAATTTTTCCGGGGTCCAGCTGAATTTCCAATCTTTAAAATTAAAGATAGACCCAATCTTAATTTCAAAGGTAGACCCAATCATACCAAAAGTATTTGACCATAATGTATTCGCTACTGTAAATGCCGGAGAAATAGCAATCCATCTTTTGGCTCCATCAACTGCTGTATCCACTAAAAGCGAGGGATTCTCATGCCATTTTGTTAACACCTTGCCTATATTCTCAAGGTGGCCTGTTTCTAATTGTCCCATTTTCCAAGTAACCAGATTTATCATTTCGCCGATAAATAAACCCCGGCCAAAGCTATATGCTGCTTTTTGCACTGAATAATCTTTGCCTTCAAAGGCCCAATCTTTGGCTACATTGGCTAGACCAAGGCCTACTGCTGTAGCCTGTCTCCACAAACCACGGCCAGCATACCATTCTGCTGCTTTCATTATCCCAGGAGTGCCGCCAACAGGTTTAAGGGCCAGCTTACCTATAGATGCCAAGGCCCCGCCAATTGCTGCGTCTTTACCTATTTCTTTTAGGCTGAGAATACCCCTCTCATCAGTACCTAAATAACGGCCAAGGCCACGTTCGGTAATCCCACTGACTGCAGATACAGCGCTGCCAAAAGCTGAGGTTGACATAGAGCCTGACCAGGTCTTGTCAGCCAATTTATCAAATACCCATTTGTTGCCCACGCCTCCTACTAAAATACCGCTTACGCTTCCTATAACTGCATCGCGTACCACGCCTTCATATGGTTTACCTGAAGACTGGGAATACAGCCAATTCCGACCCACATTTATGCCTGCGCCCATAGGGACCAAGGCAAGAGTTCTGGTTAGCCTGGTTTGTGCCCAGCCCAAAGATTTTGCATAACCTAATCCCTGCGCAGTGCTGCTAAAGGCAAAACCGGTTATAAAATCAAAACCTGCATTAAGTAAATTTTCATCCGCAGAGCGAGGCCTGCCTGTGCTGAGGATGCTTAAACTATTGCCTACGCCTAAACCAATACTGGAATAAATAGCGCCCATCTGAGTAGCAGAGGTAAGAAAAGCAGACAATTTGTTACTGCTGCCAGTTATTATGGACTGACCTGTCTCTTCCACTAATGTAGACTTGACAAATACCCCGCCTGTAGAACTGGGTTTCCAATATGAACCTGTATATCCGCTTAATGCGCCTAAGCCAAAACCAATAGCCCCAATCTGAAGCTGGTCCTGCCAATCCATCACCCTTCCTGTAGCTACAGCTGAAGCAAGATTGGTGGCCATAAGGTTTAAAGACGCGGATCTCAGTCCACTGGCAGCAGAAGCCACCACTCTGGCCCTATTAAGGGCAACTCCTGCTGATTGGACATTCATCCATTTTGTTACCCTGGGAATAACCGTAGGATTAGCCACTCTTCCCATATTGGTTGTAAATAACGTAACGAACAAATCAGCGTTTTGGCCAGCATTCAAGAGCTTGCCGGTTAATAGGTAATGCCCTAAATTTCCTACGCCTGTACCCACACTTGCTACTACTGCGCTGCTCCCTGCCACGTTACCTAAATATCTTCCCACAGTAAAACTTTCGCCTACCACATTCTTTGTAGGATTTAATAACCAGTTTCCGAATCTAATTGCCATGGCCCTGGCAGTGACCGCTCCTGTTGGTGCCGCAGATTCTTCTGCTAGAGCTAAGCCTGTTCTTACTGTAGATACGCCAACTTCACCAGCCAAGGCGCTAATCCCCTCTGTTGTTGCTGCTCCGGCTGTTCTGGCTATAGCTATACCTGCTTCGCCAGTCGCCTGCCCTAACTTCTCCACTGCTGCCGCTCCTTTTGTTGCCAGAGCCAGCCCTGTTTCCCCTGCAGCACCTGCTACTCTACCAGCTACTACCCTAGCTATTCCAGCTCTCACAGCTCCTGCAACAGGGACAATCATTGGAGGTAACATTATCGCGACATTTATATCAGTCTGGTTATCTAATTTTTTCTGGGTATCTAACATTGATTCTAATACGGGTCTTTCAGAAGGATTGTTATTTATTAATTGCGGAAGAAGGGTGTGCGCCTGTCCATCATCAAGATAGCCAAAATTAAGCCTACCCTGGTTATCTTTATACAAAACATAATGCACATCATTGCTGCCTAAGCGGAATATATCGCCTGCATTCCAAACCGAATACCAATGGCCGTCGCTGCTGCCTGGCTCAGCTAATAAATAATAGGTGTTACCTTCAGTCATTCCGCCTTTACTCACTGTCAATTTGCGCGCTAACCAATCCGCTTTATCTCTTGCGGATTGCTTTGCCTGCTCAGGAATTTTAGAAACAACAGTATCTGCTATTAGGTCTATATTTTCCTTGCCTACTATTGCCCCTGCGGCACCTCCTATGACAGCACCTACGATAGCGCCTACAATACCTGTTGGTACACCACCAATCCCTCCAATCTCTACTGTAGGTGCTGCTCCCACAGCCCCTAAAACAAGCGCTCCAGCTGATGCCCCATACGCACTACCTGTCATCATTCCGTTGAATGTGCTACTACCAGCTCCGGATTCACCTGGCTTGCTAAAAAGAAAATTATGCAACACATCCGGATCATCTAATAATCTGCCCACAAAACTTTTGTTACCTTTATTTAAAATAACCTGCTGTTGCGAAACTGTAGACCCTAAGAGCAACTGGCCATCGTTTATCATGCTCTTTAGACGATTCACATATTCGTCTTTTTTGTTTTCATCATATAAATACAGGTTTCCATCTTTCATTACGCCACTTTGTAATCTTCCACCTGCTGCTTTTATCTGCGCAAACACAACGTTGCCTAACGAGCGCATCTGCTCTATCTGGGCGCCGTTGAGAATCTCAGTTCTTTCTATATCTATGCCATTTGCGTCCTTGCCTACTTTAAGTGTATGGATAACCCCCCACTTGCCATCTTCAGAAATAAACTCCATCCCTCTCTTTATGCCGTAAACAGGCCCCTTTTCTCCATTATATAGAATAGTGGCGCGCGGCCCGTCAAAAGGACCGAATAAACCATTCAGGGGATTTTTACTATCTCCGTTAAGTATAATGCCTTGCGGAGTGTAACCTATGTTCTCCGGTTTTATATTCTTTTCTCCCAGATATGTAAAGTAATCGCTGGCTGCTACTTTATTATTTAACTCTGCAGAGCGTATTGCTAAGTTTTCGATTAACGCCCTTTCTGCTGGCCTGATAGTCACTCCTTCTGGATTAGTAATCACGCCAGTTGAACCTATTTCTACATTTATTTTCTCTCCCTGGTAAAAATTGGTCTTTAACCACTCAAACCCTGAAACCATGGGAAGGTTCCGTCTTGCTAACTCAAAGGCTAAAATATCTGAATCGGCATTGCTCTGGGGGTTAAGTCTTAAGAGGTTGAAGATATGGGAAGAGGTAGTTGCAGTGCCTATAAATTCGCTTATATTGTTAACATTGCTGGAGAGCCACACTTTTTCTAACAATGTGGTCATCGCAGCGCAGTTCCCAGTAAGAACAAATCTATTGTTTACGATATCTATATCTATCTTTTTGGATAAGATATCTTCATTAGGAGAGGTCTTAATCTCCAATGCCAGGGCCTCAATCTGTAAAGCTGTATTTTGCAGACTGGTAAGCGCCTTGTCTTTAACAATAGAATCTTTTACTATTGTAACTGCCTCTAAAAGTGAAAGTTTTCTTCCGGTATTTTTCTCTACTTCATCTTTTAATCTCTGGGCGAAATCTTTGGAAAGAGCAGTTTCGATATGCCTGCCCTGCTTATCATTGATGATTAAGGTAATATTGGCTACGGGGTCGTTGGAATCAAATATCCTCTTATAGACATCTCCAACTGCAGCACGGGCAAGTTGCTGCTGCTGGGTTTTAATTTCGTTAAACACATCTTGCGGTTTCCTATTCAGGATATCGTTACTCAGCTCAACGCTTTGTATTCCCTCAACTTTTAACAAAAGAAATCCCTTGTTGGCAGAAATAGGATTCCTGAAGATTATCTCGTCCTTTGTGTCACTGACTATCAGTGTCTCGGGGTCAATGGGAGATAAGGTTATTGCCTTATTTAAGGTCTGAAGATATACACCTATTTCAACTTTTGGCTTATCTTTTTTAGAATCGAGGTTAGAAACCTTTGCTACTAAGCCTGTAGCAAAATCCACTACTCCTCTGCCTGTTTGCCCTGTAATAGTTCCAATAAACGGTGTATTGTCATTGTAGCTCATCTCCACTTTGCCAAATTCATTCTTCTTAGCATCAAAATCAATGAATACGGATTTTGTTCCAAAAGGAATAACCAGCCTATTATTCTTAACGTAAATCGCAAAGCTGCCTAACTTGTCAAAATTCAGGTCTCCGATTTGGAAAAGAAAAGTCCCGTTCTTCTTCGGGGACTTATCTAAATTATAGAGAAGCTCATAATTTCCCTGAGGAAGCAACAATGTGCTTTCAATTAAATGGTTGAGTATTTTTCCATTCTGATTTTTTGCTTCCGGGTTAACTGCTGGTTCGCCGCTTCCCTGCCGATATGGGTCAACCACAACCACCGCCTCTGTACTTTCACCTGTTTTCCTTGCCTCAGGCCGCCTGGAATCAGGTAAATGCCAAACTAAGCCGTCTTTCAAAGCTTCTATTGCCAAGCCTGAAATCTCATACTCTCCCTTGCTTAATTCTTTTAAAGTTACTGCCAGCGGAGTAAAACCTGTCTCGCTAAGCTTAACCTTCTTATCCACGAGCTCGGTTAATTCGTCTTCTTTCCCGCGCTTAGCATGAAGGATGTCCATTATCCCGTTACGAATGCCAAAAATTCCAAGCCCATTTAATTCGTTTTCTTCCCCACGTCCAAGAAGAGCGCGTGCAATAAGAATCGAATCCTTTGCTGCTATTCCTCCGGGAATACTTACAGGGCCTATACGCATAAATCCTCTTGCAGCAACCGCCCATATGCTTTGAACCTCGGCAACCTGTATTTCTCTTTCCTCTGAAAGGTTCTGCTCTTTTCCATTAATCCGCATACTTTTAAGCTTATATGCTTCTGGGTCTTGCACTGAATAGGCTAATTTAGTTGTGGAAGGATTGAGTTTGTGTTCTGCTGCAAAATCTAAGAGGTCTTTTCTGCCGGTTTTAGCTGCCAAGGTGTTTAAATTTCCAAAAAGCCTCCATTTTCCATCTTCAGTATAGCCCATAACCTTGGCATATTCAGCTTGGTTACTCTTCGATTGATGCGTTGTAGCAACTTCTAAAGCACCTTTCTCAGTTATGGTTTTTGCGGAAACTGCCACGCTACCATTAATAGCCTGAAATAAATCGTAACCTGTGCCAATCTGCAAGCCACCTGCGCCAATACTGCCTTTATTTATGAAACGAGAAGTGCCTTGCTGGGTTCCTTCGCCTATTTCAATGCCGTATAAACCATTGGCATCTATATTGAGGTCATTGCCAATATAAGGCCGCTCTTTATTGACTTCTGCTTGGCCTGGTAAGGCAAATTCTATTTTCTGTAAGCGCGCCTCCCAGGCAGGCATAACTTTCAAGGCACCCTTATCGCCCATCCCCACCGCAATACCGAATATATCGCCTTTTTTAATTACGCCCCTGGCAAAACTAGTCCCTGTCTTATCTACTACGACCTGGTCAACCCCTCTTTCTACTTTTGTTTTAGGAAGTAACTCTTTACCTTTGTCATCATCTGCTGGCTCTTTTTGGTCTTTAGGATTAGGCCGGAAAAATCTTGAAGCTGCGCCATCTATTCCTAAATCGGTTGTGTTGTCATATCCTATCTTAAAAGGAAGCAATCTGGTCACCGAATACCCATCTTTATGTTTAGCTATCTCAACTTCTAATATAGCCCCTGTAGTTAAGCCTGCGCTTAGCCTGCTTTCTTCAGAATTAACAGCCCCTTTCCTTGCTATAGGAGTCACAAGCTCAAGCCTACCTTCTAACACCCCATATTCAGGAAGAAATTCAGAAACTGCTTTACCCGCAGGTAGGTTTCCCACATCCCAGGAACTAACGCCTGGATAGAATTTTACGGATTCTTTCTTATTTGACTCCTCAGTATAATACGTTTCAAGCCTGGGTTGGTTAGATTTATTAAACACATTCTTCTCTACCAGGTTAAGCCCGCCTTTTCCTGCAGAAGCCTTACCTTCAACATCAAAATTCAATCTCCCTGCTCCCACGCGTAAATCTCGTAAATCTTTAGTAAAAACTAAACTCTTATCTTTTAGTGTAGGAATCCTTGCTTCTTGTGCCAGGGTTTTTACCTCTTTGGCTGTAAAGCCAATTTTGGCTGGAATCTCCCAACTGCTGTTCTGAAGCTCAAAGGTGTGCAACTGGTTTTCTTGTCCCTCCTGGCCAAACATGAATATGCCCCACAAAGTTCCTTGTGCCTTGACGTAATCAGAGTCTATTCTCTGGATAACTCTAAGCGTTGAGAGTTCGTGCTGCTCTGGCTTAATTCCTTCGGGTTCGTCTTTTTTCTTATCACCCTGTTTGCCTGGGTATAAGGCGGTATTAAAGGTATCAAAGATAAATTCATCTCCAGTGGTTTCTACTTTTAAATGCAGGCTGCCGTTTGCATCTATAGTCATATTCCTAAGCCCTATTCCAGGGGATTTCTGCGGCTCTGCGGATTCTCTCTTAAGTTCGCTCCAAAAATGCGCGCCATTAGAAGCCTGGCCATTTACTATCTTTAGCACATTTACCTCTTTTATCTTCCAGTCATTGCCCCATCTCCTCACCATATTGCCTTGTAATTGGGCAATCCTGGTTACGTCCCCTGTTTGCATTCTGGCTGTTTGATCTGTGGCTTCATTCTCAGTCTCAATTACATTTCTTCCTAAAATACCCACGGCGGATGTATGTGCTACAAAAGCCAAGCCGTCCTTTGTCCAATGAGAGCCGCCTAAATTAAGATTTGTTTTGTCTTGCAACTGAAATGCGCTTCCAGGCAGGCCTGCATGAGGAGTAAGCTGGTCAGAATCAAAATCCCAGTAAAAGCCAAGCCGGCGCTCACCCATTTCACTGCTGCTGCTGCCAAAATTTAACTCATAATACCTGTAGGTTCTGTTATCCTCGGGTTTTTCATCTGGGATGGTGAGTGTTGCCTGCTCTTCTCCTCTTGCCTCTACGCTGGTAGCATACTTCTGTCTGTCTCGGAGATCAGGTATTTCATCGTTCCTGGGTTGGCTATGAGTTTTCTGATCCGGGGTGGGCTGCTGGCTCTTTGGTTTACCAAGGTCATTTATAGGCGCAAGTATCCGGGTATCTTTATTTGCGTGGTAACTTAAGAGCATCCTGTTATTTTCTATCTTTACCCCAGACAAAGAACCTATGCCGTATTTACCATTTGTATCCTGGCCAACTAAGAAACCGCCCATGAATGCCCTGTCAGGATTTTTATCTTTGGGTAATAAAACCGTCTGTGTATTATTGTTGTTTAGTTTGATTTCCTGCGGATAAAACTCTGCACCAGCCTGCATTATGTTAATGGCCTGAATGTTCTTTACCATCTTGCTATTAATCTGAATTGTAGCTTTCTTATTGTTGATTATGTCGCTTAAATCAGCGATATGGACTTCAGGCATAACAGTTCTGATTTGCAACACATCCTGCATGCCAGGGGCAGTGCCATCCAAAGTCTCATGCACAAGAGGGACTACCAAAGGAACAGGTTCAGCCTTGGCGTAATAAGGCACCCATTTCTTTTCGCCGTTAATCTGTTCCTGACGGTAGCCTATTTCTCCGTTCTGATAGGAACGGATCCTCCCGCCAAAATCCAGGGTAGCAAATTCTTCTTTGCCAAACACATATCTGCGGGCGTTAAATACATCAACAAAGGCAGAGTTGTCGGCACCGAGCTGAATATTAATCAGGCTCTGAATATTAGTCGGGTCTTTGCCTATAGCCCTATACTCATTAACCCAATTTATAAGCCTGGCAGAGCCATCAACAGGCGTAACCCGCAGTTCTAACTTTTCGTTAGGCTGAGGACCTTTATTGTCTTTATCATTGCCATTATTATTTCTCGGCTCAGCTCTTTGTGGGTTCACTGAGAAGAAGCGTATATCTCTTACATAAAGATTGGTGAGTTGCTGCGTATTGGTTAAGGCTATATCTTCTATGCTGTGACTATCCGGTGTAATTTGCTTAGTAATTTGCTTATTACCTATCTTAAATGCTATCTTAAATGAATCCGTGATGTTTGAGCCTGCAAGCGGCCTGGGCTCAAAGGGGTTGTTTTTTTGAAAAGCCTGCCAATTATTACTGCTGACTTTATGCATATATGGCTTAGCCCCTTCTGCTGTACACTCCCAAACTCCATTGGCCTTGACTTCTACCTTTGCCTGCCAGGTTAATTCATCAGGGATCTCTATGCCATTAAAGAAAGCCTCATTGAATTTCTTCACATTATCTTTATTCTTTTCCCACTCTTCAAATGAAGGTGAGTTAGCAATTTCGCTAATTAAGCCAATGAATGCATTCTTGAAATCCTCATTCTTGAATTTTAAATCTTTAAAATCTGCAGGATTTTTATTATAGGCCTCCACAACCCTTTTAATATCCTGAGGAGAAAATGCGCTGTCGCGCATAATCCTCTGCAGGGCAGCGGACTGCAGAATGCTGGATACTGGAAAGGTCTTGCCCGTGAATAAAAATCCTGTAGTGCCTATCTGGCCTTCTGCGAATCCTTGGCCCAACATAAAGACCTTGCCTTCTTTAGCCTTTAAACTCGTCCAGGGATAATCTGCTGCTATTTTTACGAAGTCAGGATTACTGCCTTGCCATTTTGGCAGATTGTGTATTGCCCCGGCATTAAAAAACATGAAATATATATCAGGCTGGTTCAGGTAAAGTGTCTCCAGGAGGTTAATAGGCGTAAAATATGCGCCTTTATCAAGATTAGCTGGGTCAATGGCTTCTGCATTATCCTCTATAAGTGTAGCCACATTGCGCGGATTGAATTCATCTTTTCCCCCCGGCTGTCCAGGAGGAGGAGAGGTAATAGCGAATTTTGGCATTTGCTGTGACTCAGATGGTCTACCGATACTGGCCAAGTCGAAATATTGAGCATTAACAGTATTCGAGAAGTTATTGGTATCGGGCAATAACATCAAAACAGATGATATGTCATTATAAAGAGAGTCGAATTGTTCTCTGGTTAAATCGGTCTTGCTCTTTAAGGTTTCATCAATTTTGCTTAAGGCTTTTGAAATGGAAACCTGACCATTGGCTGAAAGGCCACTCAATCCTGCTTTTAATTGCTCAAGCGTTTCTTTGCGATCTTTAACCATGCCATTGTAAAGTTTTTCTTTATTTAAATACCTGGGCTGAAGCTTAAGTGTTCCGGGAAGCAATTTTGTTTCTGTTTTACCGTCTATTGTGGATAATGTTAACGATATAGGTTTATTTATATCGCCGGTTGTAATAAGAGGTAAGTTTTCTTGAGCAGGGTCGGTAACCCAAAAAATAGATTGCCCGCCAGAATCAATTACCTGCTTATGCACCCTGCCCAAAGCATCCTCAACAAACTGATTATCGTGGTAACCACTTATCCTCTTTAGCTTGAAGCTATCTGCTCCAGCCCCTCGTATTGCATAATGCTCATCTGTGCGCACACCAGAACCAACTGCGCCGTATCCGGGAATAACCTTGATCTGGCTTTGTAATTCAATAGGGTCTAACGTTCCAGGTGCAAGGGTTTTAACAGCCGGGGTATTAGCGGTGAATTCACTAGAGTCTAAAGTCTTACGTAAAGGAACGCTGTCTAGAGCAAGCTGAGGAGCCCCTTCAGGGTAGGCAATCACCACGGTTCTACCATCTATAGGTATAGTAGGAGCTTTGGCTACTTCTGTATGCTCTGTGAGAGTTGTAGGTAATGGAGCGCTCACTAGAGGAACCTGAGGAACCCCTTCAGGGTAGGCAATCACCTCTACCTTTGCCGTGCCGCCATTTATGCCATTTATATTATGTAGAGCAGGCTGCTTCACCAAATCTAAAATCTTAGCTAAGGGGTCAATAACCGCGGGAAGCTGTTCAACTCGAGCAGTTACCACTCTGCTTGCGCCATTTTTATGCTCCACCACCACAAACTTATGGCCATTATCATTAATTTCTGTTCCTGGTTTCAACCCCACATAAGATGTCGGGATTCCATTGTGCCAAAAAGTAACCTTATCCCCTGCATGAACATTCATCCACTTATCAGGTAAATTTGCAAAACCAGTTTCAAGAGGCACAGTCAGGGTTGCGCCATCTCTTTCGGCTATTAAACTGTAGAATCTGTTTTTCGTTTTATCAACATGGGTATTTTCTTTTATAACCGCGCTTTCTCCGTTTCTCCTATCAGCTACCCTATGCTCTATTCTGATATCACCGTCTCTCTGCGCATCTAAATATGCCTGAAGCTCCTTACCTGGAGGTATTATTCTGGTATTACTTGGTGCCACAGCAGAGAAGCCAGAGGGAACAAGATTAGAATTAGCTAGTATTTCCGGCACATCAACCCCTTGACCCGGTTGTAGCGATAACTCAAATCTTATTCCGACGCTAAAAGGTTCATTCTTCAGGGCAATATCAGAATTGCCCTGAAAAGAAAGAGTTAGGCCTTTGATAGCTTGCTTTAGAAAATCGCTATTGCCACGATAGCCTGAGGTATAATTGCCCATAATCTTGAATAATTCCCCTCTGGTGGCAAAATTATTGTCCGCTCCTACCTCTGCCTCAAAATGCTCAAGCGGATTGTCAGCTTGCCTAACGTTTACTATTAGGTTGCCGTTTTGTAATTTAGAATAGCCGTATTGCACAACATCTTTACCTAAATCAACGCTGGAAGAAGCCTTGCCGTTTTTGTAGGATAATATACCGTAGAGATTGCCTGCTCCGTTCGACACGCCTCCGGCAGCATAATCAAAACCTGCATAACCTGCGCCTGTAATAGGTTCCCCTTGTATTCCAGTTGACGTCTTTAGTATTGGCATTCCAAAGAGAGTAAGATAGGCGGGTCCGGGCAGAGGAGTACTATTGCTTTTACCCAGCATTACACGGTTTGTGATATTCAGGCCAAAACTTGAATTTATACCTGTAATATTATAATGCATAAAGAAGGCTTCGTTTTTCCTGATATACCCAAACTCCTTGCCGTATTTGATATAATTGGGCAGAATAAATTTATCTAGCGTTGTATTTAAGGTAACATTCTCAAAATCAGGCTTAAGCCACTGGCTTTCTTTGGGGAGAAATTTTTGAGCCGCAGCCATACCCAGATTAGAATTAGTTTCGGCTGAGTTATCGGCTATAAACTTGGTGGGAGACAATTCCTTAATAAGTGTGTTCTCTATCTCTAGGTTAGAGCTGCCGATGAGAGAAGCTGAATTTCCTAATCGAACATCAATTCTGTTGCCACGCTGGTCACGTAATGTTACCTGTTCAATATTCCTGCCTTCGATAAAATATGTCCCGCTTGAAGTTATCTCTGCGCGCAAGTTTGGATTTGCTAAAGACAGCTTGTTATCTTTATCAAAAAGTATACCCTGCGCAAATGCACCTCTGAACTGTATATCTGGGCCCTGGAAGTTATATATTCTGACATCGGTAAATGTCTTTCCTTTGTAGTTGACTACTCTTGCGCTTCTGTCGATGGATAGCGAATATTTATCATTATATAGAATCTCGCGGACAATTTGTGATGGCTTGTAGTTAGGGGCAAGTCCCATTTTAGAGAACAGACCGCCTAATAGACCTTGGTGATACCGCGTTACATCGTAATCGGTTGAACCTTTGCCTACTTTTTTAAGAAAGGGTTTTTTCCGTTCATCTTCAGGATTAATTTCATCTAGTTTATTCCTGACCTGCTCATCTTTTAAATTGGGCAGCTTTAAATTAAGCTCTCCCAGGGGACCAGCGCCTATAGTCTTATCTAACTCATCTATTTTCGCTACATTAGTCGGCGCATAACTGCCTTTTCTACCTTTGTTAAAGTTGACATACCCATATGCAATCATCATGGTTAGATTATCCACTGCCTGATAATGCAGGTTTGAATGCACGGTCTGCGTGTAGGCCTGTGCGTATCCATACCTTTGCACATTAACCAGATAATCTGTCTGCTGCACTATTCCCTTCGGAGAAAGCGTATTGTCGGGTAACCCGTTGTTATTAGTGTTATTGATGCCCCAGCCCATTGCTAAGTTGCGGCTGGATAAAATAACTTGCTTAATGTTATTGCTTAATATGCTTCCGGTTGTCTTCCAGAATCCCTCATAGTGATTCATTGCAGCGCTTGCCACAGCTCCCACAGTCATTGCCCCTAAATCAATGAGCATTGTATGCGTGGCATTCTTGGTAATCCTGCCTAAGCCGTAAGAGACGCCGCCCTGGAGAAGGCCTAAAGCGAGCCCTTCTTTCCAGGAGCCACCACCTGCCAGGCCTTGCGATAAGCCCAAACCGATAGAGGAAACTAAACGCACATCATTTTTGTTCGTCTTTTTTCCGATAAGCTCCATACCATATCTTGCTGCCTGGCCTAAAACATATTTTGGCCCGCCTATATCGTGAAATACCAGCGGCACCCAGGATTTAAATCCTTGATTGAATCCACCGTTGAGGCTTACCTTTACAATAGAACCGCCTATTGCTGCTGCCAAATCCTCAGCACCGCCCCATCTGCGGCCAGCATACTTTATACCCACTGTAGTGGCTACAATAGATGCATTCTTTGCCGCTGTCTTTAGGACATTGCCAAAACTAAGATTCTTCATACCGGAGAATGAGCCTGCCATTGACCCACCAAATTGGGCTAAGCTTGCGGTCAAATAAGGATTCCAATTATTTTTGTATCCGATGTAAGTAATGCCATTGGTAACAACTGGCTGTATTATTGCCTGAGCCCAGCTGGTGGTATGGTTAGTAGCGCTGAAATAGCTTGCTAATGCACCAATCGCAGCGGCCACAATGGTATCTGTAATGCTATACCTGCGGTATCTGGCTGAAGCTCTTGCTCCCAAAACAAGCTTGGCTTCTTTATCCGTTAAGAGAGAAAGATTATTAGGCTGGCTAACCAGGCAATATCCAGAAAAATCTTCCAGAAATTTTTCTATGGGCAGGAATTCTTCTTTATGCTCATCCAGAAAATAGACTTTTTCTTCAGTAACCCTGGTAACTAAAATATAGTGGTCGCCTTTTAAGTGGGCAATAAAGGGAACAGGGACTGTCCCCGCAGGGGACTGTCCCTGTTCTAATTTTACGGGATAAAGCTTGGAGCCAAAGAATTCAGAAGCCTTTGACAAGGCATAGAGAGAATTTCTGATGACCTCGGGGTTGCCTTCAGGCTTGATTACATCATTTAATATGTCTATAGTCAGGGCTAAAGTGGCCGTATCCTGCTCTGCGGCCTGAATCCCCTGATAGCTTAAGAAATCATACAGCGCTTTTGAACCGCAGGGCCTTCCCTGTAACCAGTTATAAATCTCTTCTATTCTGGCTTTAGAGAGCTTCAGGGGCCTTTCCAGCTCTACGGTTAAGGTAGGTGAAATCTTTATGCTGGTTATGGGCTTTCCAGAAATATCAGTGAGGATTTTTCTTACTGCAAGGGGTATATCCAGCTGAGCAGCGTTTTTCAGATAGGTAGGGGTGAATGTGTTGGCTATGGGTCTTTGCCAGAGCACGCGCCAGTCATATTCAACTGCCTGGGCTACCTGCTCAGGCAAGAATACAGCCACAACTAAAAAAGCCACAACCCTAATCCAGCTTTTGAAACTGGATTTGAATTGTAGCTTTTTTTCTTCTACATTAGGTTTAGGTTCAGGCTCTTTAGCCTCTTTTTCTATCATTTCACCTTACCTATATATAAAAGGGAAAAACAATATCTCCCCCTTACCCCCAACATATATCTTAAAACACTTAAATTAATGTGTTTCATATGTCAGTTATTAAAGCTTTGTAAAACTTCTTAATAAGTATTCAAATAAAAACCGGGTTGTCAAATACGACATCTCCGTCGGTATTCGGCAACCCGGCTATCCTTAGACTCTCTCGCTGCGCTTGTCCGCTTTTAGGATCCGTGGCTTTGCGCCCCCACTTCACAGTGGGTTTACCCTTTCGTTCCGTGGCTTTTACAACTTAACTTTGCAAGGCAAGTATAACATATAAAATCCGTCGCTGTCAAGTAAATTTTCATATAAAAAAGAGAGCGCTTTCTTTCGAAAGAAGGGGCCATTTTGTTATTGATGCTTCTTCATGCCGCGGGACTTTTTTGGCCCCCTCTATACGCTTGTCATTGCGAAGCCGCGAAGCGGCTGAAGCAATCACGGTTTTTAAGATTGCTTCGTCGCTCCTTCGGAGCTCCTCGCAATGACTACAGGTCCTTTCTTAGCCTCAGTGACACCAGATTGGACATTTCTATATACAAAATCTTACAGATTGGACATTCTCCAAGTTACAATTTAGCTGCAACAGGTATATTTGAATGTAAAAATTGTAGTAAAACTGGCCCACCTACAATAATCCCGATTACCGGCAAAATAAATAATATTAAAGGAAAGAGCATTTTTATAGGCGCTTTTAAGGCTAATCGTTCTGCCTTTTCAAACTTCTGGCGCCTGGATTCCTCTGAAATAACTGCCAAAACTTGATTAATCTGCACTCCCATGCGCTCAGCATGGATAAGGGCATTGACAAAAGAGCCTATCTCAGGAAGGTCTAAGCGCCTGACCATATTCTTTAATGCTTCTTGGCGCGGTAAACCCATCTTTACTTCCTGGGTAATCCGGGAGAATTCTCTGGTTAAGGGGTTTGGCTTAGAACGGCCAACTACCCAGCTTAAGCCCTGCATAAAATCCAAGCCCGCATCTACACAAAGGTTAATAAGGTCAATTGTATCCGGGAACACCCTTAAGATTAACCTTTTTCTATTTTGTACCCTATTGGATATATAAAAATCGGGAAGCAGATATCCTATTAAGATAGGCGCACCAACCGCAAGAAAAGAAATATGGTTCGTTATGGAAAAGGCAATAAAAAATAAGGCTAAAATCAGTAGCTCTTTTATACCTAAGAAATCCTCGGGAGAAAGATTCACTTCAGCTAAAAATAATTTATTTTCTAAATTTATCCGGATTTTTTTGCTGGAGGCTAAAATCAGGGTATTCAGCGGCAGGAGAGGCAGGGTAAGCAGGAAACGCTTTTTTGTTCTGTCTCCAGCTTGCCAGAGCTTATTTTCCAATTCTTCCTTGTGATGCAAAGGCAATTTTAATGGCTCCTGCTGCAGATAAAGGCTATATGTGATTAGAGAAATGCTGCCTAATATTAAAATATAGATTGCCAAAAGCATTTTTAAACCTCTATATGGCTTAAACGGTAAAGCACAAATGCGCCTATAACCTCAGAAATCACGCACCATGCCAAGAGTGCCCTACCAACCTCCTCAGATACCATCTGGTCAAAAAAATTCGGGTTCAACCTAAATATAAGTATTGCAAATAACACGGGTAGCGCTGAGAGTATCTTAGCCTGAAGCGTAGCCTGGGTAGTTAAAGTCTTCAATTGGTCGGTAACCCTGTTTTTGCGCCTGATGTTTTCGTTAAGATGGCTAAATATCTCGGTTAGATTACCGCCTGTCTCAAAGGCTACCAGAATGGCAGTGGTTATCAGGTTAAGGTCGTCTGAGCCCATCTTTTTATTTAAGCGCTCAAATGATTCTGGCAGGGTAACGCCCATCTTATATTCTTTTACCAGCAGGGCAAACTCCTGCGATATCGGAGGCGCAAGCTCCTCCCCTACAACCTCAAGTGCCTGTATAAACGAGAGCCCGGCTTTCAGGGATTGGGTAAGGCTGGTCAGTGCATCCGGTAGTTGCGTATAAAATTTTCTTTTGCGTCTTTTATCCAGTGTGTTAATAATCGTCACAGGCAGTATGAAGCCGAGGGCTAACCCCACCAAGAGCAACGCCAGATTCCCAAATAAAATAAAAAATGCTGTGCCTAATATAATCGGGCTTAATCCGAATATAAGAATCAATTTTTTATGCGCCACCCAGATGAACATTTCATCTAAACTATACGAGGCCTTGGTTGCCCTTTGCTCGGATAATTTCTCGTATCTTTGCGATATAATAGGGATAAGCGCCCAGGTTAGCAACCCTACTGAAGAGAGGGTTGAAAGCAGGATAGCTATTTTTAAGAGGTTATCTTGGCTCATACTGTTCTCCTAAGCCTATAGTGTCTATGTTGCTGCGCATTCTGGCTGCCGTGTAGTTCCTGAAGAAAAAAAACATTGCCGCAAAAGCCGCGGCTGCCATAGCAATATAAATTGAGTATTCCAATAAACTCTGGGCTTTCTTGATTCTAATCAGATTATTCATCTGTTTTTTCTCTGTTATCAACAGCTGCTCCCGAGATAATTGCCTCTAATTCCTCAGCTAATTCAAAGCGGCCTATCTCTCTAAGCCGCTCCACCTGTGCCAAAGCATTTGGCTTGTCCTGCTTGCTGTTATAGGCTAGACCCAAGCCATAAAAGGTGGATGCGCAATCAGGATTATTTTGGGTAAACCTAAAGAAACAATCAATTGCCTTATCATAATCCCCTTTTCTATAATAGGCTATGCCTAAGCCGTAATAATTGCCGTAATTTTCCGGGTCAAGCTGGATAGCCCTTTCTATATATTCTATCTCTTTGCCCGCCTCTTGATTCTGTGCATTAAAAAATACAACCACATTAAGATAAATCCTGGCCATTCCCGGAGCTATTTTAAGGGCACTGGCAAGAGCGTCTATTTCCCTATTACGGTCTTCTTCTTTATTAAAAACAGGAGGCGGATACCCTTTTGCATATTCGCCAGCCTTCCAGGAATATTCTGTGGCTTTTTTATAATCCCCCAGCTTACGATAGGCTGCTTCCAAGTTCTTGTAGGCCTGATAGTAATCATGTTTTAAGAGCTGGGTAAATTTCTGGTGGCATTCTATTACCTTATCGTAATCTCCCTTTTTAAAGTAAACAATGCCTAAAGCGTAATAAATGCCGTGGTTTTCCGGAGCCAGTTCCAGGGCCTTTGCGAGGCAATTCTCCTCTTCTTGAGAATAGCCGTTTTGAAAATAATCGTCAATTATTCCGGCATAGCTTGGCCCTGCCCAAGAAAAAAACAGGCCTATTAAAATTAGGAGAATAACCTTTGTCTTATTCATTAAAATTAGTCCACCCCCGATATCTCTACTATAGAGATTGCCCTGCCTTTTTGGCCGCAACAAGCTTCCTGAACAAGAATAGAAAGAAATCTTCCTTTTTTCTCAAAATAAAGCGTAGCCCCTTCATTGGTATTGCCTGGCATCCTCAATAGCTCAACTGCCTTTCTTCTTCCAGAATCAGCTGTTGACAACTTTTTCCAGCCTGAAGAAATCATTCGGCTTTCATAAAAACTAACAATAGCCTCTTTTCTATCATCACTTTTATAAGAAGCGGTTTGCATCCCCCCGTATTCCAACGAGGAAAGGCGCACAGCCCCTGGATAGCGGGGTATTCCGGCTAAATCCTTTCCCAGCATATCCTTCTTTCCCCCTTCTGACAAGAAATCCCTGTAGTCAGGCGGGTTGCCATACCAGTGGCTAACTCTTATATAGACTTCATCCCCTATGGTGTCATCTGCGAGAATAAAAAAGCGCTCGTCTGATTCAGGATTAGCAAAATACAGATATTTTGCTTTTTTATCCTCTGTAAGCAAGCGGAACCCTGCCTTGGCTAAGTTCTCTTTATAAAAAGAGAGAATCTCCTGAGCAGGAAGCCTGCTACGATAAACAGCTAAGTCAAACCGGGTATTGTTAGCCTCTGCCTGCGTTTCATCAGCCTCTTCCTTTACAGTATTGTCTGGCAGCGGCAACGTATAGGCTATAGCCATGGTGCTGCCCAAGAAAAAAACCAGTAAAAAAATAATGGATGTTTTCATTGTCTTAAAGTCTTAAACTAAAAATGAAAACCACTAGTAAATCCGCCTCTCATTTCGTTTGTTGACTCGCTACGGGTATTAGGTTGTTTTACACTCCAAAACCCTAAATTCTGCTCCGCAGTGTTGTAACCCCGCTCAGCAATTATTGTAACAAAACGCCTGGAAGGATTCTGCAGCCAGGCATAAATCCAGCCGTGGGGCAGGGGAATAATAATATAACTGTATGGGGGTGGAAGCCGATATAGCCCTATTAATGGCAGACGGCGCGCGCCCAAGTCCTGCGCAGGGCTGCTATTGCAAGATATCCTTATCCATTTGCTATTATTCTTCCAGTTGTATGTCTGAGAGGGTGCCTTTTCCCAGTCTTCCGGAAGCCCAAGTTGCCATACGCTAAAAGCAGACCTGAGGCTGGTCCAATGCTGCCAATCCTCCCCAGGAAGCGGCTTATCCCTATATTGGCCTGCGTCATCTCTCTTATATCTGTCATCTATGCCTGCATTGTTAAAAGCAAAAACATAAGCATCCATGCGCACGGATTCGCTATACCCAGCCACAATAGACTTGGCACCATTGTACAATGTCTGGTTAAACGTCCTTGCTCTTATGGCCCAGCTATTCCGCGTATAGTAACACCAGATGTCCATAGGCCAGATAAGATAGGTCTGTATCGCACCCCAGGAAATCAACATTGGTATATGACACCATCTTCCTCTATTATAACCGCAGATAAAATCAGAAGCCCCTGCCAATGACCCTGCGTCTGCAGCATTTATGCAATAAAGCCGGTCAAGGGAAACTTTACCTAAGTTAGCGCTGATAAGCGTAGCAATAATTAAGATTGCTACTATCGCAATTATTACTGGGAATATTTGGCCTTTTTTACTATACAGCCTCATAACGCCTCCGGAAGAAATTAATTTCTGCCGCTAAAAAGCAGGCTGTCAGAAATAGGGATAGTTGTGTGTATGGGCCAAGTGCCATTAAGCCCGCGAGTGCGGATGTAATCACTCTGACGCCGAATCAGGTCATTATTTCCCCAAAACCAGATGCGCAGCATCCCCAATAAAAACAAAAGAAGCGCTACAAAAACTCCAGTTATTTCTAAACTGGATTGGCCGCCAGGGTTTAACTTTTTCATAAAGACCTCTATCCTCCTAATGAGAAACAGTAAATGCTGGTTGAGCTTCGTTAAAACTTTTTGAGCCAGAGACACTGCTTCTGTCTCTATAACCTTCTATTATCTCCACATCTAACAGGCTGCCATTAGGATTGTCATTAGTAAGAAGGTATCCTAAAACGTGTTGCCCAATAAGCTCGAGAGCGGAGATAATGGCGTCTTTTAGAGTAAAATCATCACCGCATGCCCAGCCGACCTTCCAACGCCACAAATCATTATTAAGATTCTCAATATCCAATTTCAGTTGAGCAAGAGACCGTTCTTTTTCCATTGTTCTCTCCCAAGGGTACTTTATTACGTTACTGTGGCTGTCCTCTAAGACTTGCCTCTCGTATACTGCCTGGTTTTGTAACACTAAAATGGTTGTATCCCGAACATTCACATTGCCGGAGCGACTGGTAGTGATTGAACCCGGGTCTTCGTTCTTAGATACATTCCCAGTGCGGGTTTTACTGCTCTGATATTCTGTATCACCTATCGGAGCAGCAACCCAAAATTTCTGTTCGCCGTGCTGATATACGTTATTTATCTGAATCGGGCTGATTTCAAACGGCCCTTGGCCGTTAATTTCATAATACTCAAAGCTATCGCGGCTGGCTGGGTCATCCTCATCCTCAGGAGGGTCATCATGTTCAGCAACCCAGACGTTAGCAGAAGCGCTCTGTTTGGTTATATCAGGTCGGCCAAAAAAATCTCCTACATCAACCACAGGCGCGTCTTTTATAATAGTATAGGTTACCTCTGCCTTCATAGCGCGGGCACGCCTGACTGCCTTACGGAATGCCTCCATCTGCAGGGACTGCTGTGAATTCATAGACTGGACGTAAGAGAGCATTGCCCCGAAACCAATAATTAACAGCGTGCCGAAAATCGCCAGCTCTGAAAGCGCCTGGGCTTTATTTGAACTAAGCATTGTTATCTTCTTCTCCCCTGAAGGAATTTACCCGCCGTCTCCGCCGCCATCGTCTCCACCGCCATCGCCACCTGACCAAGTTTCTGGCTGAACTGTCTCTAAGCCGCTTCTCGTGCTGGTTTCACTATATGTAACATTGGTCACGCCTCTGCTATAACTCTCGTTTGTGGTGACGGTAGCTGTGCTTGAAGACGAAGAATTAGTCATCTTGGGTATATATGGCCTATCGCTCAACTCCTGGGCTAAATCAAATATTTTCTTCTGCAACCCCGCCCGGAAAAAAATACCCATAGCTGCTAATGCAGCTGCTACCACGCCAATAATCAGCGCATATTCTGCCATACTCTGGGCTTTATGCCAGAATTTTCTCTTCAACATACAAAAGGCTCCTTACCCGATAGGATTAATCTCCCCCGCCTAACGGCCTATTTAACCGTAACCGGTTCTTTCCCGCCGCCTCTTCTTGTCGCAAGATCATCCGTGGTGGCATCATATGACGAGGTGCCTGTCTGGCCCTGGCTGGTGCTAAAGGTAGCGCCAGTAGCTGTCCCTGTCGTAGTATCAGTGCTGCTTGAGCTTGAAGTCTGAGTTGAGGTTATTTCAGTGTGGTCTATATCAAACTGGCCGCCTCCTGAGATATCGTCAGCTGCGCTCATTATTTTTTTCTGATACGCGCCTCTAAACCAGCCCCAACCCATATACACCAAAGCAGCAATCACCAGTGCAATCACCACTGCATACTCCAAGGTTGACTGAGCTTTATTCTTTCTGAATTTATTCATCTATCCTCCTTAAACAATAATTGTAGCTAGTTATTCACCTGCCCTGTAAGTTTCTGTCACGCCTGTGGTACCAGTCGAGGTCCTAGTTTCAGTTACTCTTCCGCCTCTAGCTACGTTTGTAGATTCACTGGCGCTACTTGTCCTGCCCGTCGTAGAAGTGATATTAAAGGTTGCTGTCCCTGTGTTTTCAGTATCGTCGAGCTTTCTTACCTCAGAGACCACCCTGGTCTGTATCCCTTCCTTAATTATGGCTGAAATGCCCACTGCTGCTGCAATTACTACGCCAAAGATAATGGCGTATTCCGCCATATTCTGACCCTTACGATTTAATCTAATTTTAATCATTCTTCACCTCCCTCTTATCGTAATAACCCTTCTGCTTCTGTGTTAACCCTGGTAGTGGCATTAGTCAATGCCCCTTCAAGCGCCTGCCTGAAAATTCCACGACCGATCAACACCACCGCCGCAATAATGACCGCCAAAATTATTGCGTATTCCAATGTGCTCTGGCCTCTTTTCTTCATCCCCCACCTCCTCTTTATTTATGTTATGGCTCTTCCTTTTCTGCAACATAATCCTGAATACGGCCCAGCCTGTTTGAGCACAGATGGCTTAGCATATTTACCATTGCACTAAGCACTAAAATAACCAAGCCTATTACCATTACATATTCTATTGTATGCTGGGCTCGTATTTTATTCATATCTGTCACCTTTACGGGGTCTCTCCCGCGTCACCTAGTAAATCTAACCCGCTGTTAAATAGGTCTTTTGCGTTAGAAAGTGAATTCGCTGCGTCAGAAAGTGAATTCGCTGCATCAGTCAACGCCTGGTCTCTCTCTTGAAGCACCTGGTCTCTCTCTTGAAGCAATTTATCTCTTTCTTCAGGTGTTTTCGCTGCATTTGCCTGAGCCAACAAATCCGCTGCCTGAGCTGCTAAATCCTCTGCTTGAGCCAACAAATTCTTCCCCTGATTGCCTGAAGCTATCCCCGCTAATGCCGCATCAGCCCCGCTTTTCATCTCACTTATTCCTGGCTGGTCAGGATCCATTTGCTCAAGCGCAGTTTTTAATTGGTTAAAATCTATGTTGTTAAGCAAGGCCAATCCCTGATTAAGTAAATATATGGCTCCTGCAGTATCTTCGGCTGCGAGCGCATCATTAGCCTGGTTAATTAAATCTATAGCGTTCTGAAAATCTCCGTTGTTAAGCAGGGTTCTTAACATGTTTAATTCTGCCATGTTAACCGGTGGTGGTGGCGAGGGTTCTTCTACGAAAGGCACATCTCTTCTAACTGCCCCGCTAATTGCACCCTCTGAATTCACTTCCACAAATACCGCATTAAGGCCGATTGCTGTTCGTTCTAATTTTGCATTCGCTGAACGCCTGACATAAATGCCCATTGCCGCTACTGCTGCAGTGACCGCGGCAAAAATCAGCGCATACTCTATTAAAGATTGGGCCCTTCCTTTCAACAACACTCTCTGCCTCCTTTACTGGCCTGTTGCTATCCTAATAACCATACCATTATGATAATTCTGCAAGGTGCCTTTTATCTGGTTAAGAAAAAACGCAGATAAACCCAGAATCATTAAAAGAAGGGTTATATACTCTACAGCTACCTGAGCTCTTCGTACTTTAAAAATCATTTTAAAAACTCCTTAAAAATAAAAGCCGGATTACATTCTTCGGCCTTCGGTAACCCGGCTGACTTTCTCGCTCTGACCCTAAAGCGCAATAAAAACAAATTATAATTTTTTCGGCGAGCATGTCCCGTGGCTTTGCGCATCCACTACCTCCTAGTGGAATTGCTTTTCCGCTGCCGCTTTAATGTCAATTAAAATATAACATTTGTTTAGGGGGCTGTCAAGAATATTTTAGGTAATTAAGAAAGCGTTTTCAAACACGGCATGCCTCTGGCGCCTATGCCGTGTTTGATCCCGCACTGTGTGCGGGATCTTACGATGCAACGTTCAAGAAAAGCCTCTTTGCCCCGGTAAATAGAATTTCGCGTTCGTTGAGCCTGCGCAAGGCATACTCAAGGTCCTTTAGAAAAGGGTATCCTGAAGGAAGTTGTGGGGTAACCAGGATTAGCTCTCTTTGCTTATTAAGGCTTGCTTTCAAGCTGTAAAATTGCTCATTTACCGTCGAGAAATCCTTATTTTCGTAGCCAGTAGGCAGGAAGTGCCATCTTACATAGTAATCTAATGCCTTTAAATAATACTCAAATACAGCTTTTATGCTTTGAGGAGAGCCTTTTGCAAAAGCAAGGCTCTCCGTAGATAAAAAGCGCCGGGAGTTGGCTGTATAAGTAAAGAGCTCGATCTTGCGGCTATAGTCTCTAAAGGCCTCTTCTAAGTTTGGCCAATGCCGAAGGTAGAGATTGGCTATCTGTTCTGCTGTAGCCTTTTCAGCAGTAAGATTACTTAATACAAGCAGGCGTATCTTTTCATTGAGACTACCTTTTAGGGCAGCGCCTCTTAACGTAACTACTTTATTTACATTGGGTTGTGATAATTCTAACTCAGCATCTGCAAGATAAAAATCCAACTTTAATGCCTCAAATCTAAATGGCCTGAATTCCCCTATTTTCTTTACCTTACGAAAATCAATGAACTGCCAAGGCCAAAGTCCAAATATAAAATAGCGTCTCCTATTTTGCGCTACCTCAATAACCTCTATTTCCCTAAGTTTATCTCCATAGAGGGTTAAGCTGGTTATGCTCTTTTCTATCCCCTCAAGGCTAGTCATAAAATCAAAGAATTCCTTGGTAGGCATATCGTAACCCGGGGCCATAAAAAGCACAAAAGGCTCATCTTCCTTAAAACATCTATTAATGTAACCCTTTATATTGTAGATAGTTGAGGAAAAATCTGAGGGCATATAAGGGCTTGACCAAACCGTATACAATTGACCATCTGAATAAAATGCAGAACCATTTGATAAAATAACCTTTATCCCACTGATATCCAGAAATATGTCTGAAATAATATTGAAGAAATCTGGGACTAGTGTACTAACCTGTTGCAGTTCATTAAGATATGAAGATAAACCTTCTTCTGACGAGCTTAATAAAGGCGTATATATGAGGGCCTCTGTCTTAGCCAAAATGTCTGCTCTCTCCTGACTAAAATGCCTTTTTATTTCTTGGATAAAATAATGCGTGCCTCCCAATAAATAATCCGCAGCCTTAAGGAAGATCGTGCCTAGATTTTGGGCTTCCATTTGGGCTTCGTGTGCCTCTGCCTGCTGCCTGACCTCTTGATGCACCAGTTGCGGTATTTCCACTTGCTGCGGCTGCTCCTCGACCTGCTGGGGGACTTCCGCCTGCTGCTTGACCTCTTGATGCACCAGTTGCAGTATTTCCACTTGCTGTACCTGCTGCGCACGACGCCTCTTCTTACGCCTTCTTCCTACCGGCATACTCAGTTTGGCTTGTTTAATTATTGCGTTTATGGTAGATTTGGACATTTTTAGCTTAAACCTACCCTCAATTAAAGTCACCAAACCCCGACAACTCCAGACAGGATTAGCTTGTTTCTCCTGCAAGATAAATTCTTTAATTTCTGGCTTTAATTTATATATTACCCCCATCTTTGCTCCAGTCTGGACATTTATAATCTCAACTAAAGTATACCTGATATTGGCTCAATTGTCAAGAATTTTCCAGATTGGACATTTCTAGCATATATTTAATAAAACGTTTCTAAATTTCATCCTAAAACGTTTTTAATTCTAAAACTAAATCTGCTTTAAGTAATTACTAATTAATAACGAAATTTTAAAAAATATTTTTGTTAGAAAAATGGTCTTATTACGTCTATTAAGTAAGGAGGTGATAAAAATGAAGGGGTATTGCAGAGTTCTGATTGAAAATGTTTATTATCATGTAATAAGCAGGGGGAACCAGAAACAAAAGGTTTTTCTAGAAGTTGGCGATTTTGAAAAATATCTTTCTTTATTGAAGCGCTACAAGATTAGATTTAAATTCAGGCTTTACGCCTGGTGCCTTATGCCAAACCATGTCCATTTGATAATGGATGTAAATAAGCCTTCAGAATTGTCAAAGATAATGCAGGGCTTAAACTTAGCTTATGCAAGATGGTTTAACAAAAAATATGGTAAAGTTGGGCATCTGTGGCAAGGCAGATTTAAGAGCATGCTGATACAAAAAGACAAATATGCGCTAGACTGTATAAATTATATAGAACTAAACCCGATAAGAGCCAATATAAGAGAAGGCCCGCTGGATTATAGGTGGTGTAGCTATAAATCTCGCACACTTGGGGAGATCCCAACATTATTAGATAAATTAACTCTCTAATCATTTTAAAGCACGCCTTTAATTAGCAGTTTTACGATTGAATTTAGAAACGTTTTGGCTTTGAATTTAGAAACGTTTTAAATAATTTGGAGGGAGATAGAATCGCCTTTGGAGGTAAAAGTGGAGTCAATTGCGCCTTCTGGTAATTCGACACAATACTCAGCGCAAATATATATGCTGCTTAAACGCCAGGGTTTTAGACAGGAAATCGTCTTAATTATTCTATTATTTCTATCCACAAAAATAGCGTCAATAGGAAAATGCATAAAGAAGGTGTGTATGGAATTGCATGGCCTTAATAAAAGGGCTTCACCGGGCTTAAGCTCTTTTCTAGCCAAGAGGCCTTTTAGTCTCTTAAAAAAAGTATCTGCAATGGCCGCCTGTTCGGCTAAGACAATATCTCTTGTTTTATTGATTATTTTCACTGGCGGGGGGTGGGCTTAAAAATATCTTCGGGGAGCAAGATGCCTTTGATTTTAATATCTTCAAAAAACTTAGGCGTGTTTCCCGTGGCTTCAAAATCCCCTAAGACATTGCCTTGACTATCCACTCCTGTCTGTTGAAAGATAAATATGTCTCTAAGGTCAATATGGACTTCGTCTTTCATTCCAGCTACTTCGGTAATCTGGACAATCTTACGGGTTCCATCAGAAAGCCTGGCAGTATGGATGATTAAATGTATGGCTGAAGAAATCATTTCGCGGATGGCTTTTATAGGTAACTCAACTCCGGTCATCAAAATCATAGAGTCAAGCCTCACCAGCACATCATGAGTTGAGTTTGCGTGTATTGTGGTCATTGAACCATCGTGTCCGGTATTCATTGCCTGGAGCATATCTAGGATCTCTTGGCCCCTGCACTCGCCAATAATTATTCTATCTGGCCGCATCCTTAGAGTATTCCTGAAGAGGTCCCTGATGGTGATTGCGCCTTTGCCTTCTATGTTAGCTGCCCTGGACTCAAGCCTTACCCAATCCTCCTGATTTAATTTAAGCTCAGCAGCGTCTTCAATGGTAATAATCCGTTCATTACTAGGTATGAATTCAGAAAGCACGTTCAAAATAGTGGTCTTGCCGCTTCCCGTGCCTCCTGATACAATCATGTTCTTTCTAGCCAGTACACTGGCCTTAATGAAATCAGCCATAGCCGGGCTTAAGGTATTAAGCTGAATCAGCTCTGCGGTCTTGAATCTTTCTTTTCTAAATTTTCTGATAGTAAGTGTAGGGCCTGTTAAAGACAGGGGGGGGATTATTGCGTTTACGCGGGAACCGTCGGGAAGCCTGGCATCCACCATAGGCACGCTCTCATCGATGCGCCTGCCTATAGGCGCTATAATTCGCTCAATGATGGTCTTTACTTGTTCGTTGGAAATAAATTTCTTGTTTGTCAGCTCTAACTTTCCCCGCCTTTCAATATAAACCTCATCTTTATTATTTACCATAATATCGGTTATCGTCTCGTCAGCCAGCAGGTCTTCCAATAGGCCCAAACCTAAAGTTTCATCTAAGATTTCCTTAACGATTTTTTTGCGCATTTCTGGAGAAGAAATAAAAGTGCCTGCCTCTTCGACTAAAAGATTATTAATCAGGCTATGGGCCTTCTCCTCCAACTCCTTTATCTTTCTGGCATCCTTGAATACTTCCAAGTCCAATCGTTTGATGTTTAATTCCCGGATAAGCTGGTTATGAATCCTTTGCTTAAAACGGTTTAACTCATCTATATCTTCGGGCCTGTATTCGCTTGGAGCCTCGGTTAAACCTTCCCTATTCCAGAAATCTCCGCTCTTTTCCAGGGCTACTTCCTTTAATTGCGATTTGTCTACCTCGTATCTTTCAAGAAACAAATCTTTTTTGATTGTCAGCGTCTCGGCGAGTTTCTTTATATTTATAGCAAACTTCGTCTTTGGGCTATCAATAACTGCCGGTATACCCTGGTTTATTGCCCTGCCCACTGCCTTACCTTCAGAGGGTATCTTAGCGAGAATATCCGCGGCTAAGCTCACCCGTACCTCCTGCCAACTAACACTAGAGGTAGATTCTGCTCTATTTAGCACAATCCTAATCATTTTTAAAGGAAAGTGCAAGGACTCCAACATCTCAATAGCCCATTTAGCTTGATATATTGAGAGCAGGTCAGGAGTAACTACTAAAAGAATCAGGTTGGAATAATTTAAGGCAGTGACAAAAACATCGCTGTAACTATTGCCTGCTTCTATAAATATGTAGTCGTAACTGCTCTCCAATAAATTTAACACCTCTTTAAAACCATCTGGCTGCAGATTAGGGGATTGCTGAGGCCTTAAAACTCCTGGCAGGAAGTCTAGGCCTAAAGAAGACGGAACGCTAATTAAAAAAGACTCCTTTTTTAGGCCTTGTGTGGACTTTTCTCTAATCGCCTTAATTAAATCTACCATTGCTATTCGCGGACTAAGGCCTAACATTTTAGCCATATCACCGACCACACGCAGATCCAAATCAATAAGGCAAACACGTTTCAGCTGGTCCTTAGCGAGGCTAACGGCTAAATTAGTAGTAATTAAGGTCTTGCCTACCCCACCTTTTGCGCTAAATACGAAAATAGTTTCTGCCATTTAAAAAGGTTAATCTTTCTTATAGATTATGGGTACTTCCACCCAGAGTTCCTGAGAATCTATTTGAGGCGGGAAAGGAGGATAAGGTGCCTGTTTGCTGACTATCTCTTGGGCTGCATCATCTAAAATCTTATAACCCGAAGATTGCGCTATCTTTACTTCCTTGAGCTGGCCATTGGAGCTGATGTTAAGGTTCATCTTCACAATACCTTCCCAGCCCGCATCCTTTGCCTGTTGGGGATAATAGACTGCCTTAACTATCTTTGCCTGGACTAATCTTACATAATCAGCAACATTTGGCTTGGCTTCTATCTTCTGAAGGGTTACCATCTTGGGCAGCGTAACTTTTTCAACAACAGGGGCTACCCTTGCTGTAGGCATCTCCTTAGATACTATAGTAGGGGTAAGGGTGATAAATAATTCTACATTGCCTCTTTCCCCTGTGCCTCCGCCTATCATAGTCTGTTTTTTCCTAAAAAACATCCCTAAGACCGGTATATCTCCTAACCAAGGCGTCTTTCTAATGTCTTCTTCGCTTTTTTGCTTAATCAAGCCGCCTATAGCCATAGTTTGTCCGTCATTAAGAAAGAGCTCGGTAGAAGCGTTACGTTTTTTAAGAGGGTAGGCTAAAGCTGTAGTATTTGTCCCACCGATAGTTACAGGTGCCTCAACCTCACTAACCTCTATATGTAAGGCTAATTTTATTCTTTTGTCTTCAAATACTGTGGGTTTTATTTTTAATTTTATCCCGTATTCTTTATACTCTACTCCTGTTCCCGTAACTCCAACCCCAACAACCTGGGTATTAAGTATAGGTTTTTCCCCTCCTACCAATAACTCTGCCTCTTTACCGCTCTGGCAGGCAAGCCTTGGCCGAGAAAGTATGCGGGCCTTACCCTCTTGTATTAAGGCATCTAAGGTAACGTTAAAGGCAGTGCGCTTGAAGTCTGAAACGTGGAAAACTCTATCTAAGCCGGTTACTGCAGTGGTTGTAGGCCCAGAGGTATCAGTTAATGTTATCGAGCTTGGCCAGCTAAATCCCAATGTATTCGTTGCATCCCTATTTAACTCTAAAATCTGAACTTCAATATCTACTACCGCTTCTTCTTCCTTTATCTTAATTAAATCCACCACCTTATCCTTTAAGGAGCCTAAAGCAGTAAAAATGCGTTCCCTATCCTGGGCAGTCTTCACTTCGCCTAAAAGTAAAACTTTCTCCTCTGCATCTGCTGCTTTAGTATAGACCTTGGGTAGATTTAACTCTTTTATAAGTCTGTCCGCGCGCTGCTTAACACTGTGCACATCTTCGGAAAGCACTCGTATGCTGAAATCCTGCTCACCAAAATTATCCCAGTAGACAAAGGTGGTGGTACCCACACTCTTAGCAGCAACGGTAATCTCTGAATTTGTTGCCTCGGTAACATCAGCAATGTCTGGTTTGCCAATGGCAATACGCCGGGGCACATTAGCAGAAAAGGTCCTTATCTCTCCGATGTAGAGAATAACCTCTTCGGCTCTAGCCGCCTCATTGATATTTTTTGCATATGCAAAACTGGCAATAACTGATACTATACAAAAAACTGCAATATATTTTTTCTTAATCATTTTTTATTGGCTCTGTTCTTCGGATATGGCTATCTTTTCGCGTTTTAAACCCCTGTATATTTCAATTTCTCTTGGCTTGGGCTTTTGCACCAACTCTGTTTCTTTTCCCTTTTCTGCCTGAACCTGTTGGGGCAATTGAGGCATCAGATATTGAAATAGCGTCTCCCAACTTGCGGGTTGGATAGGTTCAATCCGTGAATCCGCAGGCGAACGCAGAACCAGACGGACCTTTCCCTGTTCTGACACAAAGGTAATTAGATTTGCCTCTTGGGGGGTAAACGCCAGGGTAATCAAAGGAGGAGCAGAAGCAGTACCTTCTTCTTTTGCATAACGGCCTACCTCTTGAGAACGTCCGCCCAAATCTTTGCCCACTGCCAAGACCAAGATATTCTGAAAGAGTGGCATCACTGCCATCTGAGTCGTTTGTTTTCCTTCGGGAGTCTGCGCTGGGACCGGAATAAAACCAATTACATCCACATAATCTCCGGCCTTGATCATCCCCATTAGAGAAGAGATATTATCTACTGATATACTAACAGCTCTCTTGCCTACTGGCGTTGCCATTGCTAAGGAACTTGAAGTAGCCTGCTTAGCGGAAACTAATTTGGTTAAAGTAATCTGTTCCCCCTTAGTCATAGGAACAGCTGTGACCATCCCCACTATTCTTTCAGGGTAACTCACTGCCTGGGGTTCAATATATTCCTTAGGCATAGACTTTGTTTCTAACATCCCTTCTTCTATTACCGCACCCTTGGGAATATCTCTAGTAGCCGCCAGCACCGTTCCTTGCCTCTCTTGCATCCTGGCCAATTCTTGTCTTGTCTGTTTACGCAGAACCTGTTGCTGTTGGGTAAGATATCTATTGACTAAAACTACGGCCATAAGAGCCAGCACCAGGCCCCCTATGATTAAAGGTAAACGTTTCGGCATTACTTTATCTCTCCTTCATATATCTCAATCTTGGCCTCTTGAGATAATTTACTAATAAGATCTTCTACGCGTTGTTGTTGTTTGAGAAAGGTCAATCCTCTCTTGATATCGTCCCACATCTCTGAAAGCGCTCTCAGTTTTCCTCCGCGCTTAGTTTCAAGTTTTATTATATAATAGCCCTCCGGGCCTTTGAAAACATTGCTATATTGGCCTGTATCAAGGGTGTCTGAAAAAGCCACTGCATCAAACTGCTGGAATTTCTTACCTTTAGATAAAAATCCTAAGTCTCCTCCATTGGCACTAGATGCAGCCTTAGAGCGCTGTTTGGCTAGCTCAGTAAAGTCTGACCCTTTTAATAATTCAATCAAGATGTCTTTTGCCTCTGCCTCAGTAGGAACTACTATCTCGCGGATCTGTCTCTCTTCGGGTTCTTTCAACTGCTCTTTGTATTTATTATAATAATCTTCAATTTCCGCAGAGCTGACTTCAACTTTGGCTGCCTCCTCTCTAACCAATTCTACAACAACAAGGTCTTCCTTTGTCTTCTCTAAAGCCCTGATTACATCATCTTTCCTATCCAGGCCCCTATCTAAAGCCTGCTGATAAAGAAGGGTTCTACGCACCAACTCATTTTTCAGATAATCAAGCTTTTTCTCTCTGGTAGTTATCTTGGCTTCAGGCTTATCTTGGGGGACCATGGAATTAAAAGCATCTACCTCTTGATTTAGGTCTTCGAGGGTAATAGGAATATTGTTGACCTTAGCAATAATTGTTCCTTTCACAACCGGCGTGGTTTGGGCTTTATTTTGCACAGAAACAGATTTTTTCGCACCCAGACCTAGAATCTTATCACAACCGTATAAAGCAAAAAGTAAAAAAATAGAAACTGTAATAAGTATTATGCTTCGTTTCATATTCCGTCTCCCTTCCTCGTAATTATTCCTTCTTGATCTCGTTAATAATCTTAATCAACAGGTCAGCAATCTTGGCAATGAGGTAGAAAAAGAAGAAAAAGAACGCATATATTATCAAGACCAATGCCCCCATCCAGCGTGGATTACCTGGCACAAACCCTAAAAGCATAGCTGTACCGCCAATAATTCCCATAAATAAAAAAATCCAGGCAGCTACTTTCACCACTGCGCTGGATACCTGCAAAAACCCTAAATGTTCACGCATCAGGCCTCCTTTTTATCCTTTTATCCTTTAATTTTTACCATAATCCTTATTAAATTGCAAGAGAAATTTTGGCAGCTGTCAAGCCAAAATAGAAATGTCCTATTGTTACCAAAATAGAAATGTCCTCTTTTCATGTTTCAATTAGTAGTAGTTCTTTTTCTTTTTGGCTACCTTTTTCTTTTTGTTCATACTGTGGAAACTG
>Ga0315279_10001277_pt1 | contig 42606 bp, 26 predicted proteins | sample YL17G06_20_MG_FD_203694 | JGI IMG/M metagenome (GOLD analysis project Ga0315279, IMG submission 203694) | Sediment microbial communities from Yellowstone Lake, YNP, Wyoming, USA - YL17G06_20 | ecosystem: Environmental > Aquatic > Freshwater > Lake > Sediment | place: USA: Wyoming | collected...
GCTCGCGCCGAAGTGATCGTTCGACCACCCGATCACCTGGTTGGCGCACACCAGGCCCGCCTGCTGCACGGCGTCCATCAGGCCGTACGCGAATCCGAGTCGCCGCTCGTCGACGACGTACGCGATGGAGGGCCACATGACGGCGGGCACCAGCGAGAAGGCGACGCCCATCATCGCCATCGGGACGCCCAGCGGCACGTCGGTGTAGGCCAGCATCAGGTACACGGGGATCAGCAGGAGCGATCCGAAGATCATCAGCAGCGACCGCTTCCCGATCCGGTCGGCCAGCAGGCCGAACAAGGGCGTTCCCACCATGGTGAAACCGGGCAGCATGCCGACCAGCAGCGAGGCGGTCTGTGGCGAGATGTGTTTGCCCTGAATGAAGAATTTCTGCGCGAAGGTGAGAAACGGGAAGATGCCCGAGTAGAACGTGACGCACATGAGCACGATCAACCAGAACGAGCGGTTGAAGGTGAACGCCTCGCGCCACACGATCCGGTCGCTGTTGCCCTCGGGGCCGATCGCGTAGCGTTTCTCGCCGCGCGACTCCAGGATCCAGTACAGCGCCGCCCCCAGCACGCAGAAGCCGCCGAAGCCCACGGCCAGGAACAGCGGCCACTGCCAGTAGGCGTAGGCCGCCGCGGCCCAGGCGGGCGAGGTGACCGCGCTCACCGTGCCGAACCGCTCGATCGTCCCCTTGACGCCGTAGCTGAGGCTCAGCTCCTTCCCGCGGAACCACCGCGCGTTGCCGGCGATGGTCGCGATGGCCAGCGATTCGGCCCCGACCCCGACGATCAGCCGGCCGCACAGCATCACCGGCAGCTTCGGCGTGAGCGACGTGATCACCAGGCCGACGAAGGTCGTCGCACCGAACAGGAAGACCGACTTCTTCGCGCCGATGCGGTCGATGATGATGCCGCCGATGAGCACCATCACGATGTTCGGCAGGCTGAAGATGGCCTGCAGCGACCCGATGTTCGTGTTCGAGAAGTGCAGCTGGCGGCTGAGCAATGGCGCCAGCGGGCCGATGCAGTCGAACGCGTAGTAACTGCCGTACACCGCCAGGCTCATCGCCAGCAGGACCGCCCAGCGGTAGGCGCGGCTCGGCTCGGGCTTGGTAAGGACGCGGGAACTCGGTGGGCTGTCGGTCAACAACACCTCGCCATGATCGGCGGATCTTATCCCATGGCAGCCGATCGTATATCATCGCGGCGTCGTGGCCGCCTCCTGCTTGTGCCTGGTGCTCGGCGCCGCCGCCCTGGACGCCGCGTGGTCGGTCCTGTTCCTCGGCGAGCGGCCGCGCGATACAAGGAGCCCGGAGCCTGGAGCCCGGAGCCTGGAGCCAGAAATCAGGAGTCAGGAATCATGAGATTACCGGTTGTTCTTGGGAGCGCGCTGATTCTCACGTCCACGATCCTCGTCGCCCAGGCTCCAAAGCCGACGGCGCAGGCGCAAAGAGCCACGTCGTCGAAGAAGGCGCAGGACGCGGCGCCGAAGATCAAGGAGCTGCAGGCGACGCCTTCGACCGTCGCTTACGGCTACTACGACGCGGCGGCGCCACCCGTCATGCGGATCCAGTCGGGCGACACGGTGCGCATCCATACGCTCATCACCTCGACGCCGCAGCGGCTCGAGGCGGCGGGCATCGCGAAGGAACAAATCGAGCCGGCGCTTCGGGAGATCGTCGAGAAGGTGACGAACAAGGGGCCGGGCGGGCACATCCTGACCGGGCCGATCTTCGTGGAAGGCGCCGAGCCGGGCGACGTGCTCGAGGTGCGCATCAAGGAGATTCGCCTGGCGGTTCCCTACGCGTACAACGGGTTCAGCCCGCGCGGCGGGTTCCTGCCGCAGGACTTCGCCGACAGCCGCACGAAGATTATCCCGCTCGACCAGAAGCGAATGGTCGGACGCTTCGCCGACGGCATCGAGATCCCGCTCCACCCGTTCTTCGGCAGCATGGGCGTGGCGCCGCCGCCCGCGGCCGGGCGGCTGGGGTCGGCGCCTCCCGGCCGCCACGCCGGCAACCTCGACAACAAGGAGCTCGTTGCCGGCTCGACGCTCTACATCCCGGTGCACGCGCCGGGCGCGCTGTTCGAGGTGGGCGACGGCCACGCGGCGCAGGGCGACGGGGAAGTGGACATCACCGCGCTCGAGACCTCGCTGGTCGGCACCTTCCAGTTCATCGTCCGCAAAGACCTGCACCTGGCGTGGCCCCGCGCGGAAACGCCGGCGATGTGGATCACGATGGGCATCGACGATGATCTGACCGAGGCGGCGCGCATCGCGACGCGCGAGATGATCGACCTGCTGGCCAGCGAGAAGAAAATGGCGCGGGAGGACGCCTACATGCTGATGAGCGCGGCCGGGGACCTGGCGATCACGCAGGTGGTGGACGGCCCGCGCGGCGTACACGCGAAGATGTCGAAGGCCATCTTCAAGTCCCCACCACCTCTTCGACTGCCTGAACGAGTTCCCAGGGCATCACCGGTTTCGTGACGTGCTGCTGGTAGCCGCTGGCGAACGCCTTCGCCCGGTCCTCGTCACGGCCGTAGGCGGTCAACGCGATCGCCGGAAGCGGGGAGATCGCCCGCACGCGACGAATCAGGACGTAGCCGTCCTCACCCGGCATGGCGATGTCGGCGATGAGCACGTCGAACGCCTTCCTCGCCAGCTCGTCCATTGCGTCGCTGGTTGATGCCGCGAGCGTGACATCGGCCTTCTGTCGCTCCAGCACCGCCTTCACCAGCTGCCGTGCGTCTGCTTCATCGTCGACCACGAGGATCCTGACACCCGCCAACCGGTCACTTCCCGCGCTCGGCTCCCCGGTTCGTCCGTCGAGCACGGCTGACCTGCCAGCAACCTCGCCGCACGGCTCCGCGCGATCGACGGCTCTGATGGGAAACCGAACCGTGAACGTGGCGCCCTGCCCTTCGCCGTCCGATTCCGCCTGCACGGTGCCCCCGTGCAGCTCGACGAGATGACGCGCGATCGCGAGCCCCAGGCCAAGTCCGGCGTGCTGGCGGGAGGTGGACGCATCGGCTTGCGAGAACCGATCGAAAACCGAGGGCAGGAAGGCCTGCGGGATGCCCATGCCCGTGTCGGACACCCGCACCGTGACGTACGAGGCGTCGCGGGAAAGGGTCAGGCTGACCCGTCCCGACGCGGGCGTGAACTTCACCGCGTTCGAGAGCAGGTTCCAGAACACCTGCTGGAGCCGGCTGGCATCGCCGGACACGATGAGACCGGGCACGAGGTGGACGTTCAGCTCGATGCCCTTGGCCTGGGCGGCGGGGCGTACCGATTCAATCGCCTGGCTGAGGACCTCGGCGAGATCCAGGTCCTGCGGCGCGATGGTCACCTTGCCGGTGATGATCCGCGAGACGTCGAGCAGGTCGTTCACGATCTGCGTCTGCGCGATCGCGTTGCGGGCGATGACCTCGATTGCCCGGCGGGTGGAGGCTGCGTCCAGGCTGCCGCCGAGCAGCATCTGCGACCAGCCGACGATCGCGTTCAGCGGCGTGCGCAGTTCGTGCGACAGCGTGGCCAGGAAGACGTCCTTGCGGCGGTCCGCTTCCCGAAGCGCCTCCTCGGTGCGTTTGCGCTCGGTGATGTCGCGGATGATCACCTGGACCGCCGGCCTGCCCTGGTAGACGATCGCGGCGCTGGTGGCTTCCACGGGCACCTGCGTGCCGTCCAGTCGCAGCAGGCGCAGATCCCGCAGCGACGTCGGTCGTCCCGCGGCGAGGTCGGCCATCCGCCGGCGGACGAGATCCCGGTCCTCGGCATCAATCCGGTCCAGGACGCCGCGGCCGATCAACTGCTCCAGCGCCTCCGCCCCGTAAAGGCGAAGCGCGGCGGCGTTGGCGTAGACGAACCGCCCGTCCTGGTGAGCGATGATGGCGTCGGCGGCGAGTTCGACCAGGGTCCGATAGCGCTGCTCGCTTTCGCGCAACGCTTCGACGGTGCGGATATGGGCTGCCCGCAGCCGCAGCACCTGCACACCGTAGGCGAAGTCGCCGGCGAGCTTGGTCAGGAGCCTGACTTCTTCGTCTGAAAACGGATCCGGCTCCCTGCAGTAGATCGTCAGCGCGCCGAACACCTTGCCGCCGGCGGCGAGCGGGAGGGCGATGGAGGCGGCATAGCCGCGCCGGAGCGCCTGCTCGCGCCACGGCGCGAAGCGGGGATCGGTCAGCATGTTGCGACAGATGTACGGTTGCCCGGTCCGCACGGCCGTGCCGGTAGGGCCGCGGCCGCGCTCGGTGTCGGCCCACGTGATTTTCAGCGTCTCGAGATAGCCCTGCTCGAATCCGGCGGACGCGACCGGCCGGACGCTCTTCTGCTCGTCGTCCTCGGCGAGGCCGACCCACACCATCGCGTGGCCGCAATCCTCGACGATGATCCGGCAGACTTCGTCGAGATACGCCGGCTCGTCGCTGGCCCGCATCAGGGCCTGGTCGCTGTGGCTGTAAGCGTGGAGCGTACGGTTGAGCTTGCGGAGCAGTTCCCCCTCGCGCGCGCCGCGGTCGAGCGCCTCACGCAGCGACGCTTCGGCCTCGACGCGCTCGGTCAGGTCGGTCCACACGACGACAGCCCCCGTGAGCCGGTCGCCCGCGGTGAGCGGCGTGGCGGTGGCCTCGACAACGAGCTCGCGTCCCCGGGCGTTGGTGAACCGGTAGATCTCGCGGGCGACCGGGTCTCCGAGCAGCGCGCGGCGGGAGGGCAACTGCGCCGGCGGCAGCGGCCCGCCGTCCAGGAGCCGGATGTTGAGCGAGGCCACCGCGCTCATGTAGGGGTCGGCGTCGAGCACGCTGGCGTCGAAGCCGAGCGCTTCGACCGCCGCCCGGTTGAGTCGCACCGGCGCGCCGGCGGCATCGAACACCATCACGGGCTGCCGCAGCGCGTCGAGAATCAGCGCGACATCGATGGGGTCGGGCGGAGGAGACATTCAATGGTCGTTGGTCGTCGGTCGGAGTCGCTGGTGCCTGCCCTGAGCCCCCGACGCTGCTCGGGGCTCCCCGAGCAACGTCGAAGGGAGCCAGCGAAGCGAGTCGAAGGGGTGGTCACGGTCGGCTCGTGGCTGGAGCCCGGAGCCTGGAGCCTGGAGCCTTTGGGGAACTACTTCGGTTGCTGTATCGCCTCCCACAGCATGGCCTTCTGCGCATCGGAGCCGACGAACACGTTGTCGGGGTACCGCCGGTAGGCTAGCAGGTCGGAGTAGATCGCCTGGCTCTGATAGAGGTTCAGGCCCATGCCCGCCAGGTATTGCAGCCGCAGGTTCCGGTCGCGGTTGATGGCGGCGTCCTTCAGCCAGTCGGCCAGGTCGCGCCGCTGCCCGGCATAGGTCGAGAACAGGTCGGCAGCCGACGAGAATCCGATCTCGTGCAGCGACAGCGCCACCTGCGCGTATTCCGGCCGGCGCAGCCGCTGGTCGATCTCCTCCACGTCGATGTGCGTCCCTTCCACCTGCCCCAGCAGGACGAGGTCGTAGCCGCCGCCGTTCAACGTGTTGCCCCACACGATGCCGTGGGGGAACGCGTCGAAGAAGGTGGCGATCTCGCTCTTGACCGCCTCTTCGTTGCTCTCGTACAGCTGCACGAACAGCGTAACCACGCCGCCGGGGTTCAGGTGCTGCTTGACGATCTCGAAGAACTCCTTCGTGTAGAGCATCGCCGCGCCCTTCACCCACGGATCGAGCGGATCGGAGGTCACCGCGTCGTACTTCTCGCTGGTCGTCATGATGAAGTGGCGCGCATCGTCCAACAGGATTTGCACCTTGGGGTTGTGGACGACGTCGAAGTTGAACTGGCTGAAGTAGGTGGAGACGGTCCGCACCACCAGCGGTTCGATCTCGGCGATCATGACGTGCTCGACCCCCGGATCGATGGAGACGGCGCCGGCGGTGACGCCCGCGCCGCAGCCGATGACGAGCACGGATCGCGGGTGTTCCGGCACCAGCGTGGTGAGGTGGCCGAGCATCCGCTGCAGGCGCATGTCCTGCGGCTCGCTCGAGGCCTGCACCTTGCCGGCATTGTGATAGTTGAGGACGCCGTTCGACAGACGCGAGACCGCGACCGACGAGTTCAACCCCTCACCCTTGTAGATGATGTCCGCCTGGCCGAGTCGCGTCGCCGCGAACCGCCCGTAGGCCACCAGGATGCCCGGCACCTCGGGGACGGCCCACAGCACGAGCAGGGTGCAGAGCGTGCCCACCAGGAGCAGCATCGTTGCGAACCGCGTGTTGCTGGCGGCGGCGGGCACCAGCACGAGCAGCGCCGCGACGCCGCTGAGGGCGACGAGCATCTGCTGCGCGTGCTGGCTGCCGTACCAGGCCACCACCAGCGTCGCGCCGATCGCGCCGACGATCGCGCCGAGCGTATTGGCGGCGTAGAGACCACCGACCAGTCGCGCGGGGTCGCGGTTGCTCGAGGCGGCGGCGGCCAGGGCCAGCGGGAAACTGGCGCCCCACAGGAGGGCGGCGGGCAGGATGGCCCACAGGCAGCGCGCGAAGTCGAGCTGGAAATTGAACCACGGGTCGCGCGAAATCGACGGGTCGATCGGCCAGTAGGGGAGCGAACTGGTCAGCATGTACGCGGTCCAGGCGATGGCCGCGGACAAGAGCACCTGGCACCATCCCAGCGCGGCGCGCGGGCGCGAGAGGCTGCGGGCGAGCGCCGAGCCGACGCCGCTGCCGATGCCGATGCCCACCAGGAAGGCGGCCAGGATCAGCGAGAACGTGTAGGTGCTGCCGCCGAAGAGCAGCGACAGCACCCGCGTCCAGATCACTTCGGCGGCCAGGGCCGTCATGCCCGACAGCGCGATCGTCACGTACACGGCGCCGGTGCCCGGCGCCCGCTCGATCGTCAGGGGCCTCGCGGCGCCCGCGTCGTGGGAGCCGGCCCTCGCGAGCGTCAGCGCCAACAGCGCCACCGCGGTGTTCAGCGCCACCGCGACGTAGGTGGCCGTGGGCATGTCGTAGACGCGCAGCAGGTAGAAGCCGGCGAGCACGCTGCCGATGACGGCGCCCATCGTGTTACCCGCGTAGAAGAGTCCCAGCCACGACACGCCGCGGGGCGTGGTCTCCACCCAGCGCGACAGCGCGGGCAGCGTCGCGCCCATCAGGAGCGTGGGCGGCAGCAGGCAGATGGCGGCCGCGATGCAGCGCAGCACGATTCCCGCCGTTCCCGTCCCGGCCCACGACGTGTAGGCGCCGGCCACTAGCGGCATCCCGAACAACACCAGGATGCCGATGAGGCCGATCCCGAGCTCCAGCAGCGCATAGACGCGCAGCGGGTGGTGCCGCGCGGGAATGACGCGCGCGAACAGCAGGCTGCCGACGCACAGCCCGCCCATGTAGGTGCTGAGCAGCACGCTCAGCGACAGCGTCGAGGAACCGATCACCAGCTGCAGCAGCTGGAACCAGACGACCTCGTAGACGAGAGCCGCGCAGCCGCTGCCCACGAACAGGAGCAGCAGCACCGGCAGGAATCGGCGCGAATTCATCGATGCAAGCCTCTGAAGGGGTAGCAGATCCTGGATGGTCTGTGAACGATACCCTAAACCGGGCGGAAAAATCGAGTGGAACGGCCGAGACAGGTCAGCACCTCACCGTGAACGCCTCGGACGATCCGCGGAACAAGAGGTAACGCGCGCCCGGCGGACGGACCGCGAACAGTCCGTCCGCCGACGCCGGATTCCCGGCATTTGCTCCGGCCCCCGTTTGCCGCTCCGGCTGCGCGGATGATAGACTCAAAGACTGCCCGCTGAGCGTCCCCATCGTCCAGTGGCCCAGGACGCGGCCCTTTCAAGGCCGAAACGCGGGTTCGACTCCCGCTGGGGACGCCAACCTTTTACCGTAGTTCGCCCGGTCGAGCAGCCTCCCGTAATCTCCGTCGAACGTATCCTCTGGGCCGAGATCCTCAGTGCCGCGCGCGTCGCCATCGACCAACCACGTGGGGCGAGGCGCGACGATTCCTGAGAACAACTTCTCGAAGCGTGTCGGACCACTGAAGTCGTAGCCCGCACCGTTAGGCGTGAAGGTCAACCGGCCCTACGTTAAAAGGGCGCCGACCGGTCTGGAGACCGGCGTTACAAAAAGCCGTGGGGTGAGCGATAATCCGAAAAGACTGACCGGCCCCCTGCGAAGGTCAGAAGACCATGACCATCCGAAGAAGGTATCTTCCGGCGGCGGGCTTGCACTGGTGTTTGCCCATCTTTGATCCGTATGTCAAGCTGCTAGGCTGGGACGCCGTCCGCAGCACGCTGCTGGAACAGATGGATCTCGCGCCCGGCCAGCGCGTCCTCGACATTGGTTGCGCGACAGGCACTTTGGTTGTGCTCGTCAAGCAGCTTCATCCCGACGTCGCTGTGGTCGGACTCGATCCAGATCCCAAGGCTCTTGCCCGGGGAGCACGCAAAGCGCACCGCGCAGGCGTAAAGGTCCACTTCAACCGAGGGTTCTCGGACCAGCTTCCCTACGCCGACGGCTCCTTCGATCGCGTCTCCATTACGGGCATGTTCAGCCTTCTTCCGCCGGCGGAGAAGGGAACAACGCTGCGGGAGATCCGTCGCGTGCTGAGGCCCGGCGGCTCGTTCCATCTCTTCGACGGGGTCAAGAATCCTCCCGGAAGTTCTCTTTTGTTCCCCCTGCTACGGGTGTGGCTGCGACAGCCCGGTCAGCATTTTCAGGTGTGCACGGAGGACGAGACGGTCGCTCTGATGTGTCAGGCCGGGCTCGCCGACGCCAGGAAGACCGGCCAGCATGCGTTCTGGCTTTGGCCTCTCGCGAGCTACCGGGCCTCTCGATAGCCCGACCGAGTTACGCGGCCCGGCGCAGGGCTGAGCCGTAGACGGCGAAGGGTAGTGGCGCCGCTCGGGTGCGCCAACCGTGTCGTTATAGGCGCGTCCGAGTAGAAGGCGGAGGTGGCCACCCGGGACGGAGAGACTACTTCACGGCGGCGGTCTGGTTCCTCAGGAGGTACCGGGCAAACAGCAGCACATGGAAAGCCACGAGCACAACGAATCCGACCTGGCACATCCCCCACTCGCCTGGCGTCCGGTTCCCTGGAGAGTACCAGGACGGAAGCGTCTGGCCGGCCCTGGCCCACACCTCAGGGCTCGCGTAGTCGTGCCAGATATCGTGCAGGGCGAGGAAGTAGCCGACCAGGCTGAGGAACGACAGGAGTCCGAGGACAGCGATGGCGAGATCAATCCAGCGTCTCGACCTCATGGGTCACCCCCCGTTGCAGCAGGTTGACAGACATCCCAGCCGCGGTCAACACCGCAATCTCAATCGGGCCCTTCGCGCGCCTCGCCCAGAGCGCGGAACCATGCACGGTAAAGCAGCGGCCCCGCTGGGGACGCCAAATCTCAGTGCGTAGCTACGGCCGCATGGCCGATCTCGCTGACCGCATCACCGTCGATCCCAAGCAATGTGGCGGGCGTCCGTGCGTGCGCGGCATGCGCATCCGCGTGACCGACGTGCTCGAGCTGCTCGCCGCGGGCCTGGATCGGCAGCAAGTGCTCGACGAACTGCCGGACCTCGAAGCGGACGACATTCGCGCCTGCCTGCAGTACGCCAGCCGCCGCCTCGACCATCCGATCATCGCCGCGTGACTATCTCAGCTCTCCTCGAAACTCGCCCGCTGGTTGAGTACCGAGTTCTCGGTCGACGCACTTGCCGTCCGCGACATCGGTCTGCTGCACGCCCTGAATCTGCAGATCTTCCGGTAGCGTCCGGGCCGCAGCGCAATCGTCCGGATCATCCGGATGCCCAGGCGTTTCACGGCACGGCGACGCCAGAGAGGCGCAGCCCGGGAACGGGGAGGACGCTGCGGGCGAGGTCGTGGAGTTGTTCCTGAGTCAGTTCTGCCATCGCGTCCTCCTGATAATCAAGCGGATGGTGACACGCCAGCCGCCGGCTTCTTGCGGTCCTGCCCGGCCTGGTAGAGGACGGCCGCTGCCGCGAATACCGAGAAGATGAAGCCGACGATGAACCAGCCGACCGGGTTCCGCCTGGTCTGCATCGCCCATAACGTGCAGAACGAGGCGTAGAGGAACGCGATCGCTGCGCGCCCCGTCGCTTGGGTTCTGGTCACGGTCGGCTGGCCGGTGTCGGCGTTCAAGGGGCGTGCCCTGCGCGACCGACACCCCAGCTTCACACGCGTTCGCCGGAACCGGTCGGCGCAACCTTGATCGCGCCCAGCTCCGCCCGCACGAACAGGATGGTGGGAATCGACAGGATCATCCCGGAGATGCCGAACAGCGCCTCGCCGACGATCAGGCCGAGCAGCGTGAGGTACATCGGCAGTTTCACGATGTTGCCGATGATCTTGCCGTTCAGGAAGTACTCCAGCTTGTGGATGACGATGAGAAAGGCCAGGGCCGCGACCACCTGCACGAGCCCCGCCCAGAGGAAGGCGCTGAGGCAGATGAGCGTGTTCGAAATCAGGTTCCCGATGATGGGCAGCAGGCCGAAGACGAACACCATCACCGTGAGCGCCGCCTTGTGCGGAATCCCGAGCACGACGAGCAGGCCCAGCGTCAGCCCGGTGTTGATGAGCGAGATCACCACCTGCCCGGCCATCACCAGGCGGAAGAAGCCGTAGAAGGTGCCGATCTTCTGCCGCATGAAGACGGACAGGAAGCGCCACAAATTCTCCGGCTCGGCCACGGGCGCCTCCGATCGCGCTCGCGTGATTCGCTCGTGGGTGATGATGAAGAAGGTGATGACGAAGGCCACCACCAGCAGCACGACGTTCGTGCCTACGCGCTTCGCCAGGTCGAACGACTGACCCAGGTGCCCGCGCCCCCATTCCACCGCCTTGAGTTTCAGGTCCCCGACATCGATCGGGATGTTCCACGACGCCAGCTGCCCGGCGATCTTGCCGCCGAGGTTCGCGTCGAGGCTTCGCATGTACGCGGGCAGATCCACGAGGAAGCGCGGGACCACCACCGCGGCCAGGACGGCGATGACGCCGGCCACCAGCGCGTAGACGCCGTAGAGCACAACCTGCCGCGACAGGAACGGCACCCGGTTCCCCAGACCGTGCACCAGCAGATCCACGACCAGGCGCATGAAAAGGAGAAAGACGAGGAACCTCAGCAGGCCGAGGAAGACGAACAGGGCCAGCAGCGCCAGCACCACCAGCCAGCCGACGGCGACCGCCCGTGTCGTTGAGAGAGGCATGGTTCACTTCCCGGCAAGTCGCGTGGCGCCGGGCCCCCTCAGCGGTTGGCGGGGACCGTGGTTTGCCACGGCTTCAGGTGGACGAACACCGCTTTCCCCTGCACGGTGCGCGATGGCTCCGCTCGGTCTGGGCGATCGCAGGCCGCCAATCCGGAGATCTCGAGCGACGCCGATTGCAGCCCGCCCACGGGGCCCTCGACGACCAGACTAGATGATACACAGATCGTCGCGTGCCTCTGAACCTGAGCCGTGGGATCAGATCGTGCCAGAACTGCTGGCGCAAGACCTGACCCCGCTATATTTCCCGGCGCCCCCGGTTCCAACCCGGATCGCACGATCGAAATTGCTCAGGCTCGCCGGACGGGGTATCCTTCCCCGGTTCTGCTCGCACTTCGGTGAAGGGGAAGGAGCGGCATGAGGGCTGTCCCTGGAGTCGGGCTCATCGGTGCACTCCTGTTGGTGGCCGCAGGCGCGGGCCAGGCGCCCGAGCCAAAGCTGCGCATCCTGTCGCCGCAGGAAGGCGGGTACGTCAGCGGCGAAATGGTCATCCGCACGGCCATCGAACCCCAGTCGCAACCGATCGAGCGCATGACGTTCTTCGTGGACGGGCGCCTGGTCTGTACCGTGGAGCGGCCGCCCTTCGAGTGCTCGTGGAACGCAGGCTCGGCGATCCACGAACACCTGTTCAGGGCCGTGGCCTATCTGCCCGGTGGAAAGCGGGTCGTGCAGAACGCGCGCACCAGGGGCGTCGAATACGCCGACGCGGTGGACGTGGACATCGTGCAGGTGACCGTCTCGGTGCTCGACGGCCCGCAGTTCGTGCGCGGCCTCGAGCGCGACGCCTTCCGCGTGTATGAAGACGACGTCGCGCAGCCGATCACGTATTTCGCGGCGGAGAACATCCCGCTGGAACTGGTGACGGCCGTGGACGTGAGCGAGAGCATGACGCTGTCGATCGACGGCGTGAAGGAGAACGTCAAGCGCTTCCTCTCGGCGTTGCGGCCTTCCGATCGCGTGACCGTGGTCGGCTTCAACGAGAACTTCTTCGTGCTCGCCCGGCCCTCGGTGGATCTTCCCACCCGGCTCAAGGCGGTGGATCGCCTCGCGGCCTGGGGCATGACGTCGCTGCACGACATCCTCATCCGTTCGTTCGATCTGCTCGGCGCGCAGCCCGGCCGGCGGGGCCTGGTCGTCTTCTCCGACGGGGAGGATACCGCCAGCCGCGTGCCGCGCGAAACCGTCGAACGGCGCGCGGAAACCAGCGATGCCGTCCTCTACATGATCGGCCAGGGCCGGGCGATCCAATCGGCCACGCTCAAGGACCTGTGCGAGCGGCTGGCGCAGAAGAGCGGTGGCCGCGCGTTCTTCCCCCGGCAGATGGACGAGCTGCGTGTGGCGTTCGACCAGATCCTGGAGGAGCTGTCGAACCAGTACCTGCTCGGCTACGTGCCGCCATCGCAAAAACGCGATTCCACCTGGCACCGGATCCGTGTCGAGGTCGCCGGTGGAAAGCACGAGGTGCGCGCGAGGCAGGGGTATCGCTTCAAGATCCAGGGGTGAAAAGTCCGAAGTCCGGAGTCCGGAGTCCGGAGTCTGAGCAAGCCTGGAGCCCTGAAGACCGGAGCCGGAACAGGGCGGGAGCCTGGAGCCCGGAGCCTGAAGCCTGATCAATGGCGGGAGCCCGGAGCCCGGAGCCTGGAGTATGAGATCTGTGTGGCGTCTCGCGTGGCTTCTCTGCCCGGCCATCCTGGCGGCCGGCCCGCAGTCGGGTGCGACGCAGCAACCCACGTTTCGCGCCTCGACGGAGCTCGTCGCCGTCGATGTCACGGTGAGCGGCCGGGACGGCGCGCCGGTGAAAGACCTCGGCGCGGGCGATTTCGCGGTCAGCGTGGACGGCCAGCCACGGCGCATCGTGTCGCTGCAGTTCGTCGACCAGTCGTCGTCGTCCCCCTCGCACGAGGCGGCGCCGTCCGTCCTGCCGCTGGTGTCGTCGAACGAGGCGGGCGGCGGCGGCCGCCTGGTGCTGCTCGTGATAGACGAGGGCAGCATCCAGTTCGGGGGGATGCGCGCCGCCGCGCAGTCCATCGGCCGGCTGCTCGCGGGCTTCGGTCCCTCCGATCGCGTGGGGCTCGCCGCGTTGCCGGGACCGCGCATGGTGGTGACGTTCAGCCGCGACCGGCAGCCGATTCTCGACGCCGTCAAGCGGGTGCCGGGCGCTGAAGCGCTGACGCGTTCGATGTCGAACTTCCAGCTGGGGATCGCCGACTCCTTCAAGATTGAGGCCGGCGACGAGGCGCTGTTCCAGCAGGTGGCCGAACGCGAGTGCGTGCGGGCCCGGCTGGAGCGCACGGTTAGCGCGGCAGACAGTGAACTCGAGAACTGCAAGAACATGCTGCGGGCCGAGGCCAGTCTGAACGTGGCCGACGCGCGGCGGCAGGTCAATCAGTTCTCGGCGGGCCTCAGGAACCTGCTGCAGGGCCTGCGATCGCTCGACGTTCCGAAGCTGGTGATCGTCTTTTCGCAGGGATTGATCTCGCCCGAGGCGGCGTCCGAGATGACCTCGTTTGCCGCGGAATCGGCCGCCGCGCGGACGGCGATCTACGCCGTCCGCCTCGATCGCAGCGTGTTCGACGTCTCCGAGATGCGGGCGCCGCGCACCGAGCTCTATGACGATCGCGACGCGGCGCGGGCGGGACTCGAGGCGCTCGTGGGGCGCGCGCGCGGCACGGTGCTGGAGGTGGCGGGGAGCGCGCAGCCGGCCTTCGATCGCCTCGCCGCAGAGTTCTCGGGCTACTACCTGATTGGCATCGAGCCGGAGGGAAGCGACCGCGACGGCAGGCCGCATCGCATCCAGGTGAACGCGGTCAGACCCGGCCTGACCGTGCGCGCGCGTCCCGAGTTCACCTTTACACCGCCGCGGCCGGCCGCCGCCGACGAATCGAAGCTGCTGACCGAGACGATGCAGTCGCCCGCCGTGGCCACCGAAATCCCGGTGCGGGTCACCACCTTCAGCATGGCCGACGACAACGCGTCGAAGGTGCGCGTCATGGTGTCTGCCGAGATCGATCGCCAGCAGCAGAAGGACGGAGCGGTCCAGGTGGGCTACGCGATCTACAACGACCGGGGAAGAGTACTTGTCGGGTTCGCCCAGCGGATGGACCTGCAGAGGACCTCGTCGGGCGCGCTGGCCTTCATCGGCGTCGGGGCCGTGGCGCCGGGAACCTATACGCTGAAACTGGCGGCGGTGCACGAGGGGCGGGTGGGCAGCGTCGAACATCGCTTTACCGCGCGGCTGATCGCTGCCGCGCCGTTCGAGCTCGGCGACCTCGTCATCCGAGATCCCTTCCAGTTCCAGAACGCGTTCGCGCCCTCGGTCGATGCTCGGGTGTCGGGCGATCGGATCATGGCCCTGCTGCAGATCCGGGTCGATCGCGATGTGCCGAAGGACGCCAGCCTCGTGCTCGATATCGTGAAAGATGAGGCCGGCGCGGCGCTTGCGAGCGTGCCGCTGGCGCTCAACGCGTCGCGCACCAGCGTGCGCGTCGCGCAGGCACTGCTCGATGCGCGCCTGCTGCCGCCGGGCGATTACGGCGCGCGGGTCACGGTGTCGGTCGCAGGCAAGCCGGCCGGCACCGTCTTCACGCGGTTCGCGCTCGACCGGAGTACACGGGCTGAATCGGCAGGATCGAGCCCGCGGCCGGCCGCGCGGCCGGCCGACGCGGCGCCGTTCCAGCCGGGCGACGTGCTGGCGCCCGGCGTCCTTGCGCCGTTCCTCGACGAGTTGGCGGCGCGCCCGGGCCAGGCGGCGCGTCCCGCCATCGAACGGGCGAAGGCAGGCCGGCTGACCGAGGCCGCGCAGCAGCTGAAGCCGGGCAATGCCAACGATCCGGCGCCACCGTTCATTCGCGGGCTGGCGCTGCTGGCGAACGGCCAGATCCAGGCGGCTTCGGACGCGTTCCGGGATGCCCTTCGCGCGGACCCCGAGTTCCTGCTCGGCGCCTTCTATATCGGCGCGTGCTACGCGGCCGGCGGCCGCGAGCAGCAGGCGATCAACGCGTGGCAGACCTCGCTGGTCGGTCTCGACCGTTTCCCGGCGGTCTACCGCGTGCTGGGCGACGCGCTCATCCGGGCGGGCCAGCCGGAACGCGCGGCGATGCTGCTCGAGGAAGCGCTCGCGCGATGGCCAGACGAGGAGACGCTGGCTCTGCGGATGGTGAAGGCGGCGTTCGAGAGTGGGCGCTACGAACGCGTGTGGGAGCGCGCGGACCGCGTCACCGGTGGGCAGCCGGGCGATGCCACCATCCTCTTCCTCGCCATGCAGGCGGTTTTCGAAACGGTTGTCGACCGCGCCGATGCGCCCGCCGACACGCTGCTCCCGCGGCTCAAGCGGTACCGCGATCTCTACGTGGCCGCCGGCGGTCCGCACGCGGCGTTGGTCGCGGAGTGGGTGGCGTTCGTCGAGAGGAAAGTGTCTGAGGTGTGAATGGGCCACGGGAGGCGTCTGTCGGTCATTCTGGCTGCCGCTGTCATCCTGGCGCCGGCCGTCCTCGAAGCTGCTCCTGACGGCGGCCCGACAGCGCTGTACGACCTTCCGGTGCCGGGCGGCGTCTCCAGGCTGCTGGCCGCGGCACATCTCCCCGGTTCGCCGGACCGTTCCGTCGCATTGCTCGGGCTGATCCGGCTGCTGCACTCCCACCCGAAGATGACGCGGGATGCAATCAAAGTCCGTGACGCCGTGGTCACATTCCTCGATGCACCTCGGGATCAGGCCACGGCACCTGCGGCCGACGACACCGTGCCCCTGCCTCTGTCGCCCGAGGTGTGGACGTCGGTGGTGCTTCAGGGCAAGGTCGCCCGCGATCGTCTGCTCGGGGCGATCCTGGGCGATCGCCAGGCTGCGCTGCTCTATTACGGCCTGATGTCGCTGGACGAGCAGACGCTGGCGCTTCTCGCCGAAGATGCCCGGCTGCTGTCGGCCATCGCCCGGCAGGCGGCGCCGGTGCTTGCCGCCTACGGTCGATCGATTCACGTGCGCGTTGGCGCGGTCGTCGTGCCGGGCGGACCGCAAGCCCGGCCGCTCTGGGAGTCGATCGTGGGATCGTCGCCAGACGACCCGGCGCAGTTCATCCTCGACCTGCTGACGAAGGATGCGGGCCGCTGCGCCTACTTCTACGACACGCTCGCGCACCTGGACCATGGCCAGCAGGCCTTCGCGCTCGGGCTTTCGCGCCTGCCCGGGGCGGTGGACCGGTTCCGGACGCTGTACGCGGACTTCGTGACGTTCGATGCGGCCACGTGGCGCCCGGCCGAGTTTCCCTTCGCACCGCGGCTGAACGACCCTGCGTCGGTGCTGATGCAGGTGGCGGCAACGGAACAGGGCGAGATGGCGCCGCCAGGCGACCGCACCCTGTGGAAGACCGTCTTCGATGGCCGCGCGGCCGAATGCGCAAACCTCGGGCAGGCACAGCGGGCGCCGGTGGAGCCGGCGTGGCTCGTCGATCAGCTGGAGCGCCAGACGCGCGCGAGCCGGTCCGATGCGCTCCACGCGGTGGCGTTCGCGCAGCGCGTCTTCGCGCAAACGCCGCCGTCGCACCTGCCGGCCGTGTGCGAAGCGCTGGTCGCCTTTCCGCGATACGAAGGCCTGCTGCTGACGCTCGAGACGATCGGCGGGTTCGAGGCGCCAGAGTATGTCTCGGCGGTGCGGTTCGCCTCCCTTCTCGATCCGGTCAGGCACGGCGTCTACATCGCGCAGGTGCAGGGAGCGATCGCGATCCTCGAACGCGCCCTCGTCGTCAGGACGTTGGACCGCTCGACCGTTCGAGACCTGGTGCGCTCGCTGTTGGACCCGACCCTGGTGCCCCACATCGCTCCGCAACCCGAGTTCTTCTTCGACGAGCAAGGCCGGCCGGTGACGAACAAGTTGGCCGGGATCCGCTTGACCACGGGCCTGCAGTGGCAGTGGATGACGACGATGCTGCTCCCGGCGCTCGGATGCTCGGTCGAGTCGGCCGACGAGTGCCTGGCCCGCGCCGTCAGCGGTGGTGCCGGCAGCGGTGGGCCAGTGGTGGCCTGGGAAGGGGAGCAGTACCGGCTGGACTACGGCGCGTCCGCTCGTGAGCGGCTGCGGCGGGTGCGCCGGCGCCAAGGGTCGAACCAGCTGGCCGACGTGCTGGCGATCTTCGATGTCGTGGGCATCCTGCACGGGCCGGCCGTCACGACCGCCGACGCCCGCCGGCAGGTGGCCAGGTTGGGCGATCTGGCTCCGCGCCTCACGTTGGAACGGCCCGATCGCTTCAACATCGCCAATCCGCCGGTGAAGGACGTGCTCGCGCGGGCGGCGCAGATGGCATCGCGAACCGCGCCCGAGGATGCGCAGGCGAGGAGTGCCGCGCTCGTCAACCTGATCGACCTTGGTGACGTGCTGCTGGCCGACGCGCTGACGTCGTTCGCGTACGCGATGGCGACGAGCGATCCGGATTCGTCCCTGCTGCTGGCCGGCGACCCCGCCCGGCGCCACGATTTTGGTCGCACGCTCCAGCCCGGGCGCGAACCGAACGGGCCGTGGCGCGTGGCCGAGGAGCGGCGCGGGCCGGACGGCGCCTTGGTGATTCAGGGTTCGCTGCTCGGCCTCAACCGGGTGCTCGCGCTGTTCTCGGTGCGGCGGCTGTCGATCGAGGCGATATCGGTGCCGCCGACGCTCGAGGTGCGAGAGGCACGCACGTTTGCGGAGTCGGCCCTGCTGCTCAGCCCGTTCGATCTGACCGACGCCAGCCGGGACCTCCTGGTTGCCGCGATTGGGCGGGGCCGGGCCCGCGTCGCAACCATCGCGCGCGATCCCGAGGCGCTTGCGGCGGCGGCATCCGCCATCGGCATCAGCGAGTGGCGCGCGACGGCCGCCCGGTGGACCGCCCGCCAGCCCACCGGCCGTGTGGCCGATCTGTTCTCGCTGGCGGAGTTGCTCTGGCTGGGCGAGCCGGGCGGTGGCGCCACCACGCTCGATGCCTGGGGCGTTGCGCATCGCCCGCTCGACGGCGGCTGGTCGCTGCGGCTGCCGCGGGGGCACGCGTGGGAGGAGTTCGGGGGGCGGGGCAGCACGGGCGTGCTGGCCAGCCAGGTGGCGGATCTGCACCTGCGCATCGGCGAGTGCCTCGCCGAGGCGAAGCTGCCGGCGGCGCTGGCGGCCGGCGTCGCCTCCTATGCGGTCTGGGATTTCACGACGGGCGTGCAGATGGCCGACCGTGACGACTGGCTGGCCGTTGCGCGCGGCGGGCAGGCGCTGTCGCAGGATCGCCTGGCCGACTACGTTTCGGCGCTCACCGCGCCCGATGGTCCGCTGGTGCCGGTGGGGCGGAAGAACTAGATCGGCTTAGGGCTTAAGCCTTGAGCCTTCAGCCTTCAGCCGGCGCGGCGGAAGCAAGGGCGGAGCTTGCTCCGCCCCGCGGGAGCCCGCCCAGCTACGGCCGCCCGCACCATCTGCTACGATAACGCCTGACCCTCCAGGGCTTTCACCAGCATCATCGGATCCGAGGATCAGCGCCGCATGAAAGTCGCCCTCGTCAGTTCGGGGTACGAGAACCTCGGCGTCGAATACCTGAGCGCGGCGCTGAAGAAGGACGGGCACGAGGTCCGCTTCTTCTTCGACCCGCAGACCTTCGGCGGCGGCATCTTCCTCAGGATCGACGCGCTGAACAGGCGGTCCCGCGTCGGCGACCGGATCGTCGAACAGATCGCCACCTGGCGCCCCGGCATCGTCGGCTTCTCGTGCATGACGCACAACTACCGGTGGTCGGTCGAGATCGCGCGGCGGGTGAAGCGCCGGCTTGCCGCGCCGGTGATCTTCGGCGGCATCCATCCCACGAGCATCCCCGCGACCGTGCTCACCAACGACTGCGTCGACATGGTGGCGATCGGAGAGAGCGAAGAGTCGTTCTGCCGGCTGCTCGGTGACCTTCCGGCCAACATGGGGCGCGCCGACATCGCCGGCATCCACTTCAAGCGCGGGGACAGGATCGTGGCCAATCCGCCCGCGCCCCTGCCCGCCCGGCTCGATGACCTGGCGTTGCCCGACAAGGAGATGTACTTCGCGAAGATGCCCGCCTTCCGCCGGATCGACTACTCGATCATGGCGAGCCGCGGATGTCCCTACTCCTGCAGCTACTGCTGCAACGACATCCTCAAGGGACTCTACGAGAGCGCGATCAGGAGGACGCGGAGCGTCGAGAGCGTGATCACTGAACTGCGCCACGCGAAGCAGCGCTACGGCGTCCCGCGCGTGTTCTTCTATGACGAGGTGTTTCCGTTCAACCGGCGGTGGCTCGAGGAGTTCGCGGCGCGCTACAAGTCCGAGATCGGCCTGCCGTTCAAGATCTACTTCCACTTCAAGCTGGCCGACGACCGCCGCGTGGGGCTGCTGCGCGAGGCGGGATGCGACTACATCATCTTCGGGATGCAGAGCGCGTCGGAGCGGATCAGGGCGGACGTCTGCAACCGGCACTATACGAACGACGAGGTGCGCCGGGCGGTGGCCGCCTGCAAGGCGCACGACGTCCAGATCGAAATCGACCACATTCTCGGGCTGCCGTTCGAAACGGACCGGGAATACGGCGAGGCGGTCGATTTCTACCGCGAGCTGAGGCCGGACGTCATCTACTCGTACTGGTTGACCTACTATCCGGGCACGTCGATCGTGGCGCTCGCGCGGAAAGCCGGCCTGCTGCCGGAGGACGCCGAGCAGCGAATCAACGAGGGCGCCGAGAGCTTCTACCACAAGGGCACGTTCGTCGCAGACCGCCGGAAGCTGCTGGTCTACGAGCTGCTCTTCGATCTCGTTCCGTTCCTGCCGCGACGGCTGCACGCGAGGGTCTCGGGATGGAAGCGCCTGCTGCGGGTTGCGCCGAAAGGCTACCTGACCCATTTCACGCTGCTGTTCCTCGCCAGCCTGCGCCTGCGACGCAACCTCTTCGCCAACAATCTGCGCTTGACCTTCTCGCGCAAACACGTCCCGTAGGGGCGGAGCTTTTGACGCCGGCACCCTCGGTCCGGCGTCGCATTGGTGTCCGTAGGGGCGGAGCTTGCTCCGCCCTGCCCCTGTGAAAGGTCACCATCGGGATGATCTTCGGGACAGAACGCCCCGAGGTCGCCTCGTGGCGACGGTGCGAATTGCGACCCGCGCGCCGGGAGCGGACGTGTCACCCTGCGAGCCTGTCGGCAGCCGGGGAAAACTCTCGACTCGCGTCGTGTTCCGGCCGTCGACCGCCGGCGGCCTCGTATGGCTCGCTGCTTCTCGGTCGAGCCACTCGGCAGCCGGGGAACACTCCGCGACTCGCTCGTTTTCCGGATCGACCCACCGGCAGCCGCCAATGGCTCGCCGGGTGACACGTCCGCTCCCGGCGTTGATCAACGCGCTCCGGTGTGCGGCGGTCACCACGGTGCTCAAAGGGGGGGGCGATTCGGGTTCCTTGGCCAGTGCGGGGCGCAGCGCGGTGCAGGCCACAGCGCGAGCCATAGACGCGGGACAAGCGGGGCGGGGTCCCCAGCGCGGCAGCCGCGCTGGGGTGCCCCAGGCTCCGAAATCCGCGGCTGAAGCCAACCGGTCTATGCCGTGGGGATGGGGGCCTCGCACCCGGCGTGTGCCCTGCGGCGTTCTCGAGACGATAAGCCGAAGCCGAGGATTTGCCGAGGACTGGGCTCGAGCGTGGTCTGCGCCACGTTGCGCCCCGTCGTTGTCCGGGGGCGGAGCAAGCTCCGCCCCTACGGATTGGTGATTGCGGCGGATGGGTGGTTGCGGCGCCGGGTTACGATTCGGTTTCCGCCAGGGCTGGCGGCGCCTCGACGGGCTCCGGCACGACGCGCGTGAACTGGCCGCGCTGCAGCAGCTCGCGACCCTTGCCGCCGCGGCCCGTCACTTCGTACTTGCCCGTGCTGATCGTCTGCAGCGCGCCGCGGTTGGTTTCCACCGTCAGCAGATCGCGCTCGCCGCGCGACGCCTTGAAGCCGATCACGCGATCGGCGCCCGGCTGGATCTTGATCAGGATCACGCCCTTGCCCGGCCCGGACAAGTAATTGATCTCGTCCACCTGGCACACCATCGCGCGGGCCTGCTCGGTGGCCGCAATCAGCACCTCGCTGCCCTCGATCACCTCGACGCCGACCACCTCCACGCCCTCGGACGGCCGCGCAAACCGCCGCCCGGCCCGCGTGCTCGGATCGGTGAACGTCGCCAGGCCGAAGCGGAAGGCGTAGCCGTCGGTGGTGACCGCCACCGCGTGCCGCGGCGGCACCTCGTCTTCCCTGTCGGCCGCAATGTCCGGCGTCACGCGCGGGTCCAGGCTGACGGCCGCCACCACGCGCTCGCCGTCGCGGAACTTGAACAGGCTCTGGATCGGCTCGCCGTACCCGGTGGAGGCGGGCACATCGATCAGGCGGCACGTGTAGGCCGCGCCGTAACTGGTGAAGAACACCGCGCTGGCACGCGTGCTGCCCGCCAGCACCGCCAGCACCGCGTCCCCTTCGCGCAACCTGGTGGTGGACAGGTCGCGCACTTCCTTCTGCCGCTTCACCCAGCCATCGCGGGAGACGATCACGAGGTTGTCTTCCTCGATGATGAAATCGTCCGGCCGGTACTCGACTTCTTCCACGCCGCCGGCCTGCAGACTCGTGCGCCGCGGATCCTCCTTCGCGCCGCCGTGGCGCTGCTGGACCTCCTGGATTTCCTCGCGGACGATCCGCCACCGGCTGTTCTCGTCGCGGAGCAGCGCGGCAATCTGCTTCGCGCGCTTGCGCTTGTCCTGCAGCTCGGTGCGGATCACGAGGATCTCGAGGCGCGCCAGCCGGTAGATCTTCAGCTCGAGGATCGCATCCACCTGTTCGGCGTCGAGTTCGTACTTCTTTGCGATCTTCTCGGCGGCGTCCGGCTTGCCGTCCGACTTCCTGATGATGCGGATGATGTCGTCCAGCGCGTCGAAGACCTTCTCGAACCCTTCCAGGATGTGCATGCGCCGCCGCAGCGCCTGCAGTTCGTGCTCCAGCCGCCTGGTGACAACCTCGAGGCGGAAGTGGAGGAAGTGCCACAGCATCGACTTGAGGTCGAGGCGGTCCGGGCGTCCCACATCCTGGTTCTCGGTCGGGATCAGGCACGTGAGGTTGACGGCGAAGTTGGTCTGCAGCGGCGTGTGCTTGAAGAGGTACGCCATCACCATCCGCTCGTCGGCGTCGCGCTTGAGTTCGAGCGCGATCCGCACCTCCTCGGTCGACAGGTCCCTGACGTCCACCAGCGGCGGCAGCCTGCGGCTGGCCGCGACCTCGGCGATGCGCTCGACCAGTTGCGCCTTGTTGACGGTATACGGAACGCTCGTGACGAAGATCGTCTTCGTGCCGCGACTGGCAGGCCCCTCTTCCCACGTCGCCCGCAGGCGGATCGTTCCGGAGCCGGTCTTGTAGATCTCGCGCAGTTCCTCGACGGAGTTGAGAATCTGGCCGCCGGTGGGGAAGTCCGGGCCCTTGACGTACCGGCACAGCTGCGTCGTCGTCAGGTCGGGATTGTCGAGGAGCTTGACGAGCGCGGTGGACACTTCGCCCAGGTTGTGCGGCGGAATGTTGGTGGCCATGCCCACCGCGATGCCGGTGGCGCCGTTGACGAGCAGGTTCGGGAGCCGCGCCGGAAGGACGACCGGCTCGTTCTTCGTGCCGTCGTAGTTCGGCCGGAACGGGACGGTTTCCTGTTCCAGCTCCGCCAGCACGTCGTCGCTGATACGCGCCAGGCGGCACTCGGTGTACCGCATGGCCGCGGCGCTGTCGCCGTCGAGCGAGCCGAAATTGCCCGAGCCGTCCACCAGCGGGTAGCGCAGCGAGAAGGGCTGCGCCATGCGAACCAGTGTTTCGTAGATCGCGGCGTCGCCGTGCGGGTGGTAGCTGCCCATCACGTCGCCGACGACCTTCGCGCACTTGCGGTGCCGGGCGTCGGCGGTCAGGTTCTGCTGCCACATCGTGTACAGGATGCGCCGCTGCACGGGCTTCAGCCCGTCGCGCACATCGGGCAGCGCACGCGAGGTGATGACCGACAGCGCGTAGTTGAGGTAGCGCGCCTGCGCCGCCTCGTGGAGCGCCACCACCTGGCCGTTGCCGGACGCGCCGGCGCCGCCGGGCGGCATTGCCGGCGGTGGCCCGCCCGCAGTGCCGTTCTCCATCGTGTCGAACAGGGATGGTTCAGACTCTGATTTTTTCGCCATTGATTGTCGCCGTGAGCCCGTCAGCTGTGGCTCAAGGCCTTTAGCCCAGCCAGGCCCTAAGCCATAAGCCCTAAGCCGATTTCTTCCCTCATGCCATCCTCGGCACCTTCGCTCTGTATCCCACCATGCACGCCAGCTCGGCCAGCATCATCGCCGTTGCGCCCCACACCTGCTCGCCACCGAGGTCGAAATAGGGCACGTCGACGACGATGTCGTCGCGCAGCCGCGTGGTCTGACGCACGCGACCGGGATCGAGCAGGTCGTCGAAGGGCACTTCCACGATGCGCGCCACTTCCGCCGCCGCAAGGCTGAAGGCCGGCGTCCAGTCCATCACGCCCACGATCGGATGGACGATGAAGTCGCTGACCGGGATATGGAGCGGCGTCAGCGGACCGAGGATTCGCACCACCGACGGATCGATGCCGATCTCTTCCGCGGCTTCGCGCAGTGCCGCGCTGTCGATCGCTTCGCCGGGTTCGATGGCGCCGCCCGGGAACGAGACTTGCCCGCCGTGGCGCGACAGGACATCGACGCGCACCGTCAGGACCAGGTGCGGACGAGTGTCGCGCGGGTAGAGCAGGACCAGCGCGGCGGCCGTCTTGCTGCGCTCTGGCGGGTAGTCCGGTCGCCAGGCGCGACGCGGGCGCGGCGCCAGCAGCGCCTGGGCCTCGACGCCCGGCAGCGCCGGCAGCCCTGCGCGTACCCGCGCCTCGAGACCGGCGAGCGTCCACTTGGACATCTTCTAACGCGAACGATGGTGATCGGGGAAGAAGATGGCAGGTCGAGCGACCGGCGCGAGCGGCGAACGCGGGCAGGCCTATTCCGTCTCCTGCCCCTCGTCGTCCACCTGCTCGTCGGTGCTCTCGGCCAGGTTGTCGAAATCGTCCGTTACTTCCTCGTTGACGTCGTCGTCCAAGGCGGTTAGGCGCCCGCCGCTCTTCAACTTGATCGGGCCCTTCGGGCGGTTCTCACCCTTGCCGCCCCGTTTGGCCGGCCCCTTGCCCGGTCGCCGCGGCGGCGCCGGCGGACCGAAGTTGCGCTGCGGCCGGCCGCCTGGCGCCCCACCGGGCGCGGACGGCCCGCCAAACGACCCTGGCGACGACGGGGCGTATGACGGCCGTGGTCCCGGCGCCTCGTCGCGCGCGCGCGCCTCGCTCACCGCGAGCGGCCGCCCCTTGAACGACTGGCCGTTCAAACGGCGGATCGCTTCCTCCGCCTGCTCGCGTTCGGGGAACTCGACGAACGCGAAGCCGCGGGGCCGGCCGGTCTCGCGATCGACCGGCATGAAGACATGAGTTGGTGGAGCGACGGCCGCGAGATGCTCTCGGAGTTCCACTTCGGTAGCGGTGTACGGCAGGTTCCCGATGAACAAACGGACAGGCAAAGTTTCCTCTCGTTGGCTTTCGGGCCATGCAGGCCCAATCCGCTAGATATTAGCAGAATCGGGCGCCAAATGGGGTCAGAAGCGTTCGGCCGCCCGCGAGGATTCTTTCCGGGCGGAAACAGACCGCCGCCGACGCCCAAGCGCGCTGCCGCCGGAGTGATCGCCGCGATTCAACCGCGGGTCGATCCGTAATGTGCAACGCGGTCCTGCACCGCGATTCGACCGCGGGTCGATCCGTAGGGGCCGACCTTGGTCGGCCCGCGTCGGGCGGAGCAAGTTCCGCCCCTACCGCAATGGTTCGCGGAACCGTTGTCCCGCGCGATAGAGGTCGAGGCGGTATTGGAGCTGCGGCAGCAGGTCGCTCTGGCCCCGGCTCTGCGCGAGGGCGAGCGCGCGCTCGATGGTTGCCGACGCTTCGCTGAAGCGGCCGACCTCCGCGTATCCCGCCGCGAGCGTGTCGAGCGAATCGACGTCCTGCCCACCGCTCAATTCGACCGCTCGCAGCGCCAGCGAAAGGGCCTCCTGCCCATCCCGCACGTCGTCCTGCGGCGCGGTGGCCAGCAACCAGCCCACCTTGTTCATCAGCACGACGTCGTCCGGCGCCGTCTCGAGCGCCTGGCGGAACGCGGCCACGGCCTCGGCGTTGCGGCCCATCGTCGCCAGCGCCTCACCGAGATTGCGATGCGCATCGCGGTAATCGGGTTGCAGCGCGATTGCTCGCCGGAAGTGCTCGATGCCTTCTGTGAGCCGTCCCTGGCTGCAGAGCGCGGCGCCGAGATTCACGTGGGCTTCCGGGTAGTCGGGATGAAGAGCGAGCGCGGCTCGCAGGTGGGCCTCCGCCTCGGTGAATCGCTGCTGCTGCACGAGGATTGCCGCGTAGTTGGCGCGGGCGCGCGAGTTCGACGGACGTTTGGCGACCGTGTCGCTCCAGATGCGCTCGTCGCTGGTGTAGTCCGCGTTGCGCCGGCAGGTCATCACGCCGAAGGTCCCGATCACCAGGAACGCTGCAATCAGCGCGATGGCGTTCGCGGGCCTGAAGGCCCGCGCCACGTACGGGGGTCGATTCGTAGGGGCCGACCTTGGTCGGCCCGCGTTGGGCGGAGCAAGCTTGGCGGTGGGCGGAGCAAGCTCCGCCCCTACGGCGTACTGTGCAACGCGCCCGATGAGCGTGTACCCGCCGAGGACGACCGCCGCGATGATGGCGGCCAGCGGCAGATACATCCGGTGATCCGCGGCAACCTCGGTGGGAATCGGCAGGAAGCTCGACGAGGGGGCGAGGATCAGGAAGAACCAGGCGCCGAGAAAGGCGAGCGGCTTCAGGCGAAGCAGGCCCCACACCGTCAGCGCGAACAGGGAAGCGAGCAGCAAGGCCTGCGGCAGGATGCTGGTGAACGACGTTGCGGCCGGCCACTCGTAGTCGAGACAGACTGGCGAGGCGAGAACGGCGAGGCGCAGGTAGTGGACAATCACGCCTGCCTGGGTCTCCAGGTACATCCAGGACGACCATCCCTTGACGCCAAAGCCCATCGACGCGGAGTGCGAGCTCGTGGCGACGAGCACTGCGATCAAGATCCAGCTTGCCGCCAGACCGCCGTACAAGGGCCAGCGCGCGCGAAAGAGCGCCCGGGAGGATAGTCCGGAGTCCGGTGTCCGATGTCCGGTGTCTGGGGCTGCGCGTCCTGGGGCGGCAACGAAGATCAAATCGTAGAGGATGACGACGAGCGGGGCAGAGACGATGACTTCCTTCGTCGCGGCGCCGAGCGCGCACGCCACGATAGCCGCAGCTGACCAGAGCGCGGCCGCGCGTTTGGGCCGAGCGAGCTCGGCCCCTACCGATCGCGCCAAGAGTACACCCGTAGGGGCGGAGCTTGCTCCGCCCGCGCTGAACGCGCGAATCGCGCAATAGAGCGTCAGCAGGTAGAACAGCCCCATCATCGATTCCACCCGCTGCGCCACGTAGGTCACCGCCCCGGTCTGCAGCGGGTGCGCCAGCCACAGGAGGGCGACAACGAGCGCCAGCGGCGTTGCCGCGGCGCCGAATCGACCGCCGAGTCGGGGGCCACCGAGCGTGCGCCGCACGATGCCGAACAGCGCGAGCGCGGCGAAGATGTGAATCGCGAGGTTCACTGCGTGGTAGCCCCAGAGGTTGCGATACAGCAGATCCCAGGCTTCGGGCGGATACCCGGGGGGCGGGGGAGTGAACGCCTCGCGCGCGTCGGCGGGCGCAAGCGCGTAGTTCATCGCGAACGACAGGCTCGCCACGGGGCGTCCCGCAATCCCGACGTCTTTCGGCGCCGTGAACGCGGTTGCCAGCGAGCGGATGTGCGGATTGTCGACGATGGCGGTCTGCTCGTCGAGAACGAACAGGCCCTTGAAGCTGTTGGAGTAGATGGCGAGTCCCACCGCGACGATGAGCGCTGCCGACAGCAGGACTGCCGGGCGCCGCGTGGCCGGAGCGCGCACCTCCCCCGCAGCGCGTGGACCGCGCGTCGGGTTCCGCCTGGTTCGACGTGATGCCACGATCTGTTTCCCGGTTGAGTTGACCGATGAGGCGGGCGCCAGAACCAAAAGAGGATACCATGTGGAGGTTCCGGCCTTCAGGCCGGGACGACATCGATCTGATTTCACGTGAACGACCACCTGCCACAGGCTGATACGCGCACCGTCGACACGATCGCCGACAACGTCGAAGTATCGGTGGTGATCCCGTGCCTCAACGAAGCGGGCACGCTCGATGGCGTCGTCCGGGCGGCCCTGCAGGCGTTTCGCGCGCGCGACATCCGGGGCGAAGTGGTCGTGGCCGACAACGGGAGCACGGACGGATCGGCCGCGATCGCAGACCGGGCCGGGGCGCGCGTCGTCCAGGTCCCGTCGCGCGGCTACGGCCACGCGCTCAGGGGAGGGATCATGGCGGCGCGCGGCGGGCTCGTCATCATGGGCGATGCCGACGGCCAGCACGACTTCGGCGACATCGGCAGGTTCATTGATCGACTTCGTGAGGGCTTCGACCTCGTGCAAGGATGCCGGTTGCCCTCCGGCGGCGGTCGCGTGATGCCAGGGGCGATGCCGCTGTCGCATCGCTGGGTGGGCAACCCGATGTTCTCGTGGATGGCGCGACGCTGGTTCGGCGCGCCGGTTCACGACGTCTACTGCGGGATGCGCGGCTTCAGGAAGGACCTGTTCGATCGGTTGGACCTGCGGTGCACCGGGATGGAATTCGCCACCGAGATGATCCTGAAAGCCAGCCTGTCGGGCGCGCGCATCGCCGAGGCGCCGATCACGGTACACCCGGATCGCCGCATCGGCCGGCCGGCCCACATGAGAACGGTCCGCGACGGCTGGCGCACGCTGCGGTTCTTCCTGCTCTACAGCCCGCGGTGGCTGTTCCTGATTCCAGGCGTGCTGTTCATCCTGCTGGGCATGCTCGGCTACGCGCTGGCGTTGCCCGGCGTATTCATCGGCCGCGTGACGTTCGAAGCCAACACCCTGCTCTTTGCGAGCGTCTCGATCCTCTGCGGCTACCAGTCGGTGCTGTTTGCCATCATCGCCAAGACGTTCGCCGTCAGCGAAGGGCTGCTGCCGGAGGATCCGCGCCTGAACAGGTTCTTCGAGGTGATGAACCTGGAGAAAGGACTGCTGATCGGGGTGACGGCGCTCGTCGTGGGGATCGCGTCGCTGGGCGTCGTGCTGGATCTGTGGCGGCAGAGCGGCTGGAGCCACCTGGAATTCCCGCGGACCATGCGCTGGGTGATTCCGGGCGCGACGCTCACCGCGCTCGGTTTCCAGACGATCCTTTCCAGTTTCCTCGTCAGCATCGCTGGATTGCGGAGGCGATAGTATCTTGAAACTGGCCATCGTCATCCCGATCTACAACGAGCGCGACAACCTGCCCGAGCTATACAGGCGACTGCGCGTGGCGCTGGCCCAGTTGCCGGATCTCGAGCACGAGGTGATTTACGTCAACGACGGCAGCTCGGACGGCTCGCTGGAGATCATGCTCGAACAGCGACGCGAGGATCCGCGCTTCACCATCCTCGATCTGTCCCGGAACTTCGGCCATCAGTCGGCGATCACGGCAGGACTGACCGCCGCCGACGCCGATGCCGCGGTGGTGCTGGATGGCGACCTGCAGGACCCTCCGGAGCTGATCCCGGAACTGGTGGCCTGCTGGCGCGGCGGGGCCGAGGTGGTGCGCGCCGAGCGCCGCACGCGGCAGGAGCGGGGCGTGCGACGCTGGTGCTTCGATCTGTTCTACCGGGTGCTGGGTTGGACCTCCGATTTTGCGATTCCCGCGCAGGTGGGCGTGTGCGGGCTGCTCGATCGCAAGGCGCTCGACCAGTTGAATCGCCTGCCCGAGACGAACCGGTTCCTGCCCGGCCTGCGCGCCTGGATCGGCTTCGAGCAGCGCACCGTGTACTACGACCGCCACGAGCGCGCGTCGGGCGTGCCGAGGCAGGACTTCTGGCGCCTGCTGCACTACGGTCTGGACGGGGTGTTCAGCTTCTCATACAAGCCGCTGCGACTGATGGTGGCCGTGGGAACCGTGATCAGCGGCGTGGGCTTCGTCCTGGCCAGCGGGTTCGTCATCAAGCGCCTGGCAGGCATTGAAGTGGCGCAGACCGGCTTCACGACGCTGGTGACGCTCGTGCTGTTTCTGGGCGGCGTGCAGCTGGTGGCCATCGGCCTGCTGGGCGAATACCTTGGGCGGATCTACGACGAAGTGAAGCAGCGGCCGCTCTACATCGTCAGGCGGCGCTTCCCCGAGGCGCCGGCGCCGCGTCACCCGCAACCGCTGGCCACCGGCCGTTCCGCGGAACCCGCCGACGTGGGTCGCGGTGCCGCGACGGGACGCGGGGGCGACGGGCCATCCAACTGCGGGTCATAGATGATGCGGGCCAGGGATTTGCGCGTGGGGCAGCTTGCGGCCGTCGGCGTGGCGCTGGCGGTCTATTGGGGGATGGCGGTTGGCGCCGGTTCCCACAAGAGCGTCGCCTTCGACGAGATGGCGCACCTCACCGCCGGCTACACCTACTGGGCCTACGACGACTATCGCCTGCACCCGGAAAACGGCAACTGGCCGCAGCGCTGGGCCGCGTTGCCGGTGGTGCTGGGCAGTTTTCGATTCCCGCCGCTCGATCAGCCCGCCTGGACGTGGTCGAACATGTACGTCATGGGCGACCAGTTCTTCTACATGAGCGGCAACGACGCCGACGCGATGCTGTGGCGCGGCCGGGCGATGATCGCGCTGCTGGGCGTCGCGCTGGGCGCGCTGGTATTCGCCTGGACCAGGCGGCTGGTGTCGCCGACCGGCGCGTGGCTCAGCCTGCTGCTGTACGCCTTCAGCCCGACGCTTCTGGCGCACGGCGCGCTGGTGACCTCCGACATGGCCGCCGCGCTGCTGTTCACGGCCGCCGCCGACGCGATCTGGGCGGCACTGCACCGCCTCACGCCCTGGACGCTCGTGGGCAGCGCCGTGCTCGTGGCCGGGGTGTTCCTCGCGAAGTTCTCGGCGCCGATCCTGGCGCCCATCGGGCTGGTGATGCTGATCGTGCGCCTCATCGGCGGCAAGCCGCTGACGATTCGGCTCGGGGGGCGCGCCGTCGAGTGCCAGGGCCGTGCACGCCAACTGGCCGCATTCCTTGGCATCGCCGTGGTGTACGTGCTGGTGATCTGGGCCCTGATCTGGGCTTCGTACGGCTTCCGGTATACGGCCTTTGCCGCCGGCACCAACGGCAAGGACGCCTTCATGACGCCGTTGACGAACGGGCCCGGGTTGGTGGCGGCCATCCTCACCACGGTGCGGCAGCAGCATCTTTTGCCCGAGGCGTACCTGTACGGCTTCGCCAACACGATGCAATACGCCGCGCAGCGTGCGGCCTTCCTGAAGGGCGAGTACAGCACCACGGGCTGGTGGTGGTTTTTTCCGTACGCCTTCCTCGTCAAGACGACGCTGCCGGCGCTCGGCCTCGGCCTGTTGGCGCTGGCGGCACTGGTGGTGCGATGGCGGAGAGCAGGCGAGAAGGGATCGGCGTGGCGGCGCGTGGCGACCAGCCTCTACGCCGGCACGCCGCTTCTGGCCTTGCTGGCCGTCTATTGGGTGTTCGCCATCACGAGTCATCTGAATATCGGTCACCGTCACCTGCTGCCAATCTACCCGGTGCTGTGCATCCTTGCCGGCGGGGCCGGCTACTGGATCGAGCCCCTGCTCGAGCGGTGGGTCCGTGCGCGCCGCCAACCGGAGCAGCGAGGGCGGAAGGACAGGAAAGAGCGGAAGCAGAAGAAAGACAAGAAGGATAGCGCCGATGACCGGCGCACCGGCGTCGCGTCCGACTGGATCACGATCGCGGGTGGACTGACGATCGTGCTGCTGTCATGGCACGCAGTGGAATCGATTCGCGTGGGCCCGCACTACCTGGCGTACTTCAACCAGCTGGCGGGCGGTCCCAGCCAGGGCTACAAGCACCTGGCCGACAGTTCGCTGGACTGGGGACAAGATCTGCCGGGACTCAAGCAGTGGCTCGACGAGCGGGGGCTGCAATTGCCCGATTCAGAGCGCGTGTACCTGTCGTACTTCGGCACGGGGCGGCCGGAATACTACGGCATCCAGGCCACGCAGTTGTGGGGCTTCCTCGACCGCCGGCCGCAGCAGCCGCCCGAGCCACTCGGCGGCGGCATCTACTGCATCAGTGCCAGCATGTTGAACGTGGCCGCGCCCCGTCCATGGACGTCGAACGTCGAGGCCGAGTATCAGCGGCTGCTCACGAACGTGAAGATCTTCGACGGCACGGGGCAGGACGGGCAGGCGCGGGCGGCTCTGCTCAAACAGACGGGCGACGAGTTCTGGTGGCGAATCTTTCGGCGATTCGACGAGCTGCGAATGGGGCGGCTGGCCGCCTTTCTTCGAGGGCGCGAGCCGTATGCGCAGGTCGCCTACTCGATCCTGATCTACCGCCTGACGGACGCGGACGTGAACACCGCGCTGTATGGCCCCGCACCGGCTGCTTCCAGATAGGAGTCGCGAGTCGGGGTCCAGCAGCCGAGTAGCCGCAGCACCCGCCGAGGCAGTCGGCAGCCGGGGAAAACGTCGCGCGCCGCGTCGTTTTCCGGCCTTCGACCGCCGGCAGCCGCCAATGGCTCGCGTTGTTCCCTCCGAGCCTGTCGGCAGCCGGGGAAAACTCCGCGACTCGCGCCGTTGTCCAAACTTGGACCGCCGGCAGCCGCCAATGCCTCGTCCGGTGCTGCGTCTGCTCGGCTGCGTTCCGAACTGGGATTCCGTACGAAAGCCGAAGCAGGCCCGCGGGTGATTCGACGGCGCACACCGTGCTCTCTCTGCAATCGGTTTCATAACCTGTGCGGGTGGCCGCGAACGGGCGCCCGCCGGCGCGGAGCGACGACCCCCGTTACATGCATTGAGGAGTGAGCACCGGTGGGCTGTTCGCGGACAGGACCCGGACAGCGAGGGGCCGGTTATGAAACCAGCCCGCCTACTTGATTGCCGTCGGTCGCGCGAAGTGGCTGTCGTCGATCGGAACGTTGAACTCCACCTTGTCGATCGTCGTTCGCCGATTCGGGAGGGAACCTGAGGTGGTCAGGATCGTGTGCGCGATCGGCACGCCGTCCACAGCCTTCTAATCGCAGAACACCTGGCGGACGGTCATTGGGGTCGTTTTGGCCTTCGTATCGCCCCTGCTCCGGGATCCACCTCCACGTCGTGGTGCTTCCTATCGCTCCACGAAATAGCCCCGTCGCGCCGTGACCTCGCCTTTTGTTCCCTGCAGCCGCACTTCGAGCTTGTGCCAGCCTGGCGTGATCCTGTCGGGAGAATACCGCAGTAAGTACCTCGCGCGTATGTCCTGGAGCACGCGGGCGAAGGCGTCCCGCAATTTGTCACCCGTGGCGGCGGGAAAGAGGCGTCCGCCGGTCGTCTCGCTTGCGGACCGCAGGAACTTGCATGACGATTGGTTCTCGACTTTGATGACGTTGGCGGGCGAAACGTAGGCGGGCAGGACGTCGTCGCTCAGCGTGACCCCGTAGATGATCACGTTGAACCGTGTGGCGGCGTCGACCACGCGGTCCTGGGACAGCCAGCTGGCGTTGTCGAGGCCGTCCGTGAACACGACGGCCACGACGCGACGCTCGCCGGGCTGTGCGAGTCTCAGCGCCACGTACGTGGCGTTGTACAGTGCCGTCGTCCCACGGCTGTCCGCGAAGGAAAGCACGCCCCGCACAGCGCTCCGATCCGCGGTCAGTGGACATCGCACGAATATCTGGTGGGAAAAAGTGATGAGCGCGAGTCGGTCCAACGGCGAGAGACCATCGAGAAACGCTCCCGCCGCGGTCTTCAGCTGCGATAACCGATTTCCCGCCAGGCTGCCGCTCGTGTCCAGCACCAGGACTGCGTCGAGTGGAACCGCGCCGGATGGCGCGGTTCCTGGCGACGACGTTCTTGTCGATGCAGCCGATGGCTGATCCTGCTCGACGATCAATCCCTCGAGTCTCTGCCTCACGCCGTTGTCGAAGACGATGAAGTTGTCGAGCGTGAGTCCCGAGACGGGGCGTCCGCCGCGGGTCACCGAGACATCGACGGTCACCAGATCCACGCCCACGCGGAACGTCGGACGCTGCTGTCCCGCCACCACGACGATCGGCGCTAAGCCGATCAACGACGACGCGATGGCGAGCCATCTCCAGATCACTTTCGCACCACGCACGTTCTCAACCTGAAGAGCGCCTCGAATCCTTCCTGAAACTGGCCGCTCGGGTAGCTGGTCCAATCATCCGCCGGGATGTTGCGTGCGCCACTACGGTCGAGAAGCGGCGTGAGGACCAACCTGGCGGCGTCCAGCCGCCCCTCGCGCTCGCTCGCATACGCAAGCGCCACGCGGGCCGCCTGGCAGTCCGGTTTGATGGCCACCGCCCTTCGATACATGTCGGTGGCCTCTTCCAGGCGATCGCCCTCCTCCGCCGCCTCGCCGAGGAACAGCAGCGCCAGGTAAACGGTGCGCGAATCGGTAGTTTGTTTGAGCACGGTCTGAAGTTCGGCCTCAGCCTCGGCGGTCCGGTCCTGATCCATGAGCACGCGTCCCAGGCGAAGGCGCGCCTCGAGCAGGTCCGGTCGCAGACCCAACGCATGTCGGAAGTGGCCCTCCGCCTGCTCCCGGCATTGCCGCACCAGCGCGTCCTTGCCGCGCCCCTCAACGCTGAGATCTCTGGCGTTCATGTACGCGGACCCTGCAGCGAGCGAGCCGAGGGCCAGGTCCATCTCGGCGTCGCTCTCGGTCAGGTCTTCTGCGCGCAGCCCGCTGCGCGGTATCTTGACCTCGTCGGGCGCCCACCGGTGCGCCTGGCGCAACGATTGCTCGACGTCCCGTGCGAAGTGGAAATTCAGGATCCGCACGACCATCAACCGCCAATCACGGCGTGCGAAGAGCCACTGGCGCTCGTCCGGGACCTTCAACATCGTCCAGGCCAGCAAATCCGCCGCGGCCCGAAGGTGAAAGCTTCCCTCGGACGTCCGTTGTGCCTCGATCGCGGCAAAGCCGGTGTCGGTGTGCAGCATGGCGGCCGCGAACATCGCGGGCACGTCGGGGATCTGGAACCCGGGCGTTCGCCGATCCATCAGCGCGCGGACGGACTTCGCCGTCTGTGTCTCTGTCCTGGAACGCAGCGTCACGACGGCGGCCTCGAAGTCGCCCCGGCGGTACTGCTCGATTACGTCGAGGTAAGGCTGGAGATTCGGAACGACGGTCGGATTGATCTGGGAGAGGGCACCCGAGGCAGAGAGCAGCAACAAGAGCAGCCACGCGCAGGCCGGGGCGCCGGACGTGAGCCGGGCGCGCTGGCGGGCGTGGAGCGATCCTTTCATCGTCTGGCCTCGATCTCGGCCAGGGCCGTTCGCGCCGCCTCGAAGCGAGGATTGAGGCTCAAGGCTGCTCGAAGGTGGGCAACCACCTGGGAGTCGTCGCCCGTGCGCTTGAACATGGCAGCGAGATTGCAGTGCCAGGTTGGAGCTTCGGAATGTTGTGGGGCGAGTCCCAGCGCGACTTCAAGTTGCTCGATTGCCTCCTTGGTGTCGCCGTGTTGACTGAACAGGACCGACAGATTCGAGTGCCACTCGGGATGGTTCGGCTCGAGGCGCACGACCTCAAGGCCCTCGCGAATGGCCTCGTCCAGTCTTCCCTGGCGCGCAAGGGCCAGCGCGAGCGAGTTGTGGGCGAGTACCCATTCAGGCCGGATGCGCACGGCCAGCGTGAACTCGGTGATCGCCTCATTCGCCCTCCCTTGGCTTGCAAGCGCCGCGCCCAGGGCGTGGTGTCCCACGGCACTCTGAGGGTCACAACGCACGGCCGCGGTGTGCTGCTCGAGCGCCTCGTTCGCCTTCCCCTGTGCGTCCAGGGCCAGCGCCAGATTGTGGTGCGCCACGGCGTTGTTCGGCTGGGACTTCAAAGCTGCTGAGAACTCAGAGGCGGCGTCGGCGACCTTTCCCTCCTGCATCAGCAACGTCCCGATGCGGGTGTGCAGCCCCGACGCGTCGTTCATGAAGCGAGACGCCTCCCGATATTTCGCAATGGCATCCTCGGTCCTGCCCTGGCCTTCAAGCAATTGCCCGAGGCTCGCATAGGCACGCTGATTCCCGGTCGTCACCTCGATGGCTCGCTCGCAGAGCGCGAAGCCATCTTTCCAATACCGGACCTGCGTGCGCGCTGCGGCCGCGGACCCGAGCAAGACGACTCCCGCCGTTGCGGCCAGGGCGACGCGGGCACGGCGCGATCGTGCGAGCAGATCGGGAACGCCCCAGGCCACCATGACAAACAGTCCGATCAGGGGGACGTAGGTGAAACGATCGGCCCTTGCCTGGTCTCCCACTTGAACCAGCCCGATAACAGGCAGCAGCGTTCCCAGGTACCAGAACCATCCCACCGCGAGATACGGCCGGCGACGAACGGCCGCTACCACCAGCACCGACACCGCAACCAGCGCCAGCAATGCCGCGACGATCACCAGTCGGTCCGGCAACGTTCTCGGATAGGGATAGAACGCCGCGAGTCCCACGGGCCACACCGTGTTTGCAATGTAGGTACTGTATGAGAGCACCGCGTTGGCCAGGCGAACGCCCAGGGGAAAGTCTCCCAGTGCGCGGACGGATCCGGCGTGCAGCTGATTCAGGAACGTCACCGCGCTGCACACGACGCCAAGCGCAACGAGCGGCAGCTTCTCCCGCACCAGCCGTATCGCAACCGGCCATTGTGCATGGAATCCGCCTTCCGGGCCCGGGGCACCAAACGAGATGCGGCGCAAGGGCCACACGTCCAGTAACAACAGAACGAATGGAAGGGTGACGGTCATGGGTTTGGCCATCAACCCAAGGACAAAGCAGAGGACCACGAAGAGATACCGGCGAAGTTCAGGCCTCCGGACATACGAGACGTACGTCCAGAGCGTCAACATCCAGAAAAAGCCGCTCAACACATCCTTGCGTTCCGCGATCCAGGCCACCGACTCGACGTGAAGGGGATGGACCGCGAACAGCCCAGCCACGAACGCGCTCTCGCCAAGCCTGCCGGTCATTCGTCGAAGCGTGGCGAAAAGGATGAGGGTCGACATCACGTGCAGCAACAGATTCATCACGTGGTGGCCGCCCGCGTCCATTCCGTACACCTCGACGTCGAACATGTGCGTCAGCCAGGTCAACGGGTGCCAGTAGAACTCGTCGCCTGTCGTGAACGCCCACAGCACGCCGCGCGCGGTCAGACCCGCAAGCACGTTCGGGTTCCTGGTCACGTAGAACGGATCGTCCCACGGCACGAAGCCGTAGGTCCGGATCGGGGCAAACACGATGGCGGTGAGGGCGACGAGCGCGATCGCGATCCAGACGGCAGGCTCCGACCAGAATGCGCGCGCATGCCGACGGGAGACCTCTGGCGATGGCAGGGTGCGATTCCTTCGCGCTTTCGTTGACGCTCGGCTCATTCGCTGACCTTGGGCGGACACTGAAGAGGGATTCGGAGCGCGGCTATTTCGGCGTGACATCGAGGCGCCGGAAGTTGGAGTACGTCATCTTGCAGGTGAGGATCTCGTCGCGGCGGGTGTAGTCCTCCTCCATCTCGACGGGCAACCACGCGTTCAGCGCAGGATCCAGCTTGTAGGTCACGTCAATGGTGGCGCGAGGAAAGTCCGCGTAGCGTTCCGGGTGCAGCTTCATATCCGGATACGCATCGAGACTGTCGAACACGAGGTGGGTTCTCACCACGCGGCCGCTCGCCGGTTCCACCCACACTTCGCCGCGCGCCGGCTTTGGCGAACCATCCGCCGTTGTTGCGAGGGGAGGACGTTGCGTCTCGGTGTACTCGATGACCCACACGGTGGCATTGTCGACGCGCTTCTCGCCCTTCTTCGTGAAGGCGAACCCCGCCTGCTGGCGCGGCATGAGGACCATCAGCGGGAACGTGGGCACGTTCACGTCACGCAGCGTCCGGCCAAGGTTGTGCTTCAACGCCGCGTCCGCCAGGGCCCGGGCGGCGGCAAGACCCGTGTCGGGCGTCTCGGTGAAGGCGCGCTCGAGGCGGTCCTTCTCGGCACGCAGGGCCTTGCCGTCCACCTCGAAGACGTCCCGGAAGGCCAGCCAGGCCTGCGCTTCCGGGATGGCCACCAGCGCGAACTCGGAGCGCGTCCTCCGCAGCTTCGGCGTGCCCATCTGGCCCAGCATCGCGTCCGAGGCCAGCAGGTCGTTCCGGGTCGATCCGTACGGGCGAAGAAGCTGCTCGTAGCGCTCTTCGGCGATGAGCACGGGGTACGCCTGGTTGTAGGTGGCAGCGTACTCGCCGGCTTTGGCAAGGACGCTCTCGAGCGAAGGCGTCTGGGCCACCAGCAACGACGCAGTGAAGAACGCCGTAAACAGGATCGCGCCGAGCGCGCGTGGCAACATCGCGTCGCCCTCCGGGCAGGCTGGCACACGCGGGCTTAGGATAACCGATCGGGCGCCGCTCGGACAGGGCGGCGCGCCGGCACGGGCTCCCAGGCGGGCGTCTGTCTATTGCGCTGGCCGCCGGGCGGGGAGCAGTGGAGCAAACGCCTCCGGCGGCACGTGAAACTCGTTGATCATGCGCTCGCGCCACATCCGGGCGTCGTCCGGTCGCCCGCCCTCCAGCATCTGCCGCACCAGTTGGGAGCACGCCTGCCGGAGGTGCTGGGGCGCCCGGGGGTTGTGCATGTTCAGCGTTCGTCTGCCGTCGACGACCACGACAGCTGGCGGCGAGGGGGCGACATACTCGTACACGCGCGACAGGACCTGCCAGGACGTGTCGTGCTCGGGGTTCAGGATGGTGGCGGCGATCAGGTTGACCACGGCTTGCTCGAGATGTTCCTCGGCCTGCCGCTGGTTCCCCCGGGCCTGCTCGAACTGCGCCGCAGACGCCTCGGCAACGCCGCGTTCGAAATGAGCGTCATAGTCCGTCGGCTGGATCCGCTGCAGGTGGCTCAGGGCCGTGATGGCCTGGAGCGGATCGCCCGCCAGCAGGTATGCCGATCCGAGGTTCCTGTAGATGACCGGGTTGCCGACGTCGTGGATCGCCTCCGACGGCCAACCGAGTTTCAGCAGCTTTTCTCGCCCGCGCCGGTTCATCTCGCGGTCTATTCCTTCGGCCTGCCTCAGTCGCTTCAGCGCCTCGCCGAGCACCGCGTGCGCCTCGTCTTGCTGGCCGCCGGCCGTCAGCTTTTCCGCTTTGCGCGTGTAGTACCAGCCCACGTCCGCGTACAACGCACCGGGCATGTGCGCCAGTGGCAACGGCGCCTGCTCGACGATGCGCAGGCCGCGCAGGGCCGTCTCCAGGGCCTCGTCCACGCGCCCGCCGGACGGATCCGACGCCATGATCATCGAAGCCAGGGCTTTATAGACTTTGAAGTCGTTCGGCGTGGCCCGCGCGGCACTGGACCAGAGTTGGAAGCTGCTGGTCCAGTCCTCGTTGCGCGCAATCGTTCGTGAAGCCAGCGCGACGACCACTGCCGCTGCGGCCACCTTGCCGGCAATCGTCCACCCTCGCCGCGCACCCTCAGGGCGACTGTTCAGAAACCGCTGACCCGCAGCGGCCAGCGTGAGCGCCGCCGCGGCTGCCAGGCCGAGGAGCGGCACGTACATGAGCCGCTCGGCCATGATGGTGCCGATCGGGAACAGCAGGTTGGCCGTCGGCAGGAACGTGATCGCGGCAAAGCCGAGAAAGAACGTCACGGCGCGGTGGCGGCGCCAGGCAATGGCGGCCGCGGCCAGAAGACCGATCAGCACAGCCAGCGCCAGCCAGGCGTGCGCGTCCTGTCCCGACGTGAGCGTCCCACCGAACAGCGTGATCTGGTTATAGGCGTAGTCGCAGGAGAGCGTCGCCGGCCAGACAAGCAACGCGAGGTAATAACCGGCCACCTTGACGGCCGTCATGACGGCCGTCCAGAACCCCGCGATGGCAATGGGGTTGTCTGCGCCGTTCTGCGCGAAGATCGGCGAGTTGTGGAACATCGCCCAGCGGGCCCACAGCAGCACGACCACGCCGGGCAGCATCGAGAGATAGGCGGGCCAGACGCGCGCCGCCGAGCGTCGGATCGTTGCCAGAAGCGTTCGTCCTTCGGCGGGAGGAAACGCCGCGTCGTGCAGCAGGATGAGCGCGGGCAGCACGACCGCGCTCTCCTTGCAGAACACGCCGGCCATGTAGATCGCACCGAGCCCCGTGATCCTCAGTAGGGGCCGAGCTTGCTCGGCCCTCGTCGGCGGTGGACCCGCGGCGTTCAGGAATCGCCGGTACAGGCAGAGCCCTCCGAGGATCGACATCCCCGCCAGCAGATCCGCCCTGCCGACGACGTTGGTGACCGACTCCACCGTGAGCGGGTGACACGCCAGGACCGCCGCCGTGAACAGGGCCACCCACGGCCTTCGGGTCACCGCTCGCACGAGCGCGAACGCCAGCACGGCGTTCGTCCAGTGCAGCAGCAGGTTCACCGCGTGGTAGCCGAAGGGATTCTCGCCGTTGCCCAGGACGCTGTAGTTGAACCAGTAACTCAGAGTGGTGAGCGGGCGGAACAGGTCGCTCTCGAACGTCGGCCACCAGTAGTTGAACGTGAAGATGCCCCACACGCTCTGCCAGTCGATGCCCCTCAGTCGTGTGTCCTGCAGGATGATCGACTGGTTGTCCAGCAGGAACTCGGCGCGGAAGCTGTTCCAATAGGCCACGCCGCAGACCACGGCCAGCAGGCCCGCGGCTACTGGGAGCGACAGTCTCCTGGCGGCTGGTGTCGGCGAGAGCTTCTGCGCGCCGGGGCACAGCCCAGTCGCAGAAGCGGTTGCTCGACGTGCGCTCTTCGCGTTTGTGTGCTTCGTGCGGGACATGTTGTCGGGCGATTATAGTCCGCAGATTCTCTCAGATTGCCGATCCGCTGATTCACGCAGATTCTCTCAGGTTGTCGATCCGCAGATTCGCTGCGGTGTGACGTACTCGGATTTCAAGAGGTTCGAAACCGGTGCGCGCGTCGTGCCGAAGTAGTCTCAGAGCTCCGTTAACGGATCCCGGCGCCGGCCGTAACTGCCTGATTCGCCAAGGAATGTCTGCATTTTGAACGACGCATTATTTCGTTTAATATTGTTGAGCTTTCTGGTATGCTCTTGGCCGTGACGCAGACCACTCTGAGCAGCCAGGAAGTCACGTTCGCGGTGCGGCCAATACTGGACGTGGCCCGGGTCGACGAGCACGAAGTTGTGCACGTTGGGGCGACGCCGATTGCCTACTACGAAGCGGGCGACATCACGACGCGGCGCCAGGTCATGGTGCAACTGGCGGAAGCGGGCCTGATGCCGGGCGTGCACATCGCCGAGCGGTTCGGCGTGACCCCGGTCTATGTCAGTCAGCTGCGCGGCCGGTTTCGGAGCGGCGGGGGCGCGGCGCTCGCTGCGCAGCGGCGCGGGCCGAAAGGGCCGAGGAAAGCGACGGCGCGTTTGATCGCTCGAGCCCGGGCGCTGCGGGCAGAGGGCGCGTCGCACGCGACGATCGCACGCACGCTCGGACGCATCTCGCACGACACCGTGCGGCGGATGCTGCAGGAGGCGGGGGCCGTCCAACCAGCGCTGCCCGTGCCGGCGAGCGAGGACACGGCGGCCCAGGCTGCGGAGGACGTCCACGTCGAAGGGGCCGTGCTGCTGGCGTGCGAGGGCGAGCAGGTCGTGCCCGCCTCGGCAATCGCGGTCGCGCCAGCGGTGACGTCGAGCCGGTATGCGGGCGCGATGCTCTTGCACGTCGCGCTGACGGACCTCCGCTTGTGGCAGGTGTTCGCGGAGCATGGGGCGCAGGTGGGCCGCACGGCGCTCACGGTCGCTCATCTGGTCGGCATGATCGCCTTGGGGTTTGCGCTCCGATTCGGATCGATTGAGCGGTTCAAGACCGCGTTTGCCCGGGACTTCGGCGCACTGCTGGGCCTGCGCGCTGTGCCCTGTGTGCAGACGCTGCGGACCCATCTGGTCTCGCTCGCCGAGAGCGTCGCGCCCGAGGCGATCATGCGCGCGTTGTTGACGGCGTGCCTGCGTCTGGAACCGGTGTGGGAAGGTGCCTACTATGTCGACGGGCACTTCTCGCCCTATGCGGGTCACGAACCGGTGCGCAAAGGATGGAATGCGAAGCGCCGGTTGGCCGAGCCCGGGCACACCGATGTCCATGTCCACGATGCCAGCGGGCGCGCGTTGTTCTTTCTCAATCGGCCGCTCAACGACTCGCTGGTCAAAGCGTTGCCCGACATTGTCCGGGAGATCCGTACCGTGGTCGCCAAGGATCGGGTGATCTTGGTGTTCGATCGCGGCGGCTACAGCGGAGCGGGCTTCCGCGCCCTGACCGAGCAAGGCATCGGGTTCATCACCTATCTGAAGGGCCGCAAGGCGCGGCGCCGCTTTCCCTCGGATCGCTTCACCCGCCGATGGTGGCAACTCGATGATCCCGCCGGGATTCGCGACCGGCAACGGCATGTCTATCGCCTCTACGAGCGCGGCACACGGATTCGCGGTGCGGGTGTGGTGCGCACGTTGGTCATGGAGGACGCCGACGGCCAAATTCCGGTGCTGACCAACTGTGCGGGGATGGCACCCGCGAAAGTGGTGCACCTGCTGCGCCTGCGATGGCGGCAAGAGAACAGCTTCAAGTACCTGTCCACGCACTACGGGATCGAGCAGATCATTCAGTATGGCGCGGCCACCGAAACCGATGAGCGGCTGGTGGACAACCCCGTCCGGGCCCGCTTGCGGAAGCAGATCGCCGATCTCCGTGCGACGCTGGTGTTTCACGAAGCAGACGTCGGACAGGCGCTCATGGCCGGCGAGCCCGTGAAGACCGCGGCGCCGGCCGACGTCCGCGGCGCCGCGCGGGCGCTCGAGACGCGCCTCGAGCGGTTGGGGCACCGGCTCGAGCAGACTCCGACAAAGGTGCCGGCGAGGTCGTTGCCGCGCCGTCGGCACAAGTGCGCCACCTTGACGAGCGACAGGCACGACTTGGTGACCAGTATCAAGTTGGCCACGTACAACGCCGAACGCCTGCTGGCCCGGCGCTTCTTCAGGCACTATCAAGACCCGCGCGATTGGTTGACGATCTTTTCCGCCTTGCTGCATCTTCCCGGGGCCTTGAGCCAGCAACCCGACGGCACCGTCCGCGTCGAGCTTCGTGCCCCAGACCAGCCCCGGATTCGCCAAGCGCTCCTCGCGTTCTTGGCCGAGATCAATACCCTGGAGCCGCGGATGTTTGGAACGGGACCGGCGCTGCACTTTGGCGTCCAGGGGGCGGCCGTCAATTAAACTG
>Ga0315279_10001279_pt1 | contig 42554 bp, 38 predicted proteins | sample YL17G06_20_MG_FD_203694 | JGI IMG/M metagenome (GOLD analysis project Ga0315279, IMG submission 203694) | Sediment microbial communities from Yellowstone Lake, YNP, Wyoming, USA - YL17G06_20 | ecosystem: Environmental > Aquatic > Freshwater > Lake > Sediment | place: USA: Wyoming | collected...
TTAATCATCGGGGCGATTTTAGTCCTATTTATAACCGGATCTTTGATTTTTTCTAAAAATCAGTGGCTAGAGAAGACGTCCGGTATTTTAGTATCCGTAAGAGATGCCTTCCAAAATTTATTTGGCGTTAATTACCCTCCTGTTAAAGAAGAAGTTATTGTTCCTCTAATTAAAAAAGAAGACCTTGAAGAAGAAATAATAGAAAAAGAAAAAATTGAGGAGGATTCTGATTTTGAACAACCTTCGCCTCTTGATGAAATCGTTGAAAAAATTGATGAAATATCAGAAAAAGTTGATTTACTCACTCAAGAAGTAGAAAAACTCGCAGGAAAAGAAATAAAAGAAGAAGAGAATGAAGAAGAAACAAAAGAAGAAAAAATAGAAGAAATCGAAGACGAACCGGAAGAATCAGAAGACGAGGAGTCAAAAGAAGAAATCCTGGAAAAAGAGATAATTTTATGTCAAAATGGTCAGCAAAATCCAATTCGAGACAAAGTTATTTTCAATGAAATTAGCTGGATGGGCACAACCATAGATTGGCGAAACGAATGGATGGAGCTAAAAAATATTTCAGGAAATGATATTTCTTTTAAGGGTTGGCAGATTTTAGACAAAGAGCAGGAAATTAAGATAATTTTTGAGGAAAAAGATAATATTTTAGCTAGCCAACTTTTTCTTCTAGAAAGAACAAATGATGATTCAGTACCCAATATTTTAGCTGACAAGCTTTACTCCGGGAATTTAAATGATACTGATGAATCCCTATATCTTTTTGACGAGAATTGCCAGCTTCAAGATGAAGTAATTGCTAGTCCTGATTGGCCAGCTGGGAATAAAGAGGAAAGAAGATCAATGGAAAGAGATTCTGATTTCAACTGGTATACTTTTTCTGGTATCGCTAACAATGGTATTTTGGGGACTCCGAAAGCCGAAAATAGTCCAAAACTTACCTCTACTGGTGGCGGCGCGCTAGCGCCGCCAGAAGAGGCGATATCACCTCCGCCTAAAATTTTGATTAGTGAAATTCAAATCTCACCGCTAGAAGAAAGATTTATTGAGCTTTATAACCCAAGCGAGAATGAGGTTGATTTGACTGGTTGGTACATTCAAAGAAAAACTCCGACCGGAACTTCTTGGACCTCTCTTGTTTCTTCAACTAACTTTGAAGGAAAGAAAATCATGCCAAAGAGTTACTTCCTGATTAGTAGAGTATCAATCGAAAATTTTGATATTATCTTGGAAGATTTAACTTTGACTGAAGACAACGTAATTTTACTCAAAGATTCAAGCAGGGAGGTTGCCGATAAAGTCGGTTGGGGTCAAGCTCAAGATTTTGAAACAGCTCCCGCACAAAATTCTCCGTCAGGCGAGAGTTTGGGAAGGAAATGGTTTGAAGAAACAGAGGAATATCAAGATAGTGATAACAATCAAGAAGATTTTGAAATCCAAGATCCTACCCCAAAAGAAAAGAACCAGAATTCGTCAACTCTCTTACCGCCCGTTGTCGAAGATGATATGGTGCCTGAAGTTAGTTTTGATTCTATTTCTTCTTTACAAACCGAAACTCAATTTTTACTTTCCTGGATAGGACAAGATTTCGCCTTAGAATCTGCAACTCCAAGCGGAATAGATGCGTTTTATCTTCAATACGATGTCGCACCTTCAGATATTGACGGAATTGCAATTCAATATCAAGATGTAAATAATAACTGGAAAGAATGGGGGATAGGTCAAGTTTTAGAACTCGAAGAAGATCAAAATTCTCTTTCTCTTTTAGGAGAAGATAATAAAGTGTATAATTTTAAAATAAAAGCTAAAGATGAAGATGGAAACGAAAGTAATTGGACGGAAACCATAATTGAAATAAATACCCTTCCAGTTATTATCAATGAAATAGCTTGGATGGGAGCTGAAGTTTCCCACAATAATGAGTGGATTGAGATTCTTAATAATACAAATCAAACTATAAATTTGGCGGGTTGGGTTTTGAAAGCTGCTGATGGGACTCCCGAAATTAACCTAGATAAAGAAATTTTAGCTAAAGGATTCTACTTGATGGAGAGGACTGACGATACTACTCTCGCAGAAGTAACAGCTGACCAGATTTATACTGGAGCCCTGGAAAATAGTGGCGAGGACTTTAAACTTTTTGATAATTTGGGTAAGCTAATAGATAGTGTCACTTGCGAAGATGGGTGGTTTAGTGGTGATAATGAAACCAAGCAAACCATGGAAAGAAAGAATCCTTTACTTCTTGGTAATAATTCTGAAAATTGGGCAACGAGTCAAGATCCAGGAGGGACGCCGAAAAATCAAAATAGCCAATTTGTTCAATGACCAAAGGATCATATATTCAACTTACTAATAATCTTTATCGTTTAACTCTCTTTTTCCCCAGAAAAGAGCCTTTAAGATATAAGATTAGGGAAGTGGGGGATGATGTTTTAGCGAAAATACTCTTTCTTTTAAGAGAAAATTCGATGAAGCCAAAAACTTTAATTGCTGACATCGAGAGGGATCTTGAGATTCTTGACAGTTTTTTTGAGGTAGCCAAGGTCCAAAACTGGATTTCCCCTTTTGATATCTTGGAGATTCAAAAAGAATATAGTAAAATAAGGGGAGAATTTGAAAGATTCTCAGGTATAGAAAAAGAGGAAAAACCTGTAATAATAAGCCTGCCCGCTATTTCAGCAGAGACGAATTTTAAACCCCAGAACATAAACGAGAGACAAAGCAGGATTTTAGAATTTTTAAAAGAAAGAGGCCGGGCCCAAGTTGGTGAATTAAAAGATGTTTTCCCGGATATCAGCAAAAGAACTTTAAGAAGAGATTTTAAAGATATGCTAAAGCAAAATCTTATTGAGCGGGTTGGAGAAAGAAACGAGACCTTCTATATATTAAAAGGTGGGACAGAGATAGGATAAGTTGGGACAATATAGGACATAGGATAACCCTAGTAGTAGAGAAATCTCTTTACTGGGTAGGACATAGGACATTAAGATAAAAAAATGGACAAAGAGCGAAAAATTTTTAGCGGTATTTATGATCAGTATATTGATAAAATATACCGTTTTATTTTTTTAAAGGTTAGTTCACAGGAAATAACTCAAGACCTAACTTCAGAAACTTTCTTAAGGGGTTGGGAAGCTTTCCAGCGGTCTCAAAGTCCTAACCCTGGCGAAATGAAAATTGAGAATATGCAGGCTTTTTTATATCAAATTGCCCGTAATCTTGTCACTGATTTTTATCGTGAAAAAGGCAAAACTCAGATAGTTTCAGCTGAAAATTTAAGGATAGTTGATCCTCAAGCTAATTTAGAAGAAAAAGCAGAATTTAGTTCAGATTTTGAACAAATTAAAGCGCATTTGGCTGATCTAAAAGAAGATTATCAGGAAGTCATAATTTTGCACTATATAAACGATTTATCTATTAAGGAAATAGCAAAAACCATAAATAAACCAGAAGGAACAATTAGGGTGATGATTCACAGAGGACTAAATGCTCTTCGGGCAAAGTTAACAAATAGCAATTAACAATTAACAATAAGCAACGAACAATAAAAAGGCTCATTTTGTAATAAAATGAGCCTTTTTTCGTCATAAATAATAGAAATGACTGAAAAAGAACTCATATTAAAAATTCAGGGACTCCGCGGAATAAAGCCCAAAAAGGAATGGGTTTTTTTGACTAAAAGAGAGATTTTAGGCGAGGAAACAGTTGAGAGAACTAAGGTTTCCTGGCTGGAAGTTTTCCCCAAAATGTTTTTTCAGCATAAACTGGCTTTTGCCAGTTTGGCTTTGATTTTTGTTGTAGTTTGCGCTTTTGGTTTTAGCCAGAATGCAGTTCCTGGAGATATGCTTTTTTCCTTAAAGAAAGTCACAGAAAAAGCCCAGACAGCTTTTGTGCCTTCAGAAGAGCAGTTAAAAAATCGTTTGGAGTTAGTCAACAAAAGATTGGAAGAGTTAACCAAGATTGCCGAACAGAACCAGGTAAAAAAATTGTCTTCTGCTATTGAAGAATGCCAGGCCAGTATGTCGCAGGTAGTAAACAAAGCCAGCAACGTTAGAAAACCAGAAGAAGCAAGAAAAATAGTTCCGGAGATCAAGAAAATGGAAGGCAATATTCAGAACTTAAAGACTTATGGGGTAGAAATCAGCGACGCTGAAAATACGGAAAATATTTATAAACCCGTAGTTGACGTTTTGATAAAAGATTTGGAAACCAGAGCTCTAACTGAAGATCAGCAAAAACTTTTAAATGAGGCTAAAGAAACTTACCAAACAGGAGACTATCCGAATACCCTTTCTATCTTGATGAAAATTCAGCCCGAACAATAAGAGCCGAAATTTTAAAAATTATTTTTGGTTGTTTCTTTTTGCTCATAATAAAATTAAAAATTAAAATCGTTACCTCAAACTTTTCTGGATGTTTGATTCTTCAAACATGTTTATATCCAAAAAAGTAAGGAGGTCGGTCGATAACGAAGAGTTGAAAAATTCGTCGAATTATTAATCAATTAATTAAAAACAAAATAAAAAATGAATAGATTTATAAAGAAAATTGTAGCTGTCGCGACTGTTTTTACGGTTCTATCCTTTGTAGGTGGTCCAGCTTTTGCTTTGACTGCTGAAGAGTTACAAGTTCAAATTAATGCTTTGTTAGCTCAATTAACAACGCTGCAAGCACAATTAGCCACTCTTCAAGGCGGTACAGGAGCTATTAGTTGCACCATCTCCAGCTTTACCAGCGGCCTTTCACAAGGATCATCTGGTGAAGAGGTGAAATGTTTACAGAAAGTGTTAAACAGCGATGTAGCTACTAAAGTCGCAGACTCAGGAGCTGGTTCTCCTGGAAGCGAAACTACTTACTTTGGTTCTTTAACCAAAGCTGCAGTTGTAAAATTCCAGGACAAATACGCCGCTACTATTTTAACTCCTTTAGGGTTAACTAGCGGAACCGGTTTCGTTGGTGCTGCAACTAGATCAAAATTAAACACAATGTTAGGAGGAGGATATGTGCCTCCAACAGGTTGTACTTCTGACGCTGGATGTACTACAGGGTACATGTGTTCAGCAGGAACTTGCGTTCTTAAAGCAGTAGGAGGAACTGAAGGTAGTTACAGCGTTACCATTGCTGCCAGCCCAGCTGGCGGAACCGTTACTGCCGGAGCCAATATTCCTGTTTACGGAATTGACGTCAAGGCAGTGGGTTCTGATATAACTATTGGTAAGATAGATCTCCAGGTAGCAGTAGTTGCTGCCGCTGTTACATTGAATCCTAGCACCTTTGTTACCAAGGTTGCTGTTTATGATGGCGAAACCTTAGTAAAAGAAATACCTATTGGAGTTGGAGACGTAATCTTAGACTCAACCGGTGTTTACTATATGAGGATAATGGGCTTCAACTTCATAGTGCCCAAAGGCACTACCAAGACTTTGACTCTAAGAATGGATTCAACTACCAGTATTGATGTAGCAAGAACAGTAACACTTCAGGTTTTCGGTGCCAATGGTATTAGAGGAACTGATGGACTGGGTCTTAATACTTATACTGCCCTAGCTACTGCTAGAGCGTGGACCTTTAGTGTTCCAGGAGCAGGCACATTAACTGCCACAGCAGCTTCTGATCTTCCAGCCACTAATAATGTTAAGATTGATGCGACTGATGGAGTTCAGCGTGTATCCTTAATAAAGTTTAACCTTAAGTCGACCGCTGGCGACACCGTATTGACTAGACTATCGGTTAACGTTGCCACTGGTGCTAGTAGCGCAATCCCATCAATTCTTTATCTTTTCGATGGTGATACAATGGTGGCATCAGCTAGTCCTGCTACTGGTGTAGCTGCCTTTGAAAATTACAGATTGTCTATTGCTAAAAATGCTACCAAGAATATGACCGTCAAAGCTGATTTCAATGTCCTGGCAGGTGTGGGTGAAAATGTAGTAGCAAGCAACATTCCAATTACGGGACATACTTCTATATACGAAAGAGCAACTGGAGCGCAAGCTGACACCACGGTTACTGCCGCAATTACTGCCAACACACAATATCTCTTTGAGGCGGGTGTTACGATTACTCTTGCTAGCGTTACAAACACTGTTACCAATAACGGATTAGGCCACGGTGCTGCCACAGGAGTCCTTAAATTCACGGTTGCACCTTTCGGCGGTACAATGACTAAACCTACTTTTGCTACTGCTGCTTCTAGTGCTACTGGCGAGATAACAGTATTAGCTTATACTGCAGCTGGTGCTGTCTATGCAACCGGCGCAAGCCGCACTGTTGTCACAAGTCCTGATCAAAATATTACAGATGGAGGTTCAGCTACTGTTACTGTAACCGAAGTGGTTACAGATGATGGCAGTACTGATGTCGGGCAGATGTTGTTCAAGGTTGAGGCATGGTATTGGGAAGTGGGTGCTATTATTGCTGACCAGGGCGTAGGAACAGGTAATTTGACTGACAGTTGGAAGACACCGTATGCTGATCTTAGGTAGTTAGATAGTAAACTGTCTCTCCTTGTGGAGACGCCAAAAACCGCCCTTTTGGGCGGTTTTTGGATTGCAAGATAGGAAAAAATTTGCTACAATTTTTTAATGGTTTCTCAAAGTAAAAGAATTAAAAGATATTATGAATAAAAAGACTTCTATATTATTAGTTATTCTATTTATTATTTTAATCGGCGTAGTTTATTATTGGAATTTTTTAAGAACTAATCAAAAAGACAGTTACGGATGTTTTGTTTTAAAAGGTTATTACTGGTGTGATTTTAAAAACAAATGCATAAAGTCAGGAGAAGAAGATTGCAGCCTAACTCAGGACTGGATTTTAAATGAGGCAAAAAAAATAATTGGTTTGGACTTGAATATAATGCCTAATCAAACAATTAAATGGAAAACAAAAGACAATGAACTAGCTTTTTCGGCAATCGGAATTTATTATACTGACTTATTAAGGGCAGAAAAAGTTATAAAAGGATTTAAGGATTGGGATAATTTTTTAAATAAAATCGGTTTTAAAAACGATCCCTATAATCCGGTAATAGTCAGCGACAAAGAAAACATAGTAAAATACAGTAAAGAAAAAATTATCTGCGTCTTGACTCGAATTGATAACCCCAACAATAGCTCTTCTCTAAGTTTATTTTGCGGCAATACAGATGATAAATTATGCGCTTTTAAATCGAATTGCGGAAGGGAATGCAAAACCACTGATGACTGCGGTCTTTTTACAGATGGCTGCGCGAAAATAATAGTATGTAGAAACAAAAATTACAAGTTTTATCAAGACTGCGCGAACCCGGCATCAATAATAAGCGAACTAGATAGAGATATTAATCAATGTGAATGTTTGGAGAATCAATGTGTTCCCAAGAATGAAAAATTCCGCTCTAAAAATTAATGGATTATTTAATGGACAAAAGCATCAAGATAAAAATTTATTTCATTAGCATCGCTATATTTATATTAGGGAGTTTTGTTTTTTCTTCCGATGTTTACTCGGCAACCTTAGGAGAGATTAAAAGATTTTATATAAACTCTTCTTACGATATTTCCGGAAGAAAAGAAATTACAGCCACTCTTCAAAGAGTAAGCAATCAACTATATTTTTATACTGATGATACTTTTTGGGGAAATCTTTCTTCTGAAGAGAAAAATAAAACAAATATCGAATTATATAATTTAGCTGATGAGTTCGAAAGAAAAATTTACCCAATTTTAACTTATAATTTTGGTTCAGAGTGGAGACCAGGAATCGATAATGATGAGCACATTACGGTTTTAATTCATCCCATGAAGATGAATCGCGGTGGCTATTTTAATTCAGGAGATGAATATCCAAGGTTATCAGTGCCTACCTCTAATGAAAGAGAGATGGTCTATCTTAATTCTGACTATGTTGCGAGCTCTCTGAATAAAAGTTTTCTCGCCCATGAGTTTATGCATTTAATAACTTTTAACCAAAAAGATAAAATTCAAAATATAGAAGAAGAAATATGGCTTAATGAGGCCAGGGCAGAATATGTTCCGACCCTTTTAGGTTATGATGCAAACTATCAAGGGACTAATCTTCAAAGAAAGGTAAACGAATTTATTAAAAATCCCTCCGACTCTATCACTGATTGGCAGAACTCCCCAGCAGATTATGGAGCCTTAAATCTTTTTACTCAATATTTAGTTGACTATTATGGAAATAAAATTTTAACTGACTCTTTACATTCCACAAAAAAAGGCATTGTAAGCCTAAACTATGCTTTAGCAAAAAATGGTTTTAAAGATGACTTTTCTCAGATTTTTACAAATTGGACAATTACTGTTTTTGTAAATGATTGCAGTATAGGAGAAAAATACTGCTACAAAAACGCAAATTTAAAAAATCTTAAAGTAGTTCCCGTAAGTTATTTCCTTCCACTTAATTTGCAAAGTACTTTATCTGTAAATTATTTAACAAAAAAATGGACCGGCAACTGGCACAAAATTTTTGGAGGAGGGGGGACCTTGACTTTTGAATTTGAAGGAACTCTGAAAGGAAATTTTAAGGTTCCTTATGTAGTCTGCGATTCTTTAAATATTTGTTCAGTTAAGTTCTTGGCTTTGGACGAAAACCAGATCGGCAAAATTATAATTAAAGACTTTAATACAAAATATATTTCTTTAGTTACCATACCTTCGGCCCAAAATAATCTTTCCAGTCCTGATGATCCTGCTCCAAACTTTACGTTTTCTTGGAAAGTAAGGGTTGATTTACCGGCCCAAGAGGAAGAATCAATTAACCAGCTTTTATCTCAAATTACGGCCTTAAAAGCTAAAATTGCCAAGGTTCAAGCGCAGATAGACGCCATCTTGGGAAAAAAAACAACTTCCTGCCAAAGGTTTGAAAACAATCTTTATCTGGGAATGACAAATAGCCAGGAAGTTCGCTGTCTTCAGGAATTTCTAAAAGATCAAGGACTCGATATTTATCCTGAAGGATTAATTACCGGGAATTTCCTTTCTCTCACAAAAGCAGCTGTTATCCGCTTCCAGGAAAAATATGCTTCAGAAATATTAAATCCTCTTGGCTTACAAGGGGGGACAGGATATGTGGGGTTAATGACAAGAGCAAAAATAAATCAGATGCTCAATTTTTAGTCCCTATTTATTATCCAGACTCTTTAAAAATAATTCAACATCTAACCTCGCTTGAGCTTGAAGCTCAGCTGGGAAGAACGGTATAAGCTCTAATATTTTTTGAGCTTCTTTTTTTGCATTTTCGATTTGACCTGATTCTTTATAGACAGCTGCTAAAGAAGAGTGGAGCTGAGTCTTTTGTTGTACGTCTTCCGTAATTTCAATTAGTTTAGGAAAAACCTCAGTTAAGGCTAAATAGTTTTCTGTTCTTATGTACATATTAATTAATTGCTGTAGAGGTTCTTTCGTTTCTGTATTATAGTTTTTTTCTCTAGCTAATATCGTAAAATAATCAAAATTTTCCTTATTTCCTAAATAACCTTGCGTTAAGGCCATTAACCAATAGCATTCTCCATAAGCTGGATTTAAATCAATGCATTTTTGAGCATTTTCTTCCGCTCTTTTATAGTCGCCACTTATTAAACCGGTTTTGAGCCATTCTTTATAAACTTCTTGGCGTTTAGGGCTTAATAAATGAGCTTTTTCAAAATAGTAGTTTGCCTCATCTCTTAGCTTTGCCATTTCCGGCGTGTTTTGGAAAGTATTATTAGTAAGTTTAATTTGTTCCTCAATTAAGATGTTGGTATATTCAGCAAGTAATAACCAGTATCTTTCATCATGCGGACTAAGTTCCACGTTTTTTTTAAGAAGTTGGATTGCTTCTTTAGCAATCTCTGTAGCTGGTTTTGAGCTTTGCTCAGTACACTCGTTCATAATCCGGACATAATTCATGGTTAAGTAATTATCAATAATCATATGAGGTGGAGAAGTTATATATTCATCCGTGATTTTTAGGACTTTCTCACATTTTCTTTTTACTAAAAAATCTTCGGCTAAGCTCAAATTCGTAGTAGCCTTAAGCGGTTTTAGATTAAACGACCAAATAAACCAGATTAAAAAAATAAAAAGCACAAAAATTATAATTTCACTATATTTATATGGAAAAATCCTAATTTTTTTATTATTCGTAGATTTAGATTCTATTTGAAAATTAAGATTGTAATTAGATATCAGATAAAAAGAATAACCAATTAATAAAAAAGAAAGTAAATAGGTATCAAAGGTATCAAAACTAAAAAGATTAGCTATTAGATAAGCAATAAAAGTTGCTTGAAGCCCATGGCAAATTACAGCTGTTTCAGGCTGCTTTCTTTTTATGCTTTGAAGTTGCCACAACAAAGCTCCAAAAAAGGAAAGATAAACTATCAAAGCTGGAATGCCTGCGGTAACTGAGATATCAAAGATAAGATTATGAGCTCTGTCAAACCATTCCGCCCCCTCTTCAGTGGAACTTGTTCCAATTCGAGGCAGTAAGGGATCGTAATATTGGTCAAAACCAATATGGAAATTTTCCGGTCCATATCCTAAAATCGGCCTTTCTTTTAGAGCATTTAAAGAAACTTTCCAGGCAGAAACTCTACTTTCTATAATTTTTGTTCCTTCAAAGGCGCTTAAAACTCTATCCACGGTGCTGCTAACAATTGGAGGCATTTTTTTATAAACATAAAGATGGGAATCTAAATAAGTTTTTGTGGCATACATGCCCAAGATAACAAAAACCAAAATAATCGCAGCAGAAATCTTTAATGACCTCATTTTTTTAGGATAACCGAAGAAAAACCAAAGGGAACCAATTATTAGACCAGCCAGAGCCGCTCTCGTTTGGGTTAAAATGATACTAACAGAAAAAAATAACAAAAGAGAAAAGAAATAGAAAAATTTTTTTATCCTATTCTTTGATAAAAGACCGAAGGTTAAAGTAAGGAAAATTAATAATAAAAGATAGATTGCTAAAAAAATTGGATTGCCAAGGGTAGAGCCTGGCCTAATTGTGAAAGGAATAAAGAATTTGCTGAAAATACCAAATTGTTGAAAAATAGCAACAATTGATACCAAAACACCAATAATTATTGAAAAATCTAAGATCAATTGCCAATCCTTTTGGCGAATAATTAAGAAAATTATAATTGCAAAAAGGATATAAAAAGAAAATGTGATAAATCCGCCAGCGCGAAAAGGATCACCCCACAAGCTATAACGAACATCCACGGAAAAAATTGTTGCCAAAAGATAAATAAAAAAAAGAGCAGATAAAAGCCGAAAGGGAAACGAGATAGATTTAATTTTATTTTTGATATATTCAAAGGATATTTTCTTAAAAAGAACTTGACTGATAAAAAGAAAAATCAAAACAGAAAGGATAGTACGAAAAACTATGGCCTTTCCCCACCCAATAGGCGTGAACCAGGGCGGGAGAACGAGGAGAGGCAAAAACAAAATTAAAAAGAAGCCAGCTAGGTAAGACCAGTATAGATTATACCTTGAAGAGCTGAACAATTTAGGAAGATTGTTTTCCATACAATTTTATGATATAAAAAAAGTATATAAAAGGCAACAATTTAAGTAGGATCAATATAAAAAAATGAATAAATTAGAATAACGGCTAATAAAACGTCATGATGAAAATTGACTTATCTAATTATAAAGCAGTGATTTTAGCAGGAGGAAAAGGAACTCGACTTTATCCTATAACTAAGGAAATACCAAAACCTTTACTTCCGATAAAAAGAAAACCAATTATTAATTATTTGGTTGATTTATTTTATTCTCAAGGAATAAAAGACATTGCCGTTTTAATTAACAAAGATTTTAAAGAAAATTTTGATTGGTGGCGGAAAAAATATTATCCTAGAAAAAAAATTAGAATCGTAGAAGAAAAAAAACCTTTAGGAACTTTTGGTGGCCTTTGGCTTTTAAAAGATTGGCTTGGTAAAACCCCCTTCTTTCTTACGAATGGAGATGAGTTAAAAAAAATAAATTTAATTCAAATGAGCAATTTTCATAAAAAAAATAGCACCCCGGCTACAATCGCTTTGATTAAAGTTCCTGATCCTTACCATTATGGTGTGGTTCTTTGTAAAAGGGGATTAGTTGAGGAGTTTTTAGAAAAACCAAAAAAACCACAATCAAAGTATATTTCCTCCGGCCTTTATTTATTTTCACCAGATATTTTTGATTATCACCCTGGTTTAAAATTTAGTATGAACGAAACTTATCTTTTTCCAAAGTTAGTAAAAGAAAAAAAGTTAGCTGGATTTAAATTTAAGGGCAAATGGAGAGATTGCGGAACCTGGGAAAGATATGAAGAAGCCCTTAAAAAATGGCGGCAGGATCCTTTCTGAAACCTATTGACACCCCTTGACACCTCTTTTTGAGGTTTTATTATATAAATATAAGCATATTAATTAAGAAATTTATTATGAGCGGAGAAATAAAACCAAAGGAGGTTTATACAACCGAGGAGACGCAAAAATTTTTGAAGATTAGTAAGAGCACCATTAAACGCCTACTCAAAAAAGGAATAATTAAGGCCTACAAAGTAGGGGGGCAATATCGAATTTGGGGTGACGAAATTTTAAGATTATTATCGCCAGAGGTTGAATCAAAAGTTTACAGTTCTTACAGTAAGCTTAAAGAAAAAGTTAAAGAAACCATTAAAGAATGGTAATTTAATTTTTATATGGCTTGAAAATACAAGCCTAAAAAATAAAATTAAAGAAATATTATGAACCAAGAAAAAAAGAAAAAAGCACTTATTACGGGAATTGCCGGACAAGACGGCTCTTACCTTGCTGAATTTCTATTAAGTAAAAACTACGAAGTCCACGGAATTATAAGATGGGATAGCGTTTTTACTACTCAAAGAATTGACCACCTTTATCAAGATCCTCATATAATTGGAGTGAGATTATTTTTGCATTACGGTGATCTTACTGATACTGGAAATGTTGAAAAGATAATTAACAAAATTAAACCAGATGAAATTTATCATCTTGCTGCCATGTCCCATGTTAGAGTAAGTTTTGATATGCCGGAATATACAGCCAATACTGATGCCTTAGGAACATTACGATTACTTGAGGCGATTAAAAACTCGGGCTTGTCAATAAAATTTTATATGGCTGCAAGTAGCGAGATGTTCGGCGCCTCACCGTCACCACAGAACGAAAACACTTCTTTTCATCCTCGAAGCCCCTATGCTTGTGCTAAAGTTTTTTCTTACCACATTGTTCGGTTGTATCGAGAAGCATACGGAATTTTTTCTTCCAATGGAATTTTGTATAATCATGAGAGTCCTCGCCGTGGTGAAACTTTTGTGACTCGGAAAATTACTCACGGTATAGCTAGGATTAAAGCTGGTCTTGATAAAAAAATTTACTTAGGTAATCTAGATGCTAAACGTGATTGGGGACTAGCCCAAGAATATATTGAAGTAATGTGGGCTATTCTTCAGCAGCCAAAACCTGATGACTTTGTCATTGCTACAGGTGAAGCCCACTCGGTAAGAGAATTTTTGGAAGAAGCATTTCTATATGCTGGATTTAACGATTGGAAGTCATATATTGAAATTGACCCTCGCTATTTCAGACCGGCAGAAGTGGAAGTTTTAGTTGGCGATGCTACAAAAGCAAAAGAAAAATTGAGCTGGCAACCGAAAATTAAATTTAAAGAATTAATAAAAATTATGGTTGATGCTGACTTTCGAAGATTAAACCTCATATCACCTGGTGAAGGAGATAAAATTTTAAAAGAAAAATTTCCCGACAAGTGGTGGAAAGTTGACTAATATGATTGCTAAATTCAAAAAAATATTTGTTACTGGTGGAGATGGATTTGTAGGAAACAGTGTAGTTAAAAAATTAAAAGAGAGAAATCTTAACTTCTCCTCTCTTTCTTTAAAGGATGGTTATGATTTTCGCGATTTCAAGCAAACTAAAGAATTATTTGAAAAAGAAAAGCCAGACGCAGTAATTAACTGTGCGGCATTTATTGGAGGAATTCAATTCGGTCTCAATTATCTAGGTGAGATATTTTATAACAATATTTTGATATTTTCTCATATAACCGAATGCTCCAGATTGACTGGAGTGAAAAGATTAATCAACCCCATTTCTAATTGTACTTATCCTGGTCATTTAACCAAGCTTAAAGAAGATGAGTGGTGGTCGGGACCCATGCATGAATCGGTACTACCTTATGCAACAGTAAGAAAAGCTAATTGGGTTCAGAATTGGGCCTATTGGAAACAATATGGTTTTGAAACTATTAATTTAATCTTGCCCAATATGTATGGTCCAAGAGATCATTTTGATGAAATTCGTTCCCACGCCTTAGGGGCTTTAATAATGAAGTTTATTGAAGCAAAAAGAAAAAATTTACCAGAAGTTATTGTCTGGGGAACTGGAAAGCCAATACGGGAATGGTTATATGTTGAAGACGGAGCAGAAGCCCTAATGCGATCTTTAGAAATCGTATCAAGAATAGACCCAATTAATATTGGTAGCGGCGAAGGAATTTCTATTTTAGAATTAGCAAAATTGATAAAAGAAATAGTAGGTTATGAAGGAAAAATAGTTTTAGACGAATCTAAACCAGATGGAGCCTATTGTAAAATTCAGGACAATAAAAAAATGAAAAAAATTTTCAATTGGGTTCCTCCCACGAACCTACAAGAAGGCATTAAAAAAACCGTTGATTGGTATTTAGAAAATAAATGATTATAAAAAACGTAGACAGAAAACTAATTCCTCAAAATTTATACAGAAAAATTATTAAATTAATTCCGATTTGCTGTGTTGACGCGCTGGTGATTTACGATAACAAATTTCTGTTGACTAAAAGAATAAATTCCCCCTTTAAAAACCATTGGTGGTTTCCCGGAGGGAGACTGTTTTTCATGGAAAGTCCGGAAGCAGGAATTAAAAGGAAATTAAAAGAGGAATTAGGAATTAAAAAGATTAAAAAAATTAAACTGCTAGGGGTGGGGGAGAATAAATATTACAAACGGGGATATTTCAACTCTCCTTCCCATACGATAAATATTGTTTTTTTAACAGAAATCAGCGAAAGAGAAGCAAAAAAGATAAGGCTGGATTTTCAGCATTCAAATTACCGATGGTTTGAGAAAATTCCCAAGAGTGCGCATACCTATATAAGAAAATCTCTGAAATTGGAAGATTTTAATCAAAATTAAATTTCTAAAAACTGTGATTAAAAAAATTATACCTCAAATTGAGCCTTGGTTAGGCAAGGAAGAGATAAGGGAAGTTGCCGAAAGCATTAAAGCCCAATGGATTTCAGGCGGGCCAAAACTTAAAAAGTTTCAGGAAAAAATTGCCAAACTTTGTCAGGTAAAGCATGCTATTGGTGTTTGCAACGGAACCCAAGCTTTATATGTTGGATTAAAAATCTTGGGAATTGATAGAGGGGATGAAGTCATTGTTCCTGACTTTACTTTTATCGCTTCAGCTAATGCGGTGGTTTGGGCTGGAGGAAAACCTATTTTTGTTGATGTTGATGCTAAAACCTTTAATATTGATCCAGCCAAAATTGAAAAAGCTATTACCAAAAAAACAAAGGCGATAATGCCGGTTCATATCTATGGTCAGGCGGCCCAAATGCCAGAAATTATGAGAATTGCCAAAAAATACAAACTATATGTAATTGAAGACGCTGCCCAAGGTATCGGAGTAACCTACAATGGGAAACCGGTTGGTGGATTTGGCGATGTTGGGTGCCTTTCCTTTTATGCCGACAAAGTAATAACTACTGGAGAAGGGGGGATGGTTTTAACTAATAATAAAAGATTGGCAGCAAAAGCAGTAATTTTGTTAAATCAAGGAAGGGCTAGCCGGGGGTGGTATTCTCACGATTATCTTGGTTATAATTTCAGGATGAATGATATTGCTGCGGGTATTGGTTTAGCCCAATTAAAGAAATTATCTACAATAATTAAAATAAAAATAAAAAATGAAAATTTGTATCGCAAATATTTAGCCGAGGTTCCCGGAGTTAAATTTCTTTATACCGACCCAGAAGGATTCCGGGTTCCTTACCGTTCTGTAATTTTCGTTGAGGATCCCCAAGCCCTTTTAGAGTTTTTAGATAAAAGCGGAATCAAAACAAGTAGAACTTTTTTTCCTTTGCACCTTCAACCCTGCTTTATAAAAAAAGGCGGCAAACTCGGCATGGGAGAAAGAGTCAATTTAAAAATCAAAGGGCGCTTTCCCAATACTATTTCTGCTTATGAAAAAATTCTTAATCTTCCCTCCGGAGCCACTCTCAAAGAAAGAGAAATTCGCTACGTTTCAGAGAAAATAAAAGAATTTTTTGGCAGGAACTAATATAACTTATGAGCAGTGAAAATAAAAAAATACAATTACATCTTGGTTGCGGTGAAAAATACATCCCCGGATTTATTCATATCGATGCTAGAAAATTTCCTCATATCGACCATATTGCTTCGGTAGATAAATTGGATATGTTTAAAGATAATTCCGTAGATTTAGTCTATAGCAGCCATCTGTTGGAACATTTCCCCAGGAATAAAACAGAAGATGTTTTGAGGGAATGGCACCGTGTTTTAAAACCGGGTGGGATTCTTCGGATCGCTGTTCCCGATTTCGAAAAATTAGTTGAAGTTTACCTTAAATATAAAGATTTGAAATTAATTTTGGGACCGTTAGTCGGCAGACAGAATTATCCTGAGAATACTCATTATTTCGTATTCGACTTTCCTACTTTATCAGAAATTTTAAAGAAAGTGGGGTTTAAAAAAGTTTACAGATACGACTGGCGAAAAACCATCCATAAAGATTATGACGATTATTCTCAGGCCTACATCCCGCATATGAATAAAAAAAATGGAATTTTAATTAGCCTTAATATAGAGGCAAAAAAATAAGGCAATGAATACTTCGTTAAATAATAAATAATATTAAGTTATGCGGCATACAGAACATATAAAATCAAAAAAATAAATAGGCGGGTAAACAACAATGAAAAATAAAAATGACGAGCTTATTAAAATATATTATAGGGAATTAGCAAAACAAAAAGGTGCTTCACCGTATACCACAGCTCCAGATGAAATTATGAGGGCTAAAGAGGTTGAATTGATTCTCAGTTTTTTTTCTATGCTGAAAACTATAGAAAAAGATAGGAACTCGAAAGTTTTAGATTTGGGGTGCGGAAATGGATATACTCTATCTTTATTGTCTAAATCTGAGCCTAAAAATATTTATTTGGGTTTAGATTTTAGCAAAGAATTAATATCTATCGCTAAAGATAGAAAATTACCATATTGTGAATTCGTGCAAGGTGATGCAAGATGCATACCATTTGAATCTAGTTCTTTTGATGTAGTTTATACCGAAAGAACTCTAATTAATATACTCAATTGGGAAGAACAAAAATTGGCATTACATGAGATTGGTAGAATACTTAAACCAGACGGATATTACCTTATGATAGAAGGTTTTACTGACGGATGGATTAACAACAATAAAGCCAGAAGGGAATGTGGTCTGCCCGAGCTAAAGGTGTCGTTTCACAACAAATACTTTGAGAAAAAGAGATTTTTTCAGAGCATAAGCGATATATTTGCAGTTTTCGAACCAACTCAAATAGGTGTTGAATGGAAAAGACTATTTCCTACTAATTTCCTTAGTTCACATTATTTCATTGCTAGGGTTTTACATGCACTAATTACAAAGGGTGAGAATATACCCAATACAGAATTTGTTAAATTCTTTTCTTTTTTGCCACCAATTGGTAACTATTCACCAATTCAAGTATATATTCTGAAAAGGAAATAAAATGTTTAAGATGTTTTACACCAGAAGCACGATAATTATTAAATTGATGGGCGGTTTAGGTAACCAGTTATTTCAATATGCTTTTGTTAGAGGTTTATCGTTAGAATATAATAGGGAATTTACATTAGATACTTCATGGTATAAATATGAAAAGAAAAATCCCTTTAATTGTTCAATTTTAAATTTTAACATTATCGAGAAATATCCATCGCCTTTTATTACAAAATATCTTGATCTTATAGGTAAATTCCACTATTTATACGCAATAAATAAAATTTTTAATAGATATCTAATTAGTAAATTATTACCCAGATATGTGAGTGAACGTAAATTTAACGCTCAAAACATATTAAAAAAAGATAGCATGGTTCTAGTAGGATATTGGTTAAAATTAGAATATTTTGAGAAATATGAAGATATAATCCGAAAAGAATTTACCCCAAAAAACAAACTAACCGATGAAAACGAAGGATATCTAAAAAAGATAGAGTCATCAAATTCAATTTCAGCGCATATCAGAAGGGGCGCCTACGTTTCGGATCCGGAGATTTACAATGCTTATTTTCATACTTCTTTGGATTATTATTCAAAAGCTTTTTCTTATATGGCACGAAAAGTAAAGAATCCCGTATTTTTTATTTTTTCAAACGAGATTGGCTGGGCCAAAGAAAATTTAAAAATTGACTATCCTGCGGTTTTTGTCGATAGCGACGGTCCGGATTTTGAGCATCTTTTTTTGATGAGCAGATGTAGGCACAACATAATCACCAGCAGCAGTTTTAGTTGGTGGGGGGCTTGGTTGAATGGCAATAAATCTAAAATTGTGATTGCGCCCAAAAAATTATCAAAAACAAAAAGTTGGGAGGGGATTATGCCAACAACATGGTTGAGATTTGATAATTAGAATTGGTTTCAAAGAACAAATTCAAGAATAATTTTCAATATGAATAGTTTTTCTAAAAATAGCTTAATAACTTTTTTTACCGAGGTTTTAGTATTTATTTTTGGTTTTGTTACATTGATTATTTTGGCCAGAGCTTTGGGGCCGACTGGAAAAGGAATTTATTCTTTGCTTCTCCTTATTCCTGGAATAATGATTACTTTTGGAAACTTCGGCATAGGGTCAGCCAATATTTACCTTGTAGGAAGTAAAAAATACAAAATTCAGGATATAGTTTCTAATTCTTTAGTTTTAGCCATTTTATTGGGCTTTATTTTGATTCTGATTTTTTGGGGAATGCTTCAGTTCAAGCCTTTCCAAAAATTTATTTATTCAAATCAAATTCCCCCTTTTTATTTATGGATAATAGTTTTTTCTATTCCTATTTCTTTACTTTTGATTTTTTTTAGAGGTATTATTGGCGGGAAGGGAGAAATAACAAATTATAATAAAACAAGGATATTAGAAGGCGCGATCTCATTGGTGGCAGTTATTATTTTTTTGTTGATATTAAAAATGGAGATGTTTGGGGCCGTTATCTCTTATGTTTTAGCTGGTATTGGCGCTGCTTTATTGAGTATTTTTTTCGTCAAAAAAATAGCTAAAATTCGTCTTTTTCTTAATGAAAATTTACTGAAAGAATCAGCTATCTATGGTGGAAAAGTGAGTCTCGCAAGCGCCCTTTCTTTTTTAAATTACCGTTTAGATATGTTTTTTATAGCTTTTTTTTGGACACCAGCCGCAGTTGGATTTTATAGTATTGCTGTTGGGGTCTCCGAAAAATTATTTATGATACCAGGAGCGATTGCCACCGTATTGTTCCCTAAAATCTCTTCTCTTTCAAGCTCTGAGGCAAACGATTTTACTCCCAAGATTATTCGCCACACTTTTTTTATTATGCTTATTTCTTCCTTACTGTTATTTTTTTTAGCTAAACCCATGATTACTCTTGTATTCGGTTCTCCTTTTCTACCATCCATAACACCTCTGATACTTTTATTACCAGGCATCATCGCTTTTGGTATAGGTGGAGTTATGGCTGCTGATTTATGTGGAAGGGGTAAACCACAATTTGCCGTTTATTCATCTTTTGCTTGTTTAGTTGTTGATACCATTTTAAATTTTATTCTTATTCCGAAATGGGGAATTTCCGGAGCCGCTTTTGCCTCAAGTGTTTCTTATTGGGTGGATACTTTGATAATTATCGTAGCCTTTTCGAAAATTTCGAAAAAACCTTTAACTGAATTTTTATTGATTAAAAAAGATGATTTTAAAGATTATCTTCAATTATTTTCTAATTTTAGAAACTGGTTTAAAAAAGTAAATTAAAGATAGATTATATTTATGAAAAGAGATAAGTTAACCATTCTTCTTTTAGGAAGCGCCGCTGCTATTCATACTGTAAAATGGGCAAAATATTTTGCCAATATAGGGCATAAGGTTCATTTAATTTCCTATGACCCGCCTAGGGATGAAGAAATGGGCAATTTAGAATTACATTTGATCGGCAAGAAGCTTCCCATACAATTCTGGCGTCTGAACACCATAATAAACTTACCCTTTGCTTTAATTCAAATAAAAAGATTGATTAAAAAAATAAAACCAGATATTGTTAATGCCCACTATGTTACTAGTTATGGACATTTAGCTGTTTTTTTGGGACTTCACCCTTTAATCATGACTGCTTGGGGGTCAGATATCTTAATTGCCCCCAAAGAGAGCTTAATAACAAAAATAGTTGTAAAATATGTTCTTAAAAAAGCTGATTTAATAACTTGTGATGCAGAACATTTAAAAGAGGCAATGATAAAACTAGGCGCAAGTCCTTCTAAAATTAAAACTATTAACTTTGGCATAGATACGCAAAAATTCTGCCCCGGTCTAAAGGACGAAAATTTGATAAAAAGTCTTGGAATTTCTAATCATCAAATAGTGATAAGTTTGAGACGTTTAGAACCAGGTTATAGCGTTGAAACATTAATTAAAGCAATTCCTCTGGTAATAAAAGAAATTCCTGATACCAAATTTCTAATTGTGAGCAGAGGTTCTCAAGAGGAAGAATTAAAAAGATTAGCAAAAGATTTAGGAGTTACAGAAAGCATTAGATTTGTCGGCCAGGTTCCAAATGAAGAATTACCAAAATATATAAGAACAGCTGATGTCTATGTGTCCACTTCCTTATCAGATGGCGGAATTTCCTCTAGTACAGCAGAGGCAATGGCTTGCGAATTACCAGTAATAATTACCGACATAGCAGATAACAAAAAGTGGGTCAAAGATGGAGAAAATGGATTTTTAATCCCCGTAAAAAATCCAGAAATATTATCAGAAAAGATCATTTACTTACTAAAGAATAAGGGCCTTGGTAAAAGATTTGGTAAGGCGGCTAGAAAAATTATTGAAGAAAGAAACGATTATTATAAAGAAATGGCAAAAATGGAAAAAATACACGAAGAGTTAACCAAAAATAACTAAATTTATTCATGAATAAAATAAAATCTATTTTATTTGGAATCCTGGAAAAAGCATTAAATTTCTTTGGTAGTTTAGGTATTAACAAAAAAACCCCTGGTGCGTTTAGGATATATAATTTTTTATTTAAACATAGTTGGCCCTATGGAGATATTATAGAAATTCAAGGAAGCAAAATGTATGTTAATATCCGCGACGAACCTTCTTACAGCATAAGGAAAACATTTGAATTTTACGCTTCTAATCGAATTCATGAAAAAGCAACAACGGAATTATTCAAAAAAACTGTCAAAGAGGGGAACGTTGTTATTGATCTCGGCGCTAACATCGGTTACTTCAGTCTTTTAGCTGCCAGGTTTGTAGGTAAGAATGGAAAAGTTTATTCCTTTGAGCCAGAACCAAAAAATTATAGCTATTTAATAAAAAATATAAAGCTAAATAACTACGATAATGTTATTGCCATACAAAAAGCCGTTTCGAATAAAATTGGGAAAACTAAACTATATATTTGTTCTTACGATGCAGGCCACCATACAATAAACCAAATTGAAGGCATAAAAGCATACAGGCCAGAAGCCATTATTAATGAAAAAGATTTTGTTGAAATTGAGACAGTAACTTTAGATGAATTTTTTAAAGACAAAGAAGACTTAATTGACGTTATTAAGATAGATGTTGAGGGGGCAGAAGTATTAACTTTGGCAGGAATGGATAGGATACTTAAGGTAAATAAAAAATTAAAAATGTTTATTGAGTTTTTTCCTTTATTAATCAGAGAAATGGGTAATTCTCCAGAAGAATTTATTCGTAAACTTTCAGAAAATTATGGATTCTCAATATTTATTATTCCTGATGACTATGATGCAAAAGAGGGGGAGATGGTAAAAATTAACAGTGCGGAAGAGCTTATGGGTCTTTGTAAAGATGAAAAAACCCATGTTAATTTATTTCTAAAAAGAACATAGTATAAATTTTGATTATTTTAAATTAATTTATGGATAGAAAAACATATATTAAAAATATTTACTCGGTTTTTTGGATTACTGCTCGGGAAAAGAAATATGGATTTTTAGAATATGATAAGAATCTGTGCGAATATCTCTGCAGAAATGTTTTTGGGAACGCAAAATTATTAGATGTAGGATGCGGAACAGGCTATCCTTTTGGCGATTTTTTTAATAAAGCAGGATACAAAATATATGGGATAGATATTTCTCCAAGCCTTATTAAAAAATGTCAAGAGCTTTACCCGAATATTAAATCTAAAATTGGGGATGCCGAAAATATCCCATATCCTGATAATAATTTTGATACAACCTATTGCTTTCATTCATCATGGTATTTTACTGATCTTAAAAAAGCCATTGATGAAATGATAAGGGTTACTAGACCAGGGGGATTTATTATTTTCGATGCTATGAATTATCATAACCAAGACATAAAAAGAGAATGCCAAAAGGAGATAAACATAAATAGAGGCTTAGGTAGAGTTAAGAAATATCTTAAAAATATTGCTAAAATAATTTTAAGAAAAGGAACACCAGATTGGCATTTTGTAGTCGTTACCTCTCCGACAAAACCTGATGAGGTTTGCCAGTATCTTTGGAGTAAAAAAATTAATAATTTTAAAGTTCTAACAAAAGAAAAAGATGATTCCATTAAATTGCAAGAAACCCTTGGTCTGTTTCCAGAATATCCAAGATTAATATTTATCATTCAAAAATAAGATAAATCATTCTAATAATGTATAAAAAAATATCTTTTGTCGGTAATGTTGGCAATTGCACCTATTGGTACGTAAAATATCTCCGGCAGGCAGGGGTAGACGCTTGGCTTTACATCACTTTTAAGAAATACGATAAAAACAAAAAACCAATTATTATTTTTGGGCAAGATCCAAGAAATGAAGATAGGGAGCTGGGCGGGATATTGCCATTTTGGGTAAAATTTTTTCATGTTCATTCAATTAAAAATTTCTTTAACATAAAAAAAGAATTTGATCGGTATGATCTTAACATTGCTTTTGAATCGCTGCCAATTTTTCTGCAGTTTTCCAAGAAACCTTTAATATCTTTTGCCACCGGAAGCAATTTAAGAGAGCAGGCTTTCAACAAAGGAATTAAAGGAATGCTATTAAAAAGGGGATTCCGGAAATCAAAATTAGTTCTCTTCGACAATATCGATATGGTGACTATAAAATGTTTTGAAAAATTGGGGATAAAAAAATATCAATGGCTTCCTTGTTATCTGCCTCCAGAAAATCCACCATCAAGAAGCGAAACGAAAATAATTAATAATGATTTTTTTAAAAAAATTAAAGAGAAATTTATTTTTTTCTCTTCCTCGAGATTAGATTTTTCCCAAAAGGGTACAGATATTTTGATTAGAGGCTTTGCAAATTTTATTAAAAAAAATAAAAATTTAGCAAAATTGTTAATTATAGATTTTGGAAAAGACAAAGAAGAAACAAAGAAACTGATAGAAAAATTAAACATCAAAAATAGTATTTCAATTTTACCTGTTTTATCCCGGGAAGAGATTATAAATTTAAATAAAGAATCTTCATTAACCTTTGGTTATTTTAAAAATAATAATTCAGGAGTCCACCATTTTCCTTTTTCAATAATGGATGCTTTGAAAACTGGTAATATATCTATTTCCTCAATTGATAGCGAGGCATTCTTGAAGATTGTTGGAGAAGAGCCTCCTGTTTTAAAAGCTTGTAGCGAAAAAGAGCTTGAGGATCAAATGATTTTCGCTATTAGAAACTATAATAAAATCAAAAATGATTTCTCTGTTAGGGGACCATTATGGATTAAAAAATACCATTCCAAAGAATTTATTACAGAAAAACTATTGAAAATCATTAATAAAAATGTCTGATAAAATTCAAAACAAACCAAAAATATTGCTTATTAAGCCACCTTTTTACCGCTTGATGAAGAGTCATTTTAATGGTTTGGACCTTGGGTTAGCATATATTGCAGCTGTTCTTGATAAAAATGGTTTCTATACAAGGCTGTACAACGCAGATTATGTTGAAGAGGGAATTCTTCCAAGCCTAGAAGAATTATTTCAGAATTACAATTTTTATAAGGAAATAATTAATAATAGACAACACGAGATTTGGGAAGAAATAAAAAACAAAATAAAGAATTTTAATCCAGATATTGTAGGAATTTCTATGTTTACTGGCGCTTATAAAAGCGCCAAGATCGTAGCTCAGTTGGCGAAAGAAATAAATCCAGAAATAAAAGTTGTTATCGGAGGTCCTCATTCTACTCTTTCTCCTCAAGAAACGCTTATTAAAAATAATGAATTTGATTATGCGATAAGAGGAGAAGGAGAATACACCTTTTTAGAACTGGTTCAGGATTGTCCCCTGGAAGAGATTAAGGGGCTAAGCTACAAGAAAGGAAATGAAATTATTCACAATCAAGAAAGAGAATTTATAAAAGACTTGGATTCTTTGCCATTTCCAGCTCGGAACCTTTTTCTAGAAAGGGGGCGAAATTTGAACCTAGGAAATATAGCAACTGGCCGCGGTTGTCCATATGCTTGTCGATTCTGTGCCAGCCCAAAATTATGGAAAAGAATTGCAAGACTTAGGTCATCGGATAACGTTTTAGACGAGTTAGAGGAGGTGGTTAAAAAATACAATCAAAAATCAATTTCCTTCGTTGACGATACATTTACTCTTAATAGAGAAAGAACAAAGGAAATTTGTAAAAAAATAATAGATAGAAAACTAGGAATCGAATGGAGGTGTGACACGCGGGCTGACCGGTTAGATGAAGAACTGATTAGCTTAATGAAAGAAGCGGGCTGTATTTGCGTTAGAATCGGCGTTGAATCCGGCTCTGAAAGAGTTTTGAGATTAATGCAAAAAAACGAGAAAAAAGAAGACATAAGAAAAGCAGCCGTCTTAATTAAAAAACACGGTATATCTTTGACAGCTTACTTTATGGCCGGTTTTCCTGGAGAAACTAATGAAGATTTAAGAGAAACAATAGATTTTGCTAAAGAAATTGAAGCCGACTATTATAGCTTAGGGATAGTTTCTCCTTACTATGGGACAGATATTTACTTTATGCTTAAAGAGCAAGGGAAACTAAAAAACGAGGAAGACTGGGAATATTTTTTCCATCAGAGCTATAAAGGCATGGAATATAATAAAAATCTTGACCCAAAATTAGTCGAGGAATTTCTTTCATTAAATAAATACGCTAAAGGAAAAAGAATATGAAAATACCAATTTTAAGATTAAATTATTCTGATCGAGAAATAAACCAGATTAAAAAAGAAATCGTTGAAGTCCTAAAAAGCAATTACCTGACAATGGGTAAGAAGGTTGAAAGTTTCGAAAAGAAATTCGCTGATTATGTTGGGGCAAAATATGCAGTTGCTACCAATAGCGGTACAAGCTCTTTAGAAATTATTCTAAGAGCGATTGGTTGTGAAGGAAAAAGCGTTATCGTGCCAACGATAACATTCATGGCAACTGCAATAGCTGTTATTCATGCTGGCGCCAAGGTTATTTTCACTGACGTGACGAAAGAAGATTTATCTATTGACCCCGAGGATTTGAAAAAGAAAATAAGAAGGGACACCCGGGCAGTAATTCTAGTGCATATTGGTGGAATTATTTCTAGCAACTTTTATAAAATTAAAAGAATATGTGAAGAAAGAAAAATATTTCTGCTTGAAGACGCGGCCCATGCTTTTGGGGCTAGTATTGATGAGAAAATGGCTGGAACCCTTGGCATAGCTGGCTCCTTTTCTTTCTATCCCACTAAGATAATCACTACGGCTGAAGGAGGAATGATTACTACTAACAATAGAGAAATTTATCGTAAAGCTAGAATTTTAAGAGAGCACGGAAAGAAAAACCCAAACTATAATATTCATACAGAATTCGGCTATAATTGGCGTTTCAGTGAACTTCATGCAATTTTGGGTCTCCAGCAGATGAGAAAGGCAAAAAAAATAATTAAAGAAAGACAAGAAATAGCCCGTTATTATGACGAGAAGTTGAAAGATGTCAAAGGTTTAGAGCCTATAAAGATACCGCCAAACATAAAATCTCCTTTCCATAAATATATTCTTTATCTTGAAAAGGGAATTGAACCTGCTAAAGTTAAAAAAGCAATGTTGGAAAAATACGACATTTGTCTGCCTGGAGAGGTTTATCGTGAACCGTGTCATTCTCAGCCAGTATTTAAAAAATACCCGAAATGGATATTAAATAAGTCGAATGATACTTTTCCTAGTGCTCGATATGTTTGTTCCCGGCAGGTTTGCTTACCTTTGTACCCGGGGTTAAAGAAAAAAGAATTAGAATATATAGTTAAATCTTTTAAAAAAGCAATCAGAGATATAAAAAAATGAATATTTTAATCACAGGCGGCAGTGGTTTTATAGGTAGTCATATTGTAGATAAATTATCTGCTCTAAAACACAAAGTAAGAATTCTTGATTTAAAGCCACCTTACCAAAAAAATATTGAATTTATAAGAGGTGACTTTCTTTCAAGAAAAGACTTAAAAAAAGCAATCAAAGATATAGATGTCATTTATCATATTGGCGGTTTTTCCAATATTGATTATGTTAAGGATAATCCAGTAGAGACAGTGAGATTAAACATACTCGGTACGGCAGAACTGCTTAACGCAGCGAGAAAAAATAATGTAAAAAGATTTATTTTTGCCAGCAGCGTCTATATTAATGACTCAAAGGGTCACATATATACAACTTCAAAAATAAGCTCGGAAATGCTATGTAAAAATTTTTTTACCCTTTACGGTTTGCCATATACAATTTTAAGATATGGTACGGTTTATGGGCCGAGGAGCCGAATGGTTGATGTAATTTCAAGGTTTGTTGAAACGGCTTTTTACCAAAATAAAATATTTATTTACGGGAACGGAAATCAAAAAAGAAACTTTATTTTTGTTGAAGATTTAGCCGAAGCAAGCACTAAAATATTAAAAAAAATTGGAGAGAATAAAACATACATAATTGCCGACTCAAGAACAACATCTATAAAAGAATTAGCAAATATTATTAGAAGAAAATTTGATAATAAGCCAAAAATAATAAGATTGCCGACCAGGTCACGGGTTGATGACTACGGTGGTAAAATCAGTGGCGTTAACCAAACAATTAAAGAACTAAATTGGAAACCAAAATACAGCTTAGAAAAAGGTATAGAGAAATTTATTAATTGGTATTCAAAACAAAACAAAAACATATGAAATATTTGATTACAGGAGGAGCCGGTTTTCTTGGTTCCCATATCGCAGAAGCATTACATAAAGAGAATGAAGTTTTAATAATAGATAATTTTTCCAACGGAAAGGAGGAAAATATCAAAGGCTTTAATGTAGAGGTTTTTAATATGAACGTTGAAGATGACCTTAAAGACATATTAAAAGGAGTAGATGTTGTTTTTCATTTGGCGGCTGATATTGCGGTTAATGCATCTTTTGCCGATCCTATTAAGACATTTAAATCAAACATTTTAGGGACAATAAATCTTTTGGAATCAATGAGAAAACACAACGTTTCAAAGATTGTCTTTTCTTCAAGTTCGGCTGTTTATGGCGAAGCCCAATATAAGCCGATAGACGAAAATCATCCTATAAACTGTGATTCGCCTTATGCTATTAGCAAATATGACGGAGAACAGTTTTTGAGGGTTTACGGTCTGAATTACGGCATAAAAAGTGTAATATTGAGGTATTTTAATCTTTTTGGACCGCGACAGAGTATAGATGAAGAATACGGTGGAGTAGTGGCGGTTTTTATAAACAGGCTTTTAAATAATCAACCTCTTATAATTTATGGAACCGGAGAGCAGAGTCGTGATTTTATCTATGTAAAGGATGTAGCTGAGGCGAATCTTGTAGCGGCAAGGTTTTTAGAAAATTATAATAAAAATGAACCAGAAATTTTTAATATCGGACCAGAAAAAGAGATAACCATAAACAATCTCGCGAGAATTATGGGTGGAAAAGACGTAAAAATCACTTACAAGCCGGAACGGAAAGGGGAGTCCATGTTTTCTCTTTCTTCTTGTGCTAAAGCAAAAAAAATGCTTAATTTCTCTCCTCAGAGCCCAGAAAAATATCTGGCAAATTGGAGAGAATGGTGGGGAAAATGAAAATATTATTTGTCGGAGCTTATGAAAAAGGCGGAGCTAGAAATAGATTTTATGCTCCGCAATTAGGACTAGAGAGAATGGCCGGTTTTCTTAGAAAAAAAGGTCATTATATTGATATTTTTGATCCGAATTTTGAATTTGCAGAAATTGACGATAATAAAGAAAAGGAATTTGAAACATTTAAAAAAACCATAGAAAACAAGGACTACAAGATTATTGGTTTTCATACCACTGATTGGACTCTTCCTTTCGATATAGAATTGATTGAATGGGCGAAAAAAATTTATACTACTTCAATAATGGTTGTCGGTGGGCAGGAAGCAACTTTTAATTATAAAGAGATACTAAAAAACTCACTGGCTGATGTTATAATTAGAGGAGAAGGGGAAAAGCCAATTGAGGAATTAATATCAAAAATTGAAGCTGGTTTGGATATTAAAAATCCTGTTAATTTGGTAAGGGGTGGCGCCATTTACGACAAGGAAAGGGATAGATGCTACGTGAAACCTAATCCTCAACTTACCCAAGAAGAATTTAACGAAATTACACTCGGTATGGATTTTTCAAGAATACCCTACGAACGCTACTGGTTTTTAACTGAAAAGTTGATAGGAGAAAGATCCGATAAAAGAGAGACAAGGACCATAAGATTGTTCACAACTAATTTTTGTCCTCATAGATGCACTTTTTGCAGTTCCACAAACTTCCATGACTCTGCCGCAGGACTTAGAAAGAACGATAATTTTTTAAATATTGAAAATCCTGAAATTGCGCTAGGTTCTGATTGTAGCCTGCTTTATAGTTTAAATGCCAAAGATTTATACAGGCATGTTTTAGATGCTATAAAAAGCCACCCAGATGTTAATAATATTCTACTTCAAGATGACGAATTTGTTTTGATAAAACCAAGAGTTTTAGAGTTTTGTGAACTAATAATTAAAGGAAAAAAAAATAAAGAATTTCCCGAACACATAGCTTTTATGTGTCAGTCAAGAATAGATGATATGAATGAGGAACTGCTTAAACCAATGTCTGAAGCGAATTTTAAACTTATTGGTTATGGCGTAGAATCTTTCTCTCAGAAGATATTAAATGCGGTTCGGAAAAAAATAAAAGTTGAAAATATTAATGAAATAATAGACCTCACCTTAAAATATAATATTACTCCTTTTATAAATTTAATTATCTTTTTTCCTCAAGCAGATAAGGAAGACATAATAATAACAATAAAAAATGCTTTTTACTGGTTGGAAAAGGGTTGTCAAGTTGCGATAGAGCCTTATTTAATGCCCTTGGCAGGGGCAGAGATTACTTCTCAGGGTTTTGATATTTTTTACAAAGAATTTTCAATAGGAGATAAGAAATTTAAAAAAGGAATATTTTTCATACCCTATGATACAGAGGTAAAGAAAGCCGCTCTTTTATTCCGAGAAGAAATAGATAAAGTAACTAGTTACTTTATCTCAAAATATAAACTTAAATTTTCTCCCACAAGATTAAGATCTCTATTTATTATTTTTACCGTTTCTAAGCTTTTTGGAGAAAAAGAAACCTGTCAAAGAGTGGGAAAATATCTTGATAAAATATTATAAATTAAAATCACAAAATTATCCTCAGAAATATGGAGTGGAAATTGGGCAAAATTTGGCAATATTATTGAAGTTTTATTATGAAGGTTAGCATAATTATTACAACTTATAAAAGATCGAATTATTTAAGAGAGGCAATTGAAAGTGTTTTGGCTCAAAATTTTAAAGATTTTGAATTAATCGTCGTAAACGATGACCCCGTTGGTCATGAGGCAGAAAAAATTATTTTATCTTTTAATGATCCGCGGATTGTTTACCTCAAAAATGAAAAAAATCTTGGCGGGGCCAAAAGTTTAAACGTTGGTTTAAAGCGGGCAAAAGGAGATTATGTTGCCATTTTAGATGACGATGATGTCTGGCTTAGTAAGGATAAACTACAAAAACAGACCAAATTTTTAGAAGAAAATCCCGAATATATTATTGTTGGAACCAGTTCGATCAATGTGGACGGTAAAACTGGCAAGGAAATCTCAAGATATATGGGGAAGCTTGGAACCAATAATATAGAAAAATTTCTTTTAACAAGGGTTCCATTTGCACATTCATCGGTCCTATATCGCAGAAAGGTTATCGTATCAGTCGGAGGATATAGCGAAGACTTACCCAGAGCTAAAGATATTGATTTATATTTAAAAATTTTTAAACTTGGGAAGTTTGGATTCCTAAAAGAATGTTTTATAAAATATCGTGAAGTTTCGTTAGGGGCTAAAGACATTATTAAAAAACGCTGCCTCGATTCATTTTTTTATAAAAAAGTTATTTATCGACACCGTAAAGATTTTCCTTACGTTTATTTTTTAAATTCTTACTTAAAAATTAGTTTAAGATATTTAATGTTTAAAGTTTTAATATTTTTCTCTTTACCTTATAAAATATATAGAAAAATTCGTTATGATTAAAGGTATAAACCGAATAAAACAACAGTAGATGGAAAAATCATTTTATCACGCAAACACTCCCGAAGAAGCAATGGAAATATATCTACAGAATGAAAATGAATTATACGCACGGATTAAAAATAACATTATAAAAAAGATACTTGGCGATCTTTATAATGCCAACTCTTGGAGTTATTTAAAGGTTTTAGAAATTGGAGGTGGGGGAGGAATTTGGACTAACTTTTTTCTTGAAAAAGGCTCAGATGTCACCTGTGTTGATATTAGCGAACAAATTTTAAAAGCAAATGAGAAATCACACCCTCAAGCAAGGTTTGTTCTTGCAGATGCTGCAACTTTGAAATTGGATGAGAGGTTCGACCTTGTTTTTGCAAAAGATGTTATTGAACATATAAAAGACGATGAAAGATTTTTGAGAAACATGGACTACCATCTCAAAGATAGCGGACTAATTGTAATAAATACTCAAAATTCTTGGAGTCTTAATTATTTAATTCAAGGAGGTTATCATTTTCTAAAGGGCGACAAAAATTGGTGTGGTTGGGATCCAACTCATGTGAGATTTTATAATGTAAAATCTTTAAAAAGAAAACTAAAAAATGCAGGTTTTAAGCCTATAAAATGGTTTGGAAGTTATTATTTTCCATATCGTATAATTTCGGGCAGATTAGGCATTAATGAAGCAATTTTAAGGCCCTTCTGCTTTCCAGAGTTACTTGGTCTTTATGATAAAATCCTCTTTAGTATTATTGGTTGGGGAATTGGAGTATGTGCTGGAAAAAATTAAAAATTATATAGAATATGTTAAAATTGTCTAATATTATTTAAATTATTAAATATATGAAAAGAAAAATTACCATTATCGGAGTAGGATATGTTGGGCTTACAGCTGGAGCCTGTTTTGCTTATTTAGGTCATAAGGTAATTTGTTTTGATAAAGATAAGGAAAAAATTGAAAAACTTAAAAAAGGAATGATTCCAATTTATGAACCCGGTATCGATGAAATTTTAGAAAAACATGGTAAGAACATTGATTTTACGACGGATTTAGAAAGAGCAATTAAAGAAAGCGAAATACTTTTTTTAGCCGTTGGAACTCCCTCAAAAAAATATGGAAAAATTGAAATGGAATATTTTAAAAAAGCCGTTAGAGAAATTAGCAAGATTTTAGATGGCTATAAAATTATTGTCAATAAAAGTACTGTTCCGGTAGGTACTGGAGATTGGACAAAAAGAGAAATTATGAAATATTACGATGGAAAATTTTCAGTCGTTTCCAATCCCGAATTTTTAAGGGAAGGCTCTGCGGTTAAAGACTTTCTCGAGCCCGATAGAATTGTGCTGGGCGTGGAAGATGATAAATCAAAAGAAATTATGTTGGATATTTATTCTTCGATAAATACGCCAAAAATAATAACAGATATTAAAAGCGCTGAATTGATGAAATATGCGGCAAACGCTTTTTTGGCTACAAAAATTTCTTTCATCAATGAAATCGCCAGTATTTGCGAGAAGACTGGAGGAGATGTTAAAAAAGTAGCTGAGGGGATCGGCTTAGACAGAAGAATTGGGCCTGCGTTTTTAAATGCGGGTATTGGATATGGTGGAAGCTGCTTTCCAAAAGATATTGCTGGCTTATTATCTATATCACGAGCAAACAAATATGACTTCCTTCTTTTAAAATCAGTAGCGGCAGTCAATCGAAATCGACAAATAATTTTTGTAGAAAAAATCCAGAATATTTTGAAAAAAGTAAAAGGAAAAAAGGTGTGCATTTGGGGTTTGGCTTTTAAGCCAAATACCGATGATGTCAGAAAGTCGCCCGCCGTTGAAATAACAAAACGATTGCAAAAAATGGGCTTTAAAATTCAAGCCTATGATCCGGCGGCTATGGAAAATGCGGAAAAAGAGTTACTAAAGAAAAATATTAAATTTTGCAAAAATCCTTATGAGGCTGCAAAAAGAGCAGATATCTTAGTTCTGGTTACCGAATGGCCCGAATTTTCAGAGATCAGCATGAGAAAAGTTAAAAATTTAATGCGCCATCCTTACTTTCTAGATGGTCGTAATCAATTTGAACCCGACGAAATGAAAAAAATAGGTTTTTATTATGAAGGAATTGGAAGAAAATAAAGTAAAGATAATGAGACACATATGAGATACTGTGGTTTTGCCACGAGAGATTATCTAATTCTTAATAATATATTAATAAATAAAAATTCCTCTTTGTTGGAAATTGGTGTTGGGCTTGGAAGTATGGTGGATATGATTATCGGAAAAGTTAAAGAGTATTGTGGTGTTGATATTGCTCGCGAACTCATTGATTATCTTCGATTAGTATACAAAAATAATAATTCACTAAAATTTTATTGTTTGGATGTTTGCCAAAATTCATCTTCTTTAAATAAAAAGTTCGATATCATATTTTCGGCAGATACCCTAGAACATGTAGAGTCACCGTTAGGATTTTTCAGTTTCATCAAAAAACATCTCAAGTCCGATGGGATTGTTTTAATTACCTTTCCCAATGAATCAAAAGACAAACACCACGGTATTTCGTGGTTTGATAATAAAAAAGAATTATTGGAGATAATTGATAAGGCAAGACTTGAGGCTACAGCCTTTTTTGGAGTGAAAGAAACTATTTGGCATAGAGCTGTTCGAAATTTTTTTTGGGGATTACCAAAATCTCTGGTTTTAAAAAATCATAAACTTCCTCAGACTTTTGAGCAAACGACAGCTTTTAAAATTACTCAATCTTCTGGAGCCGTTCCAATCTTACTTGCCTTATACACCAGAATGATAACGAGATTAGCGGCATTATTTAAATTGTATGAATATTACGACATTAAAGAAGATATTAAAAATAAAACCTTACTTCTTCGCTTAAAATATAAATAAAATACCTCAATTTATGTTAAATTTACCCTTGGTTTCCGTTATTATTCCTTGTCGAAATGAGGAAAAGTTTATTGCCAGTTGTTTAAATTCTATAATTGTCAATAACTATCCAAAAGAGGATCTTGAGGTTTTAATTGTTGACGGAATGTCAGAAGATAGAACAAGAGAAATTATTAAAAAATATGTTGAAAAATATCTTTTTATAAAAATTTTGGATAACCCTAAAAAATATACTCCATTTGCTTTGAATATAGGAATAAAAAACTCCCGAGGTGAAATTATTATAAGAATGGACGCCCACTCGACTTATGAGAAAGATTATATAAAGAAATGCGTAAAATATTTAGAAAGTTACAAAGCTGATAATGTAGGGGGAATATGGAAAATAATCCCGAGGGAAAACACTTTTATAGCTAAAGCAATTTCTTTTGCCTCAGCCTCCTTTTTCGGAGCCGGAAATGCTTATTATAGAAGTGGTTACTCAAAAGGAGTAAAATGGGTTGATACTGTTTTTGGAGGCTGTTATCGAAGAAAAATTTTTGATAAAGTCGGGTTTTTTAATGAGAATTTAATTAGAAGTCAGGATATGGAATTCAATTTAAGATTAAAAAAAATGGGGGGAAGAATTCTTTTGGTTCCAGATATTGTTTCTTATTATTACCCAAAAGCTGACCTAAAAGATTTTTTTCTTCATAATTTTCAAGATGGCATCTGGGCAATTTATCCTTTAAAGTTTATTAAGACGCCATTAAGTTTAAGGCATTATATACCATTCATTTTTGTCTTGAGTTTGTTGATAACAGCACTATTGGGAATTTTTTCCCCCCTTTTTCTTAGGTTCTTTTTAGCTATTTCTGGTTTTTATCTTTTGACTGCACTTTGTTTTTCAATTGAAATTACAGTGAAAGAAAAAAACATTGTTTTTTTATTTTTAATGCCCATAGTTTTTATTGCTCGGCATATTGGCTATGGTTTAGGATCAATACTGGGAGCATTGAAACTAATAGTATAACTATGGAATTACGAAAAGAAAAAGAAATAGAATATTATGACAAGGGAGCTCAAGACTGGTTGGATAATGAATCCTCATATCAAGACATTGGTAGTGGGGATAAATCTAAAAAGAAAGAGGGGGCTGATTTTGAAAAATTTACCCCCTTTTTGTTAGAAAGTTATAATTTTTCGCGTAAATTTCTAAAAGATAAATGCAAAGAAAAGAAAGTTCTAGATTATGGTTGCGGAAATGGAGTTCATTCAATTTGGTTAGCCGAATGTGATGGAAAAATCACTGGGATTGATCTTTCGGAAAAATCTCTCCAAATTGCAAAAAAAACAGCAAAAGCAAAAAGAGTAGAAGATAAAACTGAATTTTTTGTGATGGATTGTGAAGATTTAAAATTTTCTGATAATTATTTTGATATTATTTTTGATGGAGGAACTTTTTCTTCCCTTGATCTGAATAAAGCGCTAGATGAGATTTCTAGAGTGTTAAAACCCGATGGTTTTTTAATTGGCATTGAAACATTAGGGCACAATCCTTTTACAAACTTAAAAAGGAAAATTAATAAATTAACCGGCAAAAGAACCGCATGGGCAGCAGAGCATATTTTTAAAATGGAGGATTTAAAACGAGCAGAAAAATATTTTAAAAAAATAGAAATACATTTTTTTCATCTTGTTTCCTGGATAACGTTTCCATTTTTAAATTTACCAGGAGGAAAATTTCTGTTAAAATTATTTGAGAGAATAGATAATTTTTTAATATCTATTTTCCCATTTTTAGGTAAATTTTCTTTTAAAATAGTCTTTATTTTTTCCCTGCCCCGTAAAATTATGAAATAATTTTTTTCGGGGTGTGCCTAAAAAATAAAATGAAAAGATTATTTGATTTTGTATCATCTTTTATTGGATTTTTGATTTTACTGCCGGTTTTTATAATAATTGGCTTGGTGATAAAATTTACTTCCAAGGGCCCAGTTTTTTTTAGAGGAATAAGGATAGGCAGATTTGGAAAACAATTTAGAATTTTTAAGTTTAGAACAATGATGCCTAGTGCAGAAGAGTTAGGAGGACCGTCAACTTCAGCTGATGATTCTCGTTTAACAAAGTTCGGCAAGTTTCTCAAAAAATATCAACTTGATGAATTGTCCCAACTTATTAATGTGATAAAAGGGGAGATGAGTTTAGTTGGACCGAGACCCGAAGTCCCATTATATGTTAATATGATGACAGAAGAAGAGAGAAAAATTATTTTGTCCGTGCGTCCTGGGATAACTGACTTAGCCTCTCTTTGGAATTTTCATGAGGGGGAGATTTTAAAAGGGAGTCAAGATCCTGAAAAAACCTATATGGAGAAAATAAGGCCAGAAAAAATCCGCCTTCAGATAGAATATGTAAAAAATCGATCATTTTTGTTAGACTTAAAGATAATTTTTAAGACGATGATAAAGGTATTTTATGGATAATATTGCGAATTACAAAAAAATGGCTTTGGAGACGAGAAAGACTGCGCTTCGCTTAATTTATCAGGCTCAAACCTCTCATATAGGTTCAAACTTTTCTTGTATAGATATACTTACTGTTCTTTACAATATTGCCAACGTAGATAAAGATTTAAAAGAAGACAGGGACAGAATAGTCATTTCTAAGGGTTGGGTTGCGGCAGCAATCTATGCGCTTTTGGCCGAAAAAGGAATTATACCAAAGGAGGATTTAGAAACTTACTGCAAAGGTGGAAGCAAATATATTGGACTGGTGGAGCCCTATGTTAGAGGTATAGAAGCGGCCGGCGGTTCAATGGGTTTTGGGCTACCTTTTGGAGTCGGGTTTGCTCTTGCCAAAAAGCTAAAAAAAGAAAAAGGGAATGTTTTTGTTTTAATGGGCGACGGAGAAATGGATATAGGAACCACTTGGGAATCCGCCCTCATCGCGGCCCACCATCATTTGGATAATTTACTTGTTGTCGTGGATTTCAACGGGTTGCAGGCAATGGGAAAAGTTAAAGAAATTTTGAATGTTGAGCCGCTGAAAGACAAATGGATGGCATTCGGCTGGGAAGTATTGGAAATTGACGGGCATAATTTCAAAGAGATAGAAAAGGCGCTTATCGCTCCCCCAACTGACGAAGGAAAGCCAATAGTTATTATTGCCAAGACGATTAAGGGTAAGGGAGTTAGTTTTATGGAAGGGAAAAATTTATGGCATTATAAAGCTCCGTCCGAAGAAGAATATCAAAAAGCATTAAAAGAATTAGAATTAAATGGCTGAAATAATTAAACAACAAGATTCAAGAAGGGAGTTTATTGACACTCTTATAACCTTAGCCGAGAAGGACGATAAGATTATTTTAATTGTTCCCGATGTCGGTTTTAATTACATTGAAGAATTTAAAAAAAGATTTCCTGACAGATTCTATAATTTCGGCGTAACCGAGCAAAGTACAATAATAATTGCCGCGGGATTGGCATTATCCGGCTTTAAACCGTATGTGTATAGTATGATAAATTTTGTCGTTTTTAGGCCTTATGAAATGATTAGGAATGCTGTTTCCCTACATAATGCTAATGTGAAAATTATTGGGGTTAAAGGAAGCGAAAAATACAAAATGTTGGGTTTTAGCCATAATCTTATTGTCGAAGATGAGGAAATAAAAGTTTTAGAACAGCTGCCTAATCTTAAGTCTTTTGTCGTTAAAAATCCCGAAGAAGTTAAAAGAGTCATTTTGGAAACGTATAAGCTTAATTCACCTTGTTATATAAGAATATAACTACATCCTAAAAATAAAATTTTGTAAAATTATGAAATACAAAGTAGACTTTATTAATTCAAGTTATCGTCGATATTATAAAGCGCATAAAAAAGAGATATTAAAGGCGATTGATAAATGCTTTTCTCTTGGCAATTTTGTTTTGAGGAAAGATGTTTTGGAATTTGAGGGAAAATTAGCAAAATTTGTTGGGGTAAAGTATGCTGTAGGAGTTAATTCTGGAACAGATGCTTTAAAACTTTCCTATGTGGCTTTGGGTTGCGGACCTGGAGATGAAGTTATAACTGTGGGCCATACTTTCATTTCTTCAATCGAAGAGATAATTCATTTGGGTGCAGAGCCTATTTTAATTGACGTCAGAGAAGATGGATTAATGGATGTTTCTCAAATTGAAAAAGTGATTACTAAAAAAACAGTAGGGATTGTTCCGGTTCATCTGTCGGGAAAGGTTTGTGATATGGATGAAATTATGAGGATAGCCAAAAAATATAAATTATGGGTTGTGGAGGATGCTTGTCAAGCTCTGGGAGCATATTGGGGCAACAGAAAGGCGGGGAGCATAGGAAACACAGGTTGTTTTAGCTTTATATCCCCCAAGACTTTAGGCGGCGCCGGAGATGCTGGCGGAATAGTTACCAACGATCGAAAACTATATGAAAAGTTGTTGTTAATGAGAAATCATTGGAATATCACTCAGGGAGCATTATATGGAGTTCAGCCAAAAGCGCCTAAGATCATGGATTGGGGATATAACAGCAGACTCGATAATATTCAGGCAGTAATTTTAAATATAAAATTTAAATATTATCCAGCGATGCTTAAGAGAAGGAGAAAAATAGGAATAATGTACAATAAGGGATTGAAAAATTTGCCCTGCGTTTTACCATCCCAACAACCAAAACAGATTTATCAAGAATATATCATCAAGGTGAAAGATATGGGGAAGTTAAAAAAATATATGGATGAGAGAGGGGTAGAGCTTCTAATCAGAGATACGATCCCAAACCATAAATTAAAAGGATTGGGAATGGAACACTTTAATCTGCCGGTTACCGAAAGAATAGCGGGGGAATCTGTAAGACTGCCGACTTATCCGGAATTAAATGATCAGCAGGTAGAATATGTGATAAATTCAATTAAGAATTTTTATTCAAAATGATTATTCTCTCAAAATATAAAAAACCTCTCTTTTTTGTATTAGATATTATTTTAATAACTCTTTCAGTTTGGCTAGCCTTTTTTTTGAGATTTGAAGGCAGAATTCCCGCTACACAAATTTCAAATATTAAGGGGTTAATTGTTCTTGCTTTAGTTTCTTCTTTGCCAGTTCTTTACTTTTTTAAACTTTATTCTTTTTCGCTATCTTTTATAAGTGCCGAAGAATTAGTCGCTTTAATCAAGGTCAATATCTTTAGTTTTTTATTTTCAGCAACAGTTATCCTAATTTTTAGAGATGAGCCTATGTTTATAGGATTTCCCCGCTCTGTTCTTTTTATAAGTTATTTTTTAATCTTTTTATTCTGCGGGGCAAGTCGTTTTTCCAAAAGAGCTTATACCCAGATGTTCAAAAGAGGTTTAGACAAAACCAAAGAGAAAACTTTGATTGTTGGAGCAGGGGATGCTGGAGAACAAATTTTAAGAAGTATTTTAAATTCAAGATCAAGCTCTTATCAACCAGTCGGTTTTGTAGATGACAATAAATTCAAACAAGGAGTCATAATCCACGGCATTCAGGTGTTCGGAAGAATAGAAGATATTCCTGCAGTGGTAGAAAGAGAAGACATAGAAGGAATGATAATTGCATTGCCTTCGGCTGGTTCAAAAACCATCAAGAGAGCGGTTGAGCTTGGTAACAAAGCTGGTTTAAAAAAAATAAAAATAGTTCCGTCCGTTACTGAAGTTATAAATGGAGAAGTTAATATTAGGGCCTTGCGTGAAGTCAGGGTTGAGGATTTATTAGGAAGAGAACAAGTTTTTTTAGACCAGGGAGTTATTGAAAATTTTATTCTTAATAAAGCTATTTTAATTATTGGAGCTGCGGGCTCTATTGGTTCCGAGCTTTGCCGCCAAGTTATAAAATTTAAGCCTTCTTCGATTTTGATACTTGACCAGGATGAAACCGGTATTTTTAATATTGAAGAAGAGTTGAAAGACAATTTTGAACAAATAAAAACTAAATCAGTAATAGCAGATATTTTAGATAAACAAAAAATTGATAAAATTTTTAATGATTTTAAACCCAATATAGTTTTCCATGCCGCCGCTTACAAACACGTTCCTTTAATGGAAATTAACTCTGACGAAGCGATAAAAAATAATGTTTTTGGGACAAAAAACGTTGCTGAAATTTCTATTAAACATGGGGTAGAAAAGTTCGTCTTTATTTCTACCGATAAGGCTATAAATCCATCTTCTGTTATGGGTGCAACAAAGAGGATAGGGGAAATGATCTGCCAATCATTGAGCCAAAAAAATAATACTAAATTTGTTTCAGTTAGATTTGGGAATGTTTTAGATAGTCGGGGAAGCGTAATTCCGATTTTTCGTGAACAGATAAGGAAAAAAGGGCCTGTAGAGGTTACTGATCCTCAAATGAAGAGATATTTTATGCTCACTTCTGAAGCCTGCCTTTTAGTAATGCAAGCCGGAGCTATGAGCCAGGGAGGAGAAGTTTTTGTTTTGGATATGGGGGAGCCAATCAAAATCTTAGATTTAGCAAGGGAGATGATTAAGCTTTCTGGTTTTGAGCCCAACAAAGACATCCCGATTGTTTTTACCGGTATCAGGCCGGGCGAAAAGCTTTTTGAAGAAATTCTAACCACTGAAGAGGGGGTCATTGCCACAAAAAACAAAAAGATTTTTATTACAAAACTTTCAAAAGTAAATGAAGAAAGATTAGATCAGGGCCTTAAAAAACTAAAAACAGTTATTCAAACAGGAAACCAAAAAGAAATAAGGAATATTTTAAGAAAAATTATTCCGTCTTATAACCCTAGCGGTATTGCTTAAATACTTACTAAAGATCAGATAAATACTTGACAAGATTTTAAAGATTTGCTAATATTTAGATAGTGAGTGTGACCGCAAGGTCTCCAATCTAAAGTGGGCAAAAATCCTCCCTCGAGCGAGGATTTTTGCTTTTTAAAAATCAAAATCCCGCCTAGGCGGGATTTTGAAATGGCCGAGAGAGTGAACTCCAATTCTAAGTGTTTAGTGAGTGACTACCTCTCGGCCAATTACATTTTAACACAGATTTTGTTAGAATAAAATAAATGAATAAAAATATCAAAAAATTATTGCCAGGCGTTAGAAAGAATGTTTTATTAAATAGCTACAGTACTTTTAAGATTGGTGGGAGAGCTAAATATTTTTTTGTGGCAACAAAAAAAGAAGATTTAATAAAAGCGATTAATACGGCAAAAAAAATTAAATCGCCATTTTTTATTTTAGGACAGGGAAGCAATTTATTAATTTCTGATAAAGGATTTATTGGTTTTGTTGTAAGGTTACAGGTTACAGGTTACAGGTTAAAGGGTAATACAATTTACGCTGAAGCCGGAGTTTTATTAAGTCGATTAGTCAGCCTCGCTTTAGAGAATAATCTTACGGGTTTGGAATGGGCAGTTGGAATTCCAGGAACCGTAGGAGGAGCAATCAATGGAAATGCCGGAGCTTTCGGTCAATCAATGGCCGAGATGGTAAAAGAAGTTGAAGTTTACGATGTTAAGAATAAAAAAGTAAGGAATCTAAAAAATAAAAATTGTAAATTTAGCTATCGGGAAAGCATTTTTAAAAATAATAAAGATTTAATTATAATTTCTGCCAATTTAAGACTTAAAAAAGGAAATAAAGGAAAAATAAAACAAAAAATAAAAGAATATTTGAAGCAACGTATTAAGACCCAGCCTCTAAAACTCCCCTCGATAGGATCAATATTTAAGAACCCAGAAGGATTATTTGCCGGAGAATTAATAGAAAAATGTGGCTTAAAAGGGAAAAGAATAGGTGATGTTAAAATTTCTGAAAAACATGCTAATTTTATTATTAATCTAGGAAAAGGTAAGGCGAAAGAGGTGAGAAAACTAATAACCTTTATTAAAAAAAAGGTGAAGGAACGGTTTGGAATAACTTTGGAAGAAGAAATTCAATATTTAGGATTTTAGAACCTTAGATTTCTATTTATTCACAATTGACCTCATTATAAGTTTTCGTATAATGAAATAATGAAAAACAGCAATGTCGTCGTTGTTTAAAATCTTATTTAAAAATAATCTAATAAAATGAAAAAAAATTCAAATAAGTATCTAAAAGAAAGAATAAAAGATATTGAAGTTGAGAAAAAAAGCATTTCAAAATTAATGGCTGAGATGGCGAACACTGGTTTTCAGGGCAGAAAAATAGGGGAGGCAGTGAATATCTGGGAGAGAATGATAAGAGACAAAAATGTGACCATATTCTTGGGCTTTGCTGGTTCGATGAGCACTACTGGCCAGTGGCGGCTTATTAAGTGGTTGATGGAAAATCGCTTTATTGATGTTTTAGTTTCTACTGGTGCTAACATATCTGAAGATATACAGGATTCTCTATATGGCTACTATAAAGGTCATTGGCTGGTTGATGATGCTGATTTATTAAAAAATAATATTTTCAGATATTATGATGTTTTTACTGATGGTCTGAAATACAGAAAAATGACGGAATTGATAAGGGCGTTCCTCAACATTTTAAAAGATGGCTACCCTTATTCATCAAGAGAATTCTGCCAGGAGTTTGGGAAATTCCAATTGAAAAAAAACATCGATTCTTTATTGTCTACTGCTTACAGGAAAAATATCCCGGTTTATAGTCCGGCCATAATGGACAGCGAATATGGGATTGCTGCGGTGATAGCCAGAAGATGGGATAAAAAGAATGTAGTCGTTGACCAGATGAAGGATTTTGATGAATTAGCCAAGATTGGAGAAAAAAGCAAGAAAACCGGGGTAATATATATTGGCGGCG
>Ga0315279_10001280_pt1 | contig 42553 bp, 11 predicted proteins | sample YL17G06_20_MG_FD_203694 | JGI IMG/M metagenome (GOLD analysis project Ga0315279, IMG submission 203694) | Sediment microbial communities from Yellowstone Lake, YNP, Wyoming, USA - YL17G06_20 | ecosystem: Environmental > Aquatic > Freshwater > Lake > Sediment | place: USA: Wyoming | collected...
TGGTGCCACGCTGTTGCGCCAGTTCGATGGTCACCCACTCGGGCGCGTCCACCTCCGCGGTCAACTCGCCGCCGGCCGCCCACCGCACCGCGTCCATCAGGTCCCGGTGGTTCTTCGGCAGCTTCCAATACTGGTTGCCCACGTGGTACGTCATTTGGGCCGGAGGAGCAGCAATGGCCGGCTCGATTCGCGGGATGTAGGCCACGCGCCCCTCGCCATACTCCCGACGCAGCGACTGGCTCGCCTGCTTGCGCGACGGAGGCTCATTGATGCCGAACAGGTCCGCCAGGCCGAACTTCGGCCGCCGGCGCCGCCAGTCGGTCAGCAGCGACGTCTCCTCGGTCGCCACCAATCCTCCCCCCGCTGCCACGTATCGCCGAATGGTCTGCACCTGCTCGTCGCTCAGCGCGTCCTGGTTTGCCAGCACCAGCGCCTTGTATTTGCTCAACTCCTTCAGGTGCCGGTCGAAGATGATGGCAAAGGGCACCTTCCCTTGAATGAGCGATTGCTCGAACAGCACAGTGCTAAACAGGCTTTGCGACGGGTTGAACTCGATCGAGGGAAAGGAGCGCAGGATGGCCACATCGGCCACCGTGGTGGTGTCCCGCAACTCCGCCTTGTGCGCATGGAAAAAGCTGACATATTGCCGCGCCGCCGTCGTGGCATCGGCCAGGTTGCGGCGGAACGTCCCCAAGCACATGTCGTTGTAGGCCATCGCCTCCGCCAAGCGCAGTTCGATCGGTGACCGCCACCTCTCAACGCCCGGCCGTGCCTGCCAATCGAGTTCCGACTTCGCGACCTGCAGAACGTTCAGTGCCTTGCCCATCACTCTGGCAGCCTTGTAAGGGCGGATCAGAGAAACGAGCCGTCCATCGGCCGTCCACTCTGCCTGGTTGGGTTCCTCTGTCCGTAGATAATCCCCATACTCAAACAGCAGCGAAGGGTCCACGCCGTGGCTAAATCCGGTATTAGTGTGAAGGTACATTGTCGCGTTCCCTTGCACCGCGACTTCAGGGTTAAGTTCGCGAATGTAATCGACCAGTTCGCGCCAACGCTGGGCCAGGCTGGCCGCCCGGAAGTCAGCCCAGTCCTGCATCAATGGGTTGCGGAGTTCCTCCAGACGGATGGGTGGATCCAGGAGGTTATACGGGGGCGGAATAATCCCGTCCACCCCGATGAACCCGAACCGCAGCGTCAACTGCGGATCCGTGTACCGGTGCCGCAGGAATTTGCGGAACTCTTCCGCACAGTACTTGCAGCGGCAAGTCCTCGGTTCGGCCGGCCAGCGAAGATGATCAAAGTGAATAAAGTCCAGCTTCAGATCCTGGATGCCAAGGCGCAGCACCTTCCGAATGTGCGCCTGGTAGCCCGGGTTGTTGCGGCAGGCCATGTAACGGAAGGTCTGAGTAGAGTAATAACAAGGCCGCCCCCACTCATCTACCTGCCTCCAGTCGCGCGCCTCCGGCTCTTCGAGAAATAACGTCTCGTACAAGAGCGATCCACCGACGTAACCGCCCACCTTCACCCCATGCCGATTGGCCAATTGGACAAACTTCCGAACTGCGGCAATGTCCTCGGCCTCTGCCTGCAAGCCGGCGCCCATGTACAGGCTGCGAAGGATCAGGTTTACGCCCGCCTCCTTCCACTTCCTGATGGTCTCTTCGCTTAGTTCTTCGCCTCGCCGCTCGAGCGGGTTAGCCACCCCGCCCCCGCGGCGAATCACAAACAGCAATGGTTCCACGGATTGGGTGGCAACGAGACCGTCCTTCAACCAAGCGGGCCTGGTGTCAGCCGGCCCTGCCGCTTCCGGCCGGGACTCTTCCGCCTGGACGCTCCGCGTTCGCGCGACAAAAAACGAGACCAGCACCACCACGCCAAGCATCACCAGGAGATGCAGTTCCTTGTGGATCTTTCTCATACCTAACTCCCTTCGGGCGCCTCAGAGGCGCGTCCCCTTCGCAGAATGACGAAGCTAGCTCACGAGCAGGCTCTGCCGGCACCTGGACTCGCCAGCGCGCCCAAGCCGATACATCCCACCAGGCCCTTCATGAGACTTCGAGCACGTCCACCTCCACGCCATCCGCGCTATGCCTTCTCCAACTGGAGCAGCACCAAGTTGTAGATCCTCAACTGCGGCACGCGGAACGCAGCCGTCTGGCCCTGCATGGTCACGTTCAGGGTCTGCCGTGCGCCGTCCGGCGTTTCTACTGTGGCCTCGCGCAGCTTCATGCCGGCCGGCAGTTTCAGCTTCACCGGAACGCCCGGCACCGGCTCGCCTACCTTGTAGTTCAGCAGGTGCAGCAGCAGGCGATTGGTGCCACGCTGTTGCGCCAGTTCGATGGTCACCCACTCGGGCGCGTCCACCTCCGCAGTCAACTCGCCGCCGGCCGCCCACCGCACCGCGTCCATCAGCTCCCGGTGGTTCTTCGGCAGCTTCCAATACCGGTTGCTCACGTGGTAAGTCATCTGCGCTTGAGGAGCAGGCACGGCCGGCTCGATTCGCGGAATGTAGGCCACCCGCCCCTCGCCGTACTTCCGGCGCAGCGGGTCGCTCGCCTGCTTGGGCGGCGGAGGCTCATTAATGCCGAATAGGTCGGCCAGGCCGAACTTCGGCCGCCGGCGCCGCCAGTCCGTCAGCAGCGACGTCTCTTCGGTCGCTACCACCCCTCCCCCCGCCGCTACGTACCGCCGGATAATCTCCACCTGCTCGTTGCTCAACGCGTCCTGGTTCGCCAGCACCAGCGCCTTGTATTTACTCAGATCCTTCAGGTGCCGGTCGTAGATTATGGCAAATGGGACCTTCCCCTGAATCAACGACTGCTCGAACAATACGGTGCTGAAGTTGCTCTCCGAAGGGTTAAACTCGATCGAGGGAAACGAGCGCAGGATGGCCACGTCGGCAACCGGTATGGTGTCGCGCAAGTCCGTCTTGTGCGCGTGGAAGAAATTGATGTAGCGGCGGACGCCGGGGGTCATTTCGGGCAGGTAGCGGAATGTCCCGAGCAGCATCTTGTTATACGCCATGGCCTCGGCCACGCGCAGCTCGATCGGCGCCTTCCAACTCTTGTTGGCGCTTCCCGCGGACTCGAACAACAAGCCCGATATCGGCGTCAGCAAAGGGTTTAGCGCCTTACCCATCACCCTGGCGGCCTTGTACGACCGGATGAAGGAAACAAGGCGTCCATCCGAAGTCCACTCCGCCTGATTCACTTCTTCGCTTCGCAGGTAATCGCCATGCTCGAACAGCAGTGAGGGATCCACGCCATAAGTGAACCCCGCATTGAGATCGGGAGCCATGGTCGCGTTCCCCTGGACGCCCACCTCGGGATTGAGTACGTGAATGTACTCGACCAACTCGCGCCAGCGCTGAGCCAGGCTGGCCGCCCGGAAGTAGGCCCATTCCTGCATCAGCGGATTTCTTAGTTCCGTAAGCTTGATCGGCGGCCCGTCCAGGTTGTAGGGAGGCGGAATGATTCCCTCCAGCCGTACAAAGCCGAGGCGCATCTTCAACTGCGGGTCGGTATATCGCTTGCGGAGAAAATCTCGAAACTGCGCCTCGCAGTATTTGCACCGGCAGGTCTTCGGTTCAGCCGGCCACCGCAACTGATCGAAGTGGATCATGTCCAACTTCAGATCCTGCACGCCCAGGCGCACGACCTTCTTTATGTACGCCATGTAGCCCGGATTGTTCCGGCAGGCCATGTAGCGGAAAGTCTGGTCGTTGGTGTAATAGATGGGCCGCCCCCACTCGTCCATCATTTTCCAGTCGCGCGCTTCCGGTTCCTCCGGAAACAGCGTCTCGTACATCAAGGAGGCGCCGACGTAGCCGCCAACTTTCATGCCGTGGCGGTGCGCCAGTTCCGCGAATTGGCGCGTCTCCGCGATGTCCTCCGCCTCCGCCTTCATGCCGCCGCCCTTGTAGAGGTTCCGCATGAGCAGGGTGATCCCCGCCTCTTTCCATTTCTTGATCGTCTCTTCGCTGAACTCGTCTTTTCGCCACTTTTCCGGATGATCGACGCCGCCGCCACGGCGAATCACGTACAGAAGCGGTTCCATTGACTGGGAAGCAACGACCCCTTCGACTATCCAGGCGGGCCGTGCGCCAACCGGCGGGGAGTGTTCCGCTTGGACGCTCCGCGTACGCGCAACGAAGAATGAGGCCAGCACAACCAAGGCAAGCACCACGACGAGACGCAGTTTCCTGGTCCTTCTCATACTTGCTCCTTTCGGGGCGGCGGGGCCACGCTTCCTTTCGCAGAACGGCAGCTACAACTTCTCCAGTTGGAGCAGCACCAGGTCATAAATCTTCAACTGCGGCACACGGAACACCGCTGTCTGGCCCTGCATGGTTACAGCCAAGACTTGGCGTGCGCCCTCCGGCGTTTCCACGATCGCCCCGCGTAGCTTCATGCCTGCCGGCAGTCTCAGCTTCACCGGAACGCCAGGCACCGGCTCACCAACCTTGTAGTTCAGCAGGTGCAGCAGCAGCCGATTGGTACCGCGCTGTTGCGCGAGCTCCATCGTCACCCACTCGGGTGCCTCTACCTCGACAGCCAATTCGCCGCCGGCCGCCCACCGCACCGCCTCCATGAGTTCCCCGTGGTTCTTTGGCAGTTTCCAATACCGGTTGTTCAGGTGGTATGTCATCTCGGCCGGAGGAGCGGCAATGGCCGGCTCGATTCGCGGAATGTAGGTCACCCGCCCCTCGCGATACTTCCGGCGCAGCGGCTCGCTCGCCTGCTTGGGCGGTGGAGGCTCATTAATGCCGAACAGGTCCCCCAGGCCGAACTTCGGCCGTCGGCGCCGCCAGTCGGTCAGTAGCGACGTCTCCTCGGTCGCCACCAACCCTCCCCCCGTCGCCACGTATCGCCGGATGATCTCCACCTGCTCGTCGCTCAGTGCGTCCTGGTTCGCCAGCACCAGCGCCTTGTACTTGCTCAACTCCTTCAGGTGCCGGTCGTAAATGATGGCAAACGGGACCTTGCCCTGAATCAACGACTGCTCGAACAGCATGGTGCTAAAGAGGCTCTCCGACGGGTTGAACTCGATGGAGGGAAACGAGCGCAGGATGGCCACGTCGGCAACCGGGACCGTCTCGCGCAACTCAGCCTTGTGAGCGTGGAAGAAACTGACGTACCGGCGCGCTCCGGGCGTCATGTCGCTCAGGTCGCCGCGGAATGTGCCGATCAGCATGCTGTCGTAAGCCATTTCCTCGGCCATGCGCAATTCCAGCGGCGCCTTCCAAGATTCCCCTTCCCGTCCCGGTCTGGGCGTAAGCAGTGGGTTCAGCGCCTTACCCATGCCTCGGGCCACTTTGTACGACCGGATGAAGGAAACGAGTCGCCCATCCCGAGTCCACTCCGACTGGTTGTTCTCTTCGCTTCGCAGGAAATCGCCATGCTGGAACAGTAAAGACGGATCTACGCCGTGAATGAATCCCGCATTCATGGCGGGGTTCATGGTCGCATTGCCCTGCACGCCAACCTCGGGATTCAGTTCGTGAATGTAATCGACCAGTTCGCCCCAACGCTGCGCCAGGCTGGCCGCCCGGAAGTAAGCCCATTCCTGCATCAGCGGATTCTTAAGTTCCGTGAGCTTGATCGGCGGCCCGTCCAGGTTGTAGGGAGGCGGGATAATGCCGTCCACCCGCGCAAAGCCGAACCGCATTTTCAACTGCGGGTCCGTATATCGCCTGCGCAGGAACTCTCGAAACTGCGTTTCGCAGTACTTACACCGGCAGGTCTTCGGTTCCGCCGGCCAGCGCAACTGGTCGAAATGGATCATGTCCAATTTCAGATCCTGGACGCCGATGCGCAGCGCCTTCTTTATATGAGCCAGGTAGCCGGGGTTGTTCCGGCAAGCCATGTAGCGGAAAGTCTGATCTTGAGTGTAATAGATAGGTCGTCCCCACTCGTCCACCTGCTTCCAATCGCGCGCCTCCGGTTCCTCCAAGAACAGCGTCTCGTACAGCAGAGAGTTGCCGACATAGCCGCCGACTTTCATGCCCAGCCGGTGCGCCCGTTCCGCAAACTTGCGCGCTGCCTCGATATCCTCCGCCTCCGCCTGCAGGCCGGCACCCTTGTAAAGATTGCGCACCAGCAGGGTGATGCCCGCCTCTTTCCATTTCTTGATCGTATCTTCACTGAGTTCGTCGTCTCGCCGGCCGCTCAGATCGGCCACCTCGCCGCCGCGGCGAATCACAAACAGCAGTGGTTCCACAGACTGGGCGGCAACGACACCGTCCTGCAACCAAGCGGGCCTGCCGCCAGCCGGCCGGGCGGCAGGCGGCTCGGAGTTCTTTGCCCCGAAGTCCCTAACGCGCCCAACGACCAACGAGGCCAGCACGACCACAGCCAGCCCAACGAAGCGGATGGTTTGTTTCTGACTTGTTTTCATACCAAAACTCCGGTCGTAGCGTTTCACGTTCGCGCTACGTTTGCGCGATGCTTAGGTCCGTTGTTCATCCGGGGAACCCCGTACGGCGGAGAGATACTGGTTAGCCAAATCCGAACTGCGCTTCAGAATCTGGAACCGTGCCGGAGCGCCGGCTGCCTGATAGCTCTGCCGGGCGAATTCATACATTTGGTTCGCAACCGCAAGATCCACTGCCTTCTTCACATGGTCTACCGGGGACAGCAGCACCAGACGCCGCGGAGCGACCAGAGCCGCCACATGAGAGAGGTCAAAGTGCTTTAGGACGCCGGGAATGAAAATACTGGCGTCATGCGCATGGTGGTCGGCGCCCGTTATCATGCGATAGGCAAGCAGGCCGCCGTCGCACACGGCCGACCGGATGCGGGAGTCCAGAGCCGCGGCAAGCAAGGTCCACGTGGCTCCCATTCCGCTCCCGACCACCGCCACGCCTGTCCCATCGACATCCTGGCGGCTGAGCGCATAGTCCACGGTTCGCGTGAGATCGAGAACGCGCATCCCCAGAAGCGACTTGTCCATCAACCACGCCAGGTACGCCATGCCTGTCTCGGTTGAGAAGAGACCCCGAGCAGGATTGCTCTCGGAGCGCGCGCGCCGCTCGGGATCTGTATCTCCAATCCCCCGGAGATCGGCCGCGATAACCAGATGCCCCTTGAGAACCATCCTCTCAAGCAGGCCGAACTCCATTCCAATGGGGCGATCTTGCTTCCCGACGTCGTTGACGCAAATCAGCGGCGTAAAGGGAGGTTTCTGGTTTTCAGGGATTATCACCCAGGCCGGAATGTAGATGTCGGGCTCGGAGAGGAATTCCACCTGCTCGATCAGGTAACCTCGGCGAGGCGTGGTCCCTATGTGGCGGACCGCGAGAGGCTGTTCCGCCTTGTCGTAGCGCAACAACCCGCGCATGGAGTTCAACAACTGCCGGCGGAAACTATCGAGTTCCGCCGCGGAACCGGGTGCTTTGTGCTCGGGCGAAAGGCGTTCCTGGTGCTTCAGAATCAGCGTGTGGATCGACTCTCCCAAGGGAGCATAGCGCAGCGAACCCGCCGGGGTGCAGTACAGGTTCTTGGTTGGTTCCGGCTCGCGCACCGGCTCGACCGTAGGCCCCGGCTTGCCATAGAACCAGCGGGAGAACCAATCAAGCGTCGCCAGCCGCAACTTGTGCGTCAAAAAGTGCTCGTCGCGCGCTTCGATAGCCCGGAATTTCTCAGCCACCCCCAGCCGTTTGTAGCACGCCTCGATGTGTGCTCTAGCAAGGGGGGAGAGCTGGTTCCTCGTGGATGACCGCCGCTCGCTAAAGTACTTCGACGTGAAATACTCGGTGGCCAACTGCATCGGACGAGGAGCGATGGCCTGGTACACGTCGCAGCGATCGATGCCCCTCGCCGCGGCGGGGAAAAGATACTGTTCCGAATCGGTAACATGCAACGGCGCTCCTGGTTGGACGTCGAGCGGCCACCAGTGCTGCGGGCCCGGTTCGTTGCAGGCGGCGCACTTGACCCGGTCGTCGAGAAGGGTGATGAAAAGCGTCGCCCAGCCGCCTCCGCTATGACCCGTGCAGCCAATCCGCGCGGGGTCCACTTCCGGCCTGCTCAGCAGGTAGTCGATCGCCCGTATGCCGTCCCAGATCCGGTACTGAGCGAAACTCTCGCCAAGCAGCAGCAACCGCTGGCCGGGACTAGAATGTTCGAGCGCTTTGAGGGTATCGCCCTTCGACGGATCCCAAAAATACCGCCGCTCCCCCTGCCCAATGGGGTCGTACGCCAGCACCACGAACCCGTTCTTAACCATCAGCATATGGGCGAGCTGATAGGCGGGCGTCCTGTTGGCGTCGGCAAAGTGTCCCGAAGGGGAGATCACTGCGGGAAACGGCCCTGCCCCTGATGTTGGCACGTACAAGTTGCCAGTTACCCAGAAGTCGGGCCGGCTTTGGAACCTTACGTTTTCAACCCGATATCCGTCCCGCTCGAGAGTCGACGCCGTTACTGCCGCGAGGGCATTCTTCTCGGGAAAACCCCCGAGCATTTCGAGCACGCTCTTCCGGACCAACCGGCCGCGCGCCAGAGTTTGCTCGGGGGTCCTTATCTTGCTTCGTTCGACGTCCCATTTCGCCGCCAGGGCGTTTGCCTGCTTTGCCAGGGAAAGGATCAGCATGTCAGGCAGTTCGTCGCCGTACGAAGGCTCTTCAGCACAACTCAACCACGCGGGAGGGAGCCCGAGTGCAAGGGCTGAGAAAAAAGCCGCATCTCCTAGGAACTTTCGCCTGTTTGGCTTCAGCATCGTACTCCCCTCTCGCTCTCCGGAAGAAGTGGATCAGCCTTCCACCCAGACCGGACTCGACCAGACCACGTGGCCGCTCGACTCGCAGACACGCACAAGGAACAACCCCACCACAACCACCACGAGCATTGGCAGGCGATGCAATCGCTCGCGATTCTTTCTCGTGCAGCACTGTCGGGGCATCGTCTCAGGAGTCTCAGCCTTTCTCCAGCCGCAGCAGCACCAGGCCATAAAGCTTCAACTGCGGCACACGGAAGCTGACCGTCTGTCCCTGAGAGGTCGCAACCAGCGTCTGGCGCCCGTGGCCATCAGGCGTCTCGACGACGGCTTCCCGCAGTTTCATCCCCGCTGGCAGCCTCATCGTCACGCCGATGTTTTCGACCGGTTTTGTGGTGTTGTAGTTCACCAGGTGGAGCAGCCACAGGCCTGTTCCGCGCTGCCGGGCCAGTTCCATAGTCACCCAGAGCGGCGCATCCACCGTCGCCGAAAGCTGTTCCCAAGCCGCCCATTTCACTGCCGCAACAAGGTCCTCGTAATTCTTTGGCAGCTTCCAGTACTGGTTCGCGACGGTATAGTTCATTTGTGCCCGAGGAGGAGCTATGGAAGGCTCAATGCGCGGGATGTAAGCCACCCGCCCCTTGGCGTACTCGCGCCGCAACGGCGCGCTCGCTTGCTTTCGCGACGGGGGCTCGTCGATTCCGAACAGGTCCGCCAGGCCGAACTTCAGCCGCCGGCGCCGCCAGTCGGTCAGCAGCGAGGTCTGCTCGGTCGCCACCAGCCCCCCACCCTTCTCCACAAATGCCCGTATTTGGTTCAACTGCTCGTCGCTGAGCGCGTCCTGGTTGGCCAGCACCAGCACCTTGTATTTGCTCAGGTCCTTCAGGTGCCGGTCGAAAATGATGTCAAACGGGATCTTCCCCTGAATGAGCGACTGCTCGAACAGCACAGTGCTAAACAGGCTTTCCGACGGGTTGAACTCGATCGAGGGAAAGGAGCGCAGGATGGCCACGTCCGCGACCGGGACGGTGTCGCGCAACTCTGCCTTGTGCGCATGGAAGAAACTGACATACCGGCGCGCTCCGGCCGTCATATCGCTCAGATTGCGGAACGACCCAAGCATCATGTCGTTGTAAGCCATCGCTTCAGCGAGGCGGAGTTCGATGGGGGACTTCCACCTCTCGGGGTGAGCTTGCCTCTGCCACTCCACCGCTGACTTTTCCGCCTGCCAGATACTCGCTGCTATGCCCATCACTCTGGCCACTTTATAGGCGCGGATCAGAGAAACGAGTCGCCCGTCCGACGTCCATTGGGCCTGGTTTGGCTCCTCTGTCCGTAGATAATCCCCATACTCAAACAGCAGCGAAGGGTCCACGCCGTGGCTAAATCCGGTATTGGTGTGGAGGTACATTGACGCGTTCCCTTCCATGGCGACCTCGGGATTCAGCTCGCGAACGTAATCGACCAGCTCACGCCAGCGCTGGGCCAGGCTGGCCGCCCGGAAGTACGCCCACTCCTGCATCAATGGATTGCGGAGTTCCGTCAGCCGGATGGGCGGGTCCATCAGGTCATACGGTGGCGGAATAATCCCATCCAGCCGGGTGAAGCCAAAACGCAGCTTCAACTGTGGATCCGTATATCGCTTGCGCAGGAACTCCCGAAATTGCGCCTCGCAATACTTGCAGCGGCAAGTCCTCGGTTCCGCCGGCCACCGCACTTGGTCGAAGTGTAACAAGTCGAGCTTTAGATCCTGGACGCCGATGCGCACCACCTTCCGAATGTGCGCCTGGTAGCCTGGGTTGTTGCGGCAGGCCATGTAGCGGAACGTCTGGTCGTCAGTGTAGTAAATCGGCCGCCCCCACTCGTCCACCTGCTTCCAGTCGCGCGCCTCCGGCTCCTCCAGGAAAAGCGTTTCGTACAGCAGCGACGCTCCGACGTACCCGCCCACCTTCACGCCATTCCGATGCGCGGGCTCGACGAATTTGCGCGCGGCGGCAATGTCCTCCGCCTCCGCCTGCAAACCGGCGCCTTTGTAAAGGTTACGGACGATGAGGTTGACTCCCGCCTCCTTCCACTTCTTGATCGTCTCGTCACTGAGTTCCGTATCTCTCCGTTCCAGGACGGTGGCCGCCCCGCCTCCGCGACGAATCACGAACATCAGCGGTTCCACCGAACTAGTCGCAACGACGCCGTCCTTCAACCAAGTGGGTCTCGTACTGGTTGGTCTTGGCGAGGCGGGCTTCGGCCTTTCCGGCTGGGCGTACCAAGAGCGTGGGAAGAGGAACAACCCCGGTGCAACCACCACGAGCATTAGCAGGCGATGCAATCGCCCACGATTCTTTCTCATACAGCACTCCTTTCAAGAAATCGTCTCACGATTTGTCCGGCCGCAGGAGCACTAAGTCGTACACCTTCAGCCGCGGCACCCGGAAGGTAACCGTTTGGCCCTGGGTCGCAACGGGAAGGAGCTGGTGGCCGCCGCCGTCAGGCGTCTCGACGAGGGCCTCCGTCAGTTTCATACCCGCCGGCATCCTCACGGTGACGCCGATGTTTTCGACCGGTTTTGTGGTGTTGTAGTTCACCAAGTGGAGCAGCCACAGGCCCGTTCCGCGCTGCCGGGCCAGTTCCATCGTCACCCACTCCGGCGCCTCCACCTCCGCGGTCAGCTCCTCCCCCGCAGCCCACTTTACCGACTGCAACAACTCGGAGTGGTTCTTGGGAAGCTTCCAGTACTTGTTGGCGACGGTATAGTGCATTTGTGCTCGTGGCGCCGGCACAGCCGCCTCGATCTGGGGAATGTACGCCACCCGTCCCTTGCCGTACGGCCGCCGCACGGGGCTGCTCCCCTTCGCCGGCGGCTCCTCCAAACCGAACAGGTCCGCCAGCCCGAACTTCATGCGCTGCCGGCGCCATTCGGTCAGCAGCGATGTCTCTTCGGTCGCTACCAGACCGCCGCCCTTCTCGACAAAAGCCCGGATGTCCTGCAACTGCTCGTCGCTCAATGCATCCTGGTTCGCCAACACCAGCACCTTGTATTTGCTCAGTTCCTTTAGATGGCGGTCGTAGATGATGGCGAAGGGGATCTTGCCCTGGATCAACGATTGCTCGAACAGCACAGTGCTAAACAGGCTTTGCGACGGGTTGAACTCGATCGAGGCGAACGACCTTAGGATGGCCACATCGGCCACTGGCTCCGTGTCCCGCAATGCCGTTTTCTGTGCGTGAAAGAAATCGATGTAGCGGCGTGCGGGCGGCGTCATGTCCGCCGGGTCGCGGAACGAACCCAGGCAAGCGTCGTTGTAGGCCATGGCCTCGGCCAGGCGCAGCTCGACGGGGGCCTCCCAGGTCTGACGCTCAGACCTGGATTTCCACTCCGTCGGCTGTTTCGCCGACTGCCAGACCACTAGGGTCTTGCCCATGGTCCTCACCGCTTTGAAGGGCCGGATCTTGGAGACCAGCCGTCCGTCGGCGGTCCACTCGGGCAGGTTCGGCCCCTCGCTCCACCCCACGTCACCGTGCTGAAACAACCGGGACGGATCGACGCCGTGGGTGAAACCCGTGTTGGACGAAGGGGCCATCGGGGAATTGCTGAGCAGCGCGGCTTCCGGGTTTAGTTGGTGAACGTAGTTGGCCAGTTCGCCCCGACGCCGCGCCAGGTTGGCAGCCCGGAAATCGGCCCATTCCTGCATGAGCGGATTCCGCAACTCCGTCAGCCTGGTCTCACCGTCCAAGTTAGGAGGCGGAATGATGCCGTCCAGGCGCGCAAACCCCAACCGCATCTTGAGTTGCGTATCGGCATACTTGTTCCGCAGGAATTTGCGGAATTCCTCCTGGCAATACTTGCAACGGCACGAACGCGGTTCCCCTTCCCAGCGCAGCTGGTCGAAAATAACCATGTCCAGCTTCAGGTCCTGGATGCCAAGCCGCAGCACCTTCCGGATGAATGCCTTGTACCCGGGATTATTTCCGCAGGCCATGTAGCGGAATGTCTGGTCGCCCCCCGACCCGTAATACGCGGGCCGGCCCTCCTCGTCCACCTGTTTCCAGTCGCGCGATTCCGGGACTTCCAGCGACAGCGTCTCGTACATCAGCGAGGCGCCGACATAGCCGAGGACCTTGAGTCCGTGGCGGTGGGCCAGTCCCACGAACTTGCGCGTCGACTCGATGTCCTCGGCCTCCGTTTGCAGCCCGAAGCCCTTGAACAGGGTCACCCCGAGGAGGGTCATCCCCGCATCCTTCCAGAACTTGACCCATTCCTCGGTGCGTTGGGCGGCCCTCTGGGCGATGACGTCCATCCTGCCGCCACCCCTTCGCAGCAGGAACGGGATGGGCTCCCAATGGACGGTTATCACCATCCCCTCCTTCACCCATCGGGGGCCGGCGGTGGTGGGTACTTCCTGGGCAGCACCGGCAGAGGCCCAGTAACGCCAAGCCACCGCCACTCCCAGGGCAGCTACAATCACCACCATGGCTACAATTAGTTTCCGCGCCATATACGCTCCTTCTTGATTGATTCAAGGCAGATACACGAAGAGGTGCGAACGGCGCTCGCTCTCCCCGATGTAGATGGTCCCGTCCAGTCCCGTGACCATGCTGTCGAACTGCTGTCCGCGCCAGGAGTAGTATGGACTCCGGTCCACGGCCATCACTCCCAAGTCGCGGAACCCGCCGCCCTTCGGATCGAAAGAGAACAAGCGACACGGTTCGAACCGCTCGCCCGCCATCATGTAAACGCGGCCATTCTTGCCCACAGTGAGCGCCCGAAGACGGCGTGAAGCACGGGGCTTCCCGAGGTCGGTCAGTGTTCTGGTGGCCGTGTTGAATGAGAAGAGGTGGCCGTCCGAGGAACCGCCGTAAACAAGGTGCTGCTCGCCTGCGGCAAAACACTCAACCACCGGATGGCCCACATATCCCTGCACCGGGTAGTACTCTCCCGGGACCTTTAGCCCGGTAGACCGGACCTTGTCTTCCGCGGGGTCATAGTAGACGAGGAAGCCCTCGTCCCCGGATGTGTATACTTTGCCGGATTCGTCCACGAACAGAGCACGAGGAAGACTGCGCCAGTCCCGTTCCGGGCCGTGGAAAACGACCCGGTGGTCGATCTCGCCGAGATCCCTGACTTGCTTTTGGGGGATGTTGTACGCAAAAAGATGGCCGTCCGGATAGGAGATTCCGTAGATCGTGTGGGCGCGTGCATCAACGGCCAACGCATAAATGCCGTTGCTCGCCACTGGCGCACCCAGGTCCTCAACCGGACAGAAGTCATTGGGCATTGCCACTTGCTTGTAGTCATCGCCCGTTGCGAAGGTGGTGGGCGTTGCCACTCGCTCGTCAACTGGATCGTAGCGGTAAAGGTGTCCGCCCGCGTAGCTGGCGTACTGTTTCCTGATATCGAGCCAGAGTGCGTCGGAGACGCTGTCTCGCGCATTCGGAAAGTTCGCGGTCAATTCCAGTTGGCGAAAAACGTTGAGGCCCGTGCCTGCGTAGATGAAACCTTCGTCCTGCACCAGCGCGTGGTGAATGCCGTGCTGTCCCTTGATTTTCCCGAGGTGCTTCACCTTGTTAATGGCGGAATCGTAAAGGAACAGATACGCCTCCTCGCCGGTGGTGCCCCCGTAGATCTTCCCGCTGGCTGCCACAAGCAATGAAGTGATGGCGCTGGAGTTCGCGGGAACCTGGTTGACCTCCGGGTAGCCCAGGTCCCGGAGGTCGAGGCGGTGGCACTCGAAGTTGGGATTGACCCAGTGCTGTGAATGAAGTGATTGGCAGCACAGCATGACCAGGGTCCCGATCGCGGCAGACCTCGCGAGTGCGCGGATGCGGTTCATCGTCATTGTCATTTGCTTTGTTCCCTGAGCTTGGCTGGCGACGGCGCAGCACAGCCCGAGCCCGGCCTGTAGAGCAACAGTTCCATATTGAAGGGGTGAACTCCTGCCGCTTTTCCCGCGGCTTTCTCAGGATCCTTCGCCTCCACCGCGGCCCCGAAATAGATGGTCCCGTCCGGACCGGCGGCGGCGGCCCCGCAACCAAGAACATGGCGGCTGTCCCGGGTTCGCAGCATTCCCAGGCCCGACCGTTTCTGCGACTTCAGGTCGTAGACAATCAGGTCGGAGTATAGAGCGACCGATCGCGGAGACTTCACTCCGCTCCGGCCTTGAGACAGCCGTGCTGCTTCCAAGCGGGCCTCATAGTCGAAATCGAGTCCCGCCGCAGCGTAGTAGACCCTGCGGTCATGGCCGATAGTGAAGGCCAGCGTCGAAGAAGGGACGTCCTTCCGATTCGAATCGAAAAAGCGCTCAGTGCACAATCGACCCAATGCCGTAACTTTCCCACCAGGCCCGTCGTTGGGATCGTACTTGAACAAGATCGAGCTGCCGCCGTCCACACCGTAAACCACGCGGTCGACCGGGTCCCACTTGACCGCGCGCCAGATGGCTTTGCGGTCAAGCATCGGATTCGAGAGGCGGGTCGGAAAAACCTGGGGATCGTGAGGTATTTGCACCGAGAGGTCGTAGACCAGTTCGGTACGGGCGTCGTACTTCCAGATTCGCGCCGTGGGATAGGTGCCATAGACGTTGCCCTCATCGTCGATCACGATTTGCCGCAGGTCGTCCCAGTTGTCGACGCGGCCCACATCCCGGCTTTTCCCAGTGTTTATGTCGTAGCGATACAGGTGACCATCCCACGCTGTGCCGAACAGCAAGTTCCTCTTTTTGTCGATCACGAGGCCATAAATGCCCCAGAGTCGATTGATTAAGCCGAGGTTTTCCAGCCTATCCGCTTTAGGATCGTAGCGAATCCAGTGCGGCCCTTCCCAACTGTACGGGTCAATGTTGGGAGGGCCGGAATCTTCACACATGGTTCCAAAGTAGATCCGTCCTTCTTTGTCCTCCACGAAGGGGGTGTGAATCTTGCCGGCGGTCCGAATTCCCTTTCCTCTCTGGCCGAGGAACTCCGCTATGTCGGCAATGTGACGCATTCGGCCGGCGCGGGGATCGTATTGGTAGAACTGGCCTGAGCCAGCGTGCGTGCAGAGGCCGGCGTAGACCATGCCGTCGGCCGCCACGTACAGGGCGCTGAACATCTGCGTCTCTCTACGCTGAAACTCACGAGTGTCGACACAAGCGTACTTCTGTTCGCTATCGGCAAGGCCAATCTGAGCACAAGAAACCGAAACGACGACCAGGATGAGAATGGCCACCAGTTTCGTCATAAACATCATCCCCTTTCGGCACGACCGTGTCGCTAAAAGTGGAAACTGCCCGACAGCATAATGTTGCGCGGATCGTTCGCCTGGCTGGTGACCGTCCCGAACGCCGCGTTGGTGACCTTGATGTTCGGCGCTACGAACTGTGGCGTGTTGAAGGCGTTGAACATCTCCACCTTGACGCTGAACTTGACCGTTTCCCGCAGCGGGAAGTCCTTCGCAATCGACAATGTTAGGTTCCGTAATCCGTCGGCGCGGACTTGTGAGATGTAGCTGGACAGGGTCTGCAAGGTGTACGCGGGCTGAGGCGCGAATGCCGCGGTGTCGAACCATTTGCTGACGGTAGGCTCCACGTTTTGCGGCGAGCGGGTGACGATGGCACTGCCCCAACTGCCGGTCGGCAGACCGCTGTGGATCGCAGCAATCCAGGAAAGATCCCAGTTGCCGATGACGGCCTGCAATGGCTTGGGCCCGCCGCCGAAGCGCATTCCCTTGCCCACAGGCAAGCTCCATTGGCCGGAGTAGATGAACCGATGCGGGCGGTCAATCCGCGCTATTCTGGTCTCCAGCGGGTCGTAGGGGTTCAGGAAGCTCCGCTTCTCCATGTTCTTGCTCAGCGTGTAGGAAACGCGCATGCGGAGTTCCTTGCCGAAGCGCTTGTTCACGCCCGTCTGCAGCGAGTTGTACCAACTGCTGCCGATGGGCCGGTACTGGATCGTCAAACCCGTGTACTGCGGGTACGGCAGTAGCAATTGGCTGGTGGCCACCGTCGCAGCGGCCAGCGGGCCGGCCGTAATGGCGCTGACCCCAGCAAAGGGATTTGCCACCTGCTTCGTCACGCTGTCGCGAAGTGCCAGGTACTGCGGCGGCAGACTGTCAATGTTCTGGTCCACTGGCAGCGCCGCTGACCGACTGCCAACGTAGCCTATGTCCAGCATCATTTTCCAGGGAATCTCGCGCTGCATGCTGAACTGGTACTGATGCGTCTTGGCGCGGCGGGACTTCGAATCGTACACGCTCACCGACTGCCCGAGGAGCGTGGCCAGACCCAGCGACGAGCCGACCGGTTGCACCTGCCCCAGCGGGAACGGATTCTTCAGTTGATCCAGTGGCAGCCCCCCCACCGTGGTGTTCATGGTTGTGGTGGAGCTGAAGCCGAGCTGGGACAGCGGCTGGGTCGAATTGTTAGTGTTGACGATGCGGGCGTCCACCAGCGGAATGTAGTAAAGCCCATAGCCGCCGCGCACCACGGTCTTGGTGTTGAACTGGTAGGCAAAGCCCGCTCGGGGCATGAATGTGTTGCGTACCGGTTCGAAGTTAAACCGCGACTGCCCACCCGCCGCCACAAACGCCAGGCCACCGACGACGCGGAATGGTGTGGCCCGGTCCGGCAGTGGGTTCTTGGCGTAATTCGCCTCGACCTGCTGCGCAATCGGGCTGGCCGACGTAAAGTCGAAGCCGTAGTTCATGCGATCGAAACGCTCGGTCATCGGCGTTTGATAGTCGTAACGAAGGCCTAGGTTCAGGGTCAGCTTTTGCGTCAAGCGCCAGTTGTCCTGGATATAGAGGGCGTGGTAAAGGCTCTGAGCAGCGTTGTTGGCGTTGATGGCGACGCTTCCGGAGCTGGGCGTGCCCAACAGCAGCGTCGCTACGCCGTAGCCGGCAGTGGCACTGGCCGTCGCTGCCCGTGGGCCTTGCGTCCAACTGCGGGTGAATGCGAAAGTGCCACCCTCGCCCTGGTTGGAGAATTCGAATGTCCGGTACACCCGATATTCGTAGCCGGACGTCACGCTGTGGCGGCCCATCACCTTACTGACAAAGGCGCGCGCGTTTGGCGTAATGAAGGATACCCCATCGTTCGCGTGGCCGAGCGAAGTCATGTCCGAGCTGGAGATCGCCGGAAACTCCAGCGTGGCGATAATCGACTCGAAGCTCTTCGGGAAACCGAGAGCGGCCTGGTCGGCCGGCTTCATCAGGGCGTCCGTGCGCTCCCGGTGGCGCATCACGCCCGCCCGGACATTGAACACCGTACTGGGGTTGACTACCCACACATAGTTCAGCGTCCCGAACATCCCGTACCGGTTAAGCCAATAGGCGTTCACGCCCAATGGCTCCACATCCCCACGTGTCAACTCGTGATATATGACTCTGGTGAAGGAACCGTTGAGAGTCTGCTTGTCGCTCAAGCGGTGGTCGATCCTGGTGGTAGACGTGTGGGCCAACACCGGAGTCGGATGCTGGTTGAGCTGGTTGTTAAAGCTCCCGGGAAGGTTCGGCAGTCCGACGTTTTTCAGGATGTTCGTCGCGATCGGCTCGATCATAGCCTGTGGGATCTTATTCCCGGCAAACGGATCGCGGATCTGCACCGTCGGGTTGGTCGGGTCGAAGCGTGTGGTGAACGGGTTGTAGATCTGAATGAGCTGACCCGCGGCGGTCCGGGTCTGGCTGAAGTCGCCGCTGCGCTCCAGGGCAGTCGGCACGGTGCTTGTAGCCTGCTGACTTTTTACGTCGCGCCTGGAGTCGTAGTCTATGAAAAAGAACGTGCGGTTCTTTCCATTGTAGATGCCCGGAATGTAGACGGGACCGCCCAGGTTTGCGCCCAGGTTGGTGTTGCGATTCTTGCTCTTCGGCACGCCGGCTTTGTTCGAGAAGAAATCATTAGCGTTGAAGGCCTCCTGGTTGTTGTAGTACCAGAGGGCGCCGTGCGGGGTATTGGTCCCCGCCTTGGTTTCGAACGTAATGACCGCGCCGGCGTTTTGGCCATACTCGGCGGTGAGCGCGAACGTCTGCAGGTTCACTTCCTGCACCGAGTAGGTTGACGGCACAAAAGCCATTCTTCCGTTGCCGGACGAATCGGCCACCCCGTTCAGCATGTAGGCGTTGCCCTGCGCCGGTGCTCCATTGAACGAGATGTTTGAAGGACGGTTAGTGTCCGCGAAACTCGACTTTTTGTCGTTCTCCTGAACCGGATCGCCGCCGGGCACCAGGCGATCTATCCACAAAGCATTACGGCCACTGGAGGGGATGGTCGCGACCGCCTCGCCGCCAACCAGGTGCGAGACGCTTGCTGTGTCCGTATTCACCACGGTAGGCGTCCCGGAGACCTCGATGGATTGCTGCACCGATGTCAACTGCATGCTGAAGTCAACGCGAAGACGCTGCTGCAAGCTCAACTCGATGTCCCTGCGTAGATAATTTGCGAAGCCCGCAGCCTTCGCTTCGACCGTGTACACGCCCGGGTTCACCGCCGGAAACTCGTACAGGCCGGACGCGTTGGTTTCGGTCGAATATGCTTGTCCCGTGGCCACGTTGGTCGCGGTCACACGGACCCCGGGTATCGCCGCGCCCTGCGGGTCGCTGACGATGCCTTGGATGATCGCGCCCGTCACCTGGGCATGGAGGGAACCCTGAAAGTGCACCGCCGCGAAGATTACAAACACGGCGAGCAGTGCTCGGAGCGAAAAGACGAGAAAACGGGAAAGGTTGTTGGGTACCGGCATGAACATAACGCACCCCCTGACACGGCATGTGTGCGGCCAGACCGCACGATCCGCAAATGGGAAAGGAACAACGCGGCCGATAATAGGTTCACGTTAACTAATTGTCAAGGAAAAAACGCCCCCCCTTCAGAAACGTTTCCCGGCGGGGAACGAGCGCTCCTGGACGCCGACGAACAAATGGTAATGTCCTTCCGTGTTTCGTCGGGCGCGGTGTCGGAATGGTGGGGCCAGAGCATCCGCTCCGGTGCCGGGGAGCGAGGCGGCGGTGAGCGTGGCCCCCGCTGTCGCGTTCACCAGGGACTGCCTGCGGTTCATCTCGATCCTCCTTATCTTCCTTGCCCGACTTCGGCCCCGTGTCTGCTGTTTAGGATTTCTCCAGCCGCAGCAGAACCAGGTCGTAAATCTTCAGAGCGGGCACCCGGAACGAGACGGTCCGGCCATTCGCCACCACGCTCAAGACCTGCCGGCCGCCGGCGTCCGGCGTCTCCACCACCGCCTCCTTGACCTTCATCCCCGCCGGCAGCTTCAGCTTCACCGGAATGTCCAGCACCGGCTCGCCTACCTTGTAGTTCAGCAGGTGCAGCAGCAGGCGATTGGTGCCACGCTGTTGCGCCAGTTCGATGGTCACCCACTCGGGCGCGTCCACCTCCGCGGTCAACTCGCCGCCGGCCGCCCACCGCACCGCGTCCATCAGGTCCCGGTGGTTCTTCGGCAGCTTCCAGTACCGGTTGTCCACGTGATAGTTCATCTGGGCCGGAGGAGCAGGTACGGCCGGCTCGACTCGCGGAATGTAGGCCACCCGCCCCTTGCCGTATTCACGCCGCAGCGACTGGCTGGCCTGCTTGCGCGACGGAGGCTCATTGATGCCGAACAGGTCCGCCAGGCCGAATTTCGGCCGCCGGCGCCGCCAGTCGGTCAGCAGCGACGTATTTTCGGTCGCCACCAACCCTCCCCCGGCTGCTACGTATCGCCGAATGGTCTCCACCTGCTCGTTGCTCAGCGCATCCTGGTTCGCCAGCACCAGCGCCTTGTATTTGCTCAGGTCCTTCAGGTGCCGGTCGAAGATGATGGCAAAGGGCACCTTCCCTTGAATGAGCGATTGCTCGAACAGCAAGGTGCTGAAGTTGCTCCCCGCTGGGTTGAATTCGATCGACGGAAATGACCGCAGTATCGCCACGTCGGCCACCGTGGCGGTGTCCCGCAACTCTGCCTTGTGCGCATGGAAGAAACTGATATACCGGCGCGCTCCGGTCGTCATGTCGCTCAGATCGCGGAACGTCCCGAGCATCATGTCGTTGTTGGCCATCTCTTCCGCGAGGCGCAGCTCCACGGGCGATCTCCACTTCTCGCCGTGCCCCGGCGCCTGCCACTCCATCTCGCCCTTCGCCGACTGCAACACGTTCAGCGCCTTGCCCATAACCCTCGCCGCCTTGCAGGCCCGGATCACTGAAACCAGTCGCCCGTCCGACGTCCACTCGGCCAGGTTTGGCTCTTCTGTTCGCAGAAAATCGCCGTACTCAAACAACAGCGAAGGGTCCACACCGTGGGTAAACCCACAATTGGCGTAGAGGTACATCGACGCGTTTCCTTGGACGGCGACCTCGGGATTCAGCTCGTGGATGTATTCGACCAGCTCGCCCCAGCGTTGCGCCAGGCTGGTCGCCCGGAAGTAAGCCCAGTCCTGCATCAGCGGGTCTCGCAGTTCCGTGAGCTTGATCCGTGGTCCGTCGAGGTCATACCGGGGCGGGATAATGCCGTCCACCCGCGCAAAGCCGAAGCGCATCTTCAACTGCGGGTCCGTATAGCGCTGGCGCAGGAACTCCCGAAATTGCGCCTCGCAATACTTGCACCGGCAGGTCCTCGGTTCCGCCGGCCAGCGCAACTGGTCGAAATGGATCATGTCCAGTTTCAGATCCTGGACGCCGATGCGCACCACCTTCTTGATGTACGCCAGGTAGCCGGGGTTGTTCCGGCAGGCCATGTAACGGAAGGTCTGAGTGGAGTAATAAAGAGGCCGCCCCCACTCGTCCACCATTTTCCAGTCGCGCGCCTCCGGTTCCTCCAGAAACAGCGTCTCGTACAGCAGAGAGGAGCCGACGTAACCACCGACCTTCAGTCCGTGCCGGTGCGCCAGTTCCACGAGCTTCCGGGTTCTCGCGATATCCTCGGCCTCCGCTTTCAGTCCGGCGCCCTTGTAAAGGTTGCGAAAGATCAGGTTGATCCCGGCCTCTTTCCATTGCCTGATGGTGTCTTCACTGAGTTCTGCTTCTCGCCGCTCCGCCGGCTCCTCGGGGCCGCCGCCGCGGCGAATCAAGAACAGCAGCGGTTCCATGGATTGGGTGGCAACAACACCGTCCTTCAACCAAGCGGGCCTGGCAGAGACTGATTGCCCCGCAGGCGGCGTGGATGTTCTTGCCTGGGTGGCTGAGATGCGCGCGGCCGCCAAGCAGGCCAGCACACCGACACCGAGGATGACCAGCAGACGCAACTGCCCACGACTTGTTTTCATACCCCCGACTCCTTTCGGGCGCCTTCGCTTCGCGCCCTCTTCCGCAGCATCAGGGCGCCGACGCGGCACTTCCTGCAGCCGTGCCGCGCAACGCCGCAAGGTAAAGGTCCGCGAGATTCATGCCCGAATCCCGCCCCAGGAATCCGAACAGCTCGGGCACGCCGGCCCCCTCGAATGTTCGTCGAGTGAATTCGTAGGCCTGCCGGGCCAACGAAAGCGGCACCGCCCTTTTCAGGTGATTAACTGGAGAAATGAAGACCAGGCGCCGCGGAGCGACCAAAGCTGCCACATGAGAAAGGTCAAACTCCTTCAGGACGCCGGGAATGAAAATGCTGGCGTCATGCGCATGGTGGTCGGCGCCCGTTATCGTGCGATAGGAAAGCAGGCCGCCGTCGCACACGGCCGACCGGATGCGGGAGTCTAGGGCCGCGGCAAACAAGGTCCACGTGGCCCCCATTCCGCTCCCGACCACCGCCACGCCTGTCCCATCAACATCCTGGCGGCTGAGCGCATAGTCCACGGTTCGCGTGAGATCGAGAACGCGCATCCCCAGAAGCGACTTGTCCATCAACCACGCCAGGTACGCCATGCCTGTCTCGGTTGAGAAGAGACCCCGAGCAGGATTGCTCTCGGAGCGCGCGCGCCGCTCGGGATCTGTATCTCCAATCCCCCGGAGATCGGCCGCGATAACCAGATGCCCCTTGAGAACCATCCTCTCAAGCAGGCCGAACTCCATTCCAATGGGGCGATCTTGCTTCCCGACGTCGTTGACGCAAATCAGCGGCGTAAAGGGAGGTTTCTGGTTTTCAGGGATTATCACCCAGGCCGGAATGTAGATGTCGGGCTCGGAGAGGAATTCCACCTGCTCGATCAGGTAACCTCGGCGAGGCGTGGTCCCTATGTGGCGGACCGCGAGAGGCTGTTCCGCCTTGTCGTAGCGCAACAACCCGCGCATGGAGTTCAACAACTGCCGGCGGAAACTATCGAGTTCCGCCGCGGAACCGGGTGCTTTGTGCTCGGGCGAAAGGCGTTCCTGGTGCTTCAGAATCAGCGTGTGGATCGACTCTCCCAAGGGAGCATAGCGCAGCGAACCCGCCGGGGTGCAGTACAGGTTCTTGGTTGGTTCCGGCTCGCGCACCGGCTCGACCGTAGGCCCCGGCTTGCCATAGAACCAGCGGGAGAACCAATCAAGCGTCGCCAGCCGCAACTTGTGCGTCAAAAAGTGCTCGTCGCGCGCTTCGATAGCCCGGAATTTCTCAGCCACCCCCAGCCGTTTGTAGCACGCCTCGATGTGTGCTCTAGCAAGGGGGGAGAGCTGGTTCCTCGTGGATGACCGCCGCTCGCTAAAGTACTTCGACGTGAAATACTCGGTGGCCAACTGCATCGGACGAGGAGCGATGGCCTGGTACACGTCGCAGCGATCGATGCCCCTCGCCGCGGCGGGGAAAAGATACTGTTCCGAATCGGTAACATGCAACGGCGCTCCTGGTTGGACGTCGAGCGGCCACCAGTGCTGCGGGCCCGGTTCGTTGCAGGCGGCGCACTTGACCCGGTCGTCGAGAAGGGTGATGAAAAGCGTCGCCCAGCCGCCTCCGCTATGACCCGTGCAGCCAATCCGCGCGGGGTCCACTTCCGGCCTGCTCAGCAGGTAGTCGATCGCCCGTATGCCGTCCCAGATCCGGTACTGAGCGAAACTCTCGCCAAGCAGCAGCAACCGCTGGCCGGGACTAGAATGTTCGAGCGCTTTGAGGGTATCGCCCTTCGACGGATCCCAAAAATACCGCCGCTCCCCCTGCCCAATGGGGTCGTACGCCAGCACCACGAACCCGTTCTTAACCATCAGCATATGGGCGAGCTGATAGGCGGGCGTCCTGTTGGCGTCGGCAAAGTGTCCCGAAGGGGAGATCACTGCGGGAAACGGCCCTGCCCCTGATGTTGGCACGTACAAGTTGCCAGTTACCCAGAAGTCGGGCCGGCTTTGGAACCTTACGTTTTCAACCCGATATCCGTCCCGCTCGAGAGTCGACGCCGTTACTGCCGCGAGGGCATTCTTCTCGGGAAAACCCCCGAGCATTTCGAGCACGCTCTTCCGGACCAACCGGCCGCGCGCCAGAGTTTGCTCGGGGGTCCTTATCTTGCTTCGTTCGACGTCCCATTTCGCCGCCAGGGCGTTTGCCTGCTTTGCCAGGGAAAGGATCAGCATGTCAGGCAGTTCGTCGCCGTACGAAGGCTCTTCAGCACAACTCAACCACGCGGGAGGGAGCCCGAGTGCAAGGGCTGAGAAAAAAGCCGCATCTCCTAGGAACTTTCGCCTGTTTGGCTTCAGCATCGTACTCCCCTCTCGCTCTCCGGAAGAAGTGGATCAGCCTTCCACCCAGACCGGACTCGACCAGACCACGTGGCCGCTCGACTCGCAGACACGCACAAGGAACAACCCCACCACAACCACCACGAGCATTGGCAGGCGATGCAATCGCTCGCGATTCTTTCTCGTGCAGCACTGTCGGGGCATCGTCTCAGGAGTCTCAGCCTTTCTCCAGCCGCAGCAGCACCAGGCCATAAAGCTTCAACTGCGGCACACGGAAGCTGACCGTCTGTCCCTGAGAGGTCGCAACCAGCGTCTGGCGCCCGTGGCCATCAGGCGTCTCGACGACGGCTTCCCGCAGTTTCATCCCCGCTGGCAGCCTCATCGTCACGCCGATGTTTTCGACCGGTTTTGTGGTGTTGTAGTTCACCAGGTGGAGCAGCCACAGGCCTGTTCCGCGCTGCCGGGCCAGTTCCATAGTCACCCAGAGCGGCGCATCCACCGTCGCCGAAAGCTGTTCCCAAGCCGCCCATTTCACTGCCGCAACAAGGTCCTCGTAATTCTTTGGCAGCTTCCAGTACTGGTTCGCGACGGTATAGTTCATTTGTGCCCGAGGAGGAGCTATGGAAGGCTCAATGCGCGGGATGTAAGCCACCCGCCCCTTGGCGTACTCGCGCCGCAACGGCGCGCTCGCTTGCTTTCGCGACGGGGGCTCGTCGATTCCGAACAGGTCCGCCAGGCCGAACTTCAGCCGCCGGCGCCGCCAGTCGGTCAGCAGCGAGGTCTGCTCGGTCGCCACCAGCCCCCCACCCTTCTCCACAAATGCCCGTATTTGGTTCAACTGCTCGTCGCTGAGCGCGTCCTGGTTGGCCAGCACCAGCACCTTGTATTTGCTCAGGTCCTTCAGGTGCCGGTCGAAAATGATGTCAAACGGGATCTTCCCCTGAATGAGCGACTGCTCGAACAGCACAGTGCTAAACAGGCTTTCCGACGGGTTGAACTCGATCGAGGGAAAGGAGCGCAGGATGGCCACGTCCGCGACCGGGACGGTGTCGCGCAACTCTGCCTTGTGCGCATGGAAGAAACTGACATACCGGCGCGCTCCGGCCGTCATATCGCTCAGATTGCGGAACGACCCAAGCATCATGTCGTTGTAAGCCATCGCTTCAGCGAGGCGGAGTTCGATGGGGGACTTCCACCTCTCGGGGTGAGCTTGCCTCTGCCACTCCACCGCTGACTTTTCCGCCTGCCAGATACTCGCTGCTATGCCCATCACTCTGGCCACTTTATAGGCGCGGATCAGAGAAACGAGTCGCCCGTCCGACGTCCATTGGGCCTGGTTTGGCTCCTCTGTCCGTAGATAATCCCCATACTCAAACAGCAGCGAAGGGTCCACGCCGTGGCTAAATCCGGTATTGGTGTGGAGGTACATTGACGCGTTCCCTTCCATGGCGACCTCGGGATTCAGCTCGCGAACGTAATCGACCAGCTCACGCCAGCGCTGGGCCAGGCTGGCCGCCCGGAAGTACGCCCACTCCTGCATCAATGGATTGCGGAGTTCCGTCAGCCGGATGGGCGGGTCCATCAGGTCATACGGTGGCGGAATAATCCCATCCAGCCGGGTGAAGCCAAAACGCAGCTTCAACTGTGGATCCGTATATCGCTTGCGCAGGAACTCCCGAAATTGCGCCTCGCAATACTTGCAGCGGCAAGTCCTCGGTTCCGCCGGCCACCGCACTTGGTCGAAGTGTAACAAGTCGAGCTTTAGATCCTGGACGCCGATGCGCACCACCTTCCGAATGTGCGCCTGGTAGCCTGGGTTGTTGCGGCAGGCCATGTAGCGGAACGTCTGGTCGTCAGTGTAGTAAATCGGCCGCCCCCACTCGTCCACCTGCTTCCAGTCGCGCGCCTCCGGCTCCTCCAGGAAAAGCGTTTCGTACAGCAGCGACGCTCCGACGTACCCGCCCACCTTCACGCCATTCCGATGCGCGGGCTCGACGAATTTGCGCGCGGCGGCAATGTCCTCCGCCTCCGCCTGCAAACCGGCGCCTTTGTAAAGGTTACGGACGATGAGGTTGACTCCCGCCTCCTTCCACTTCTTGATCGTCTCGTCACTGAGTTCCGTATCTCTCCGTTCCAGGACGGTGGCCGCCCCGCCTCCGCGACGAATCACGAACATCAGCGGTTCCACCGAACTAGTCGCAACGACGCCGTCCTTCAACCAAGTGGGTCTCGTACTGGTTGGTCTTGGCGAGGCGGGCTTCGGCCTTTCCGGCTGGGCGTACCAAGAGCGTGGGAAGAGGAACAACCCCGGTGCAACCACCACGAGCATTAGCAGGCGATGCAATCGCCCACGATTCTTTCTCATACAGCACTCCTTTCAAGAAATCGTCTCACGATTTGTCCGGCCGCAGGAGCACTAAGTCGTACACCTTCAGCCGCGGCACCCGGAAGGTAACCGTTTGGCCCTGGGTCGCAACGGGAAGGAGCTGGTGGCCGCCGCCGTCAGGCGTCTCGACGAGGGCCTCCGTCAGTTTCATACCCGCCGGCATCCTCACGGTGACGCCGATGTTTTCGACCGGTTTTGTGGTGTTGTAGTTCACCAAGTGGAGCAGCCACAGGCCCGTTCCGCGCTGCCGGGCCAGTTCCATCGTCACCCACTCCGGCGCCTCCACCTCCGCGGTCAGCTCCTCCCCCGCAGCCCACTTTACCGACTGCAACAACTCGGAGTGGTTCTTGGGAAGCTTCCAGTACTTGTTGGCGACGGTATAGTGCATTTGTGCTCGTGGCGCCGGCACAGCCGCCTCGATCTGGGGAATGTACGCCACCCGTCCCTTGCCGTACGGCCGCCGCACGGGGCTGCTCCCCTTCGCCGGCGGCTCCTCCAAACCGAACAGGTCCGCCAGCCCGAACTTCATGCGCTGCCGGCGCCATTCGGTCAGCAGCGATGTCTCTTCGGTCGCTACCAGACCGCCGCCCTTCTCGACAAAAGCCCGGATGTCCTGCAACTGCTCGTCGCTCAATGCATCCTGGTTCGCCAACACCAGCACCTTGTATTTGCTCAGTTCCTTTAGATGGCGGTCGTAGATGATGGCGAAGGGGATCTTGCCCTGGATCAACGATTGCTCGAACAGCACAGTGCTAAACAGGCTTTGCGACGGGTTGAACTCGATCGAGGCGAACGACCTTAGGATGGCCACATCGGCCACTGGCTCCGTGTCCCGCAATGCCGTTTTCTGTGCGTGAAAGAAATCGATGTAGCGGCGTGCGGGCGGCGTCATGTCCGCCGGGTCGCGGAACGAACCCAGGCAAGCGTCGTTGTAGGCCATGGCCTCGGCCAGGCGCAGCTCGACGGGGGCCTCCCAGGTCTGACGCTCAGACCTGGATTTCCACTCCGTCGGCTGTTTCGCCGACTGCCAGACCACTAGGGTCTTGCCCATGGTCCTCACCGCTTTGAAGGGCCGGATCTTGGAGACCAGCCGTCCGTCGGCGGTCCACTCGGGCAGGTTCGGCCCCTCGCTCCACCCCACGTCACCGTGCTGAAACAACCGGGACGGATCGACGCCGTGGGTGAAACCCGTGTTGGACGAAGGGGCCATCGGGGAATTGCTGAGCAGCGCGGCTTCCGGGTTTAGTTGGTGAACGTAGTTGGCCAGTTCGCCCCGACGCCGCGCCAGGTTGGCAGCCCGGAAATCGGCCCATTCCTGCATGAGCGGATTCCGCAACTCCGTCAGCCTGGTCTCACCGTCCAAGTTAGGAGGCGGAATGATGCCGTCCAGGCGCGCAAACCCCAACCGCATCTTGAGTTGCGTATCGGCATACTTGTTCCGCAGGAATTTGCGGAATTCCTCCTGGCAATACTTGCAACGGCACGAACGCGGTTCCCCTTCCCAGCGCAGCTGGTCGAAAATAACCATGTCCAGCTTCAGGTCCTGGATGCCAAGCCGCAGCACCTTCCGGATGAATGCCTTGTACCCGGGATTATTTCCGCAGGCCATGTAGCGGAATGTCTGGTCGCCCCCCGACCCGTAATACGCGGGCCGGCCCTCCTCGTCCACCTGTTTCCAGTCGCGCGATTCCGGGACTTCCAGCGACAGCGTCTCGTACATCAGCGAGGCGCCGACATAGCCGAGGACCTTGAGTCCGTGGCGGTGGGCCAGTCCCACGAACTTGCGCGTCGACTCGATGTCCTCGGCCTCCGTTTGCAGCCCGAAGCCCTTGAACAGGGTCACCCCGAGGAGGGTCATCCCCGCATCCTTCCAGAACTTGACCCATTCCTCGGTGCGTTGGGCGGCCCTCTGGGCGATGACGTCCATCCTGCCGCCACCCCTTCGCAGCAGGAACGGGATGGGCTCCCAATGGACGGTTATCACCATCCCCTCCTTCACCCATCGGGGGCCGGCGGTGGTGGGTACTTCCTGGGCAGCACCGGCAGAGGCCCAGTAACGCCAAGCCACCGCCACTCCCAGGGCAGCTACAATCACCACCATGGCTACAATTAGTTTCCGCGCCATATACGCTCCTTCTTGATTGATTCAAGGCAGATACACGAAGAGGTGCGAACGGCGCTCGCTCTCCCCGATGTAGATGGTCCCGTCCAGTCCCGTGACCATGCTGTCGAACTGCTGTCCGCGCCAGGAGTAGTATGGACTCCGGTCCACGGCCATCACTCCCAAGTCGCGGAACCCGCCGCCCTTCGGATCGAAAGAGAACAAGCGACACGGTTCGAACCGCTCGCCCGCCATCATGTAAACGCGGCCATTCTTGCCCACAGTGAGCGCCCGAAGACGGCGTGAAGCACGGGGCTTCCCGAGGTCGGTCAGTGTTCTGGTGGCCGTGTTGAATGAGAAGAGGTGGCCGTCCGAGGAACCGCCGTAAACAAGGTGCTGCTCGCCTGCGGCAAAACACTCAACCACCGGATGGCCCACATATCCCTGCACCGGGTAGTACTCTCCCGGGACCTTTAGCCCGGTAGACCGGACCTTGTCTTCCGCGGGGTCATAGTAGACGAGGAAGCCCTCGTCCCCGGATGTGTATACTTTGCCGGATTCGTCCACGAACAGAGCACGAGGAAGACTGCGCCAGTCCCGTTCCGGGCCGTGGAAAACGACCCGGTGGTCGATCTCGCCGAGATCCCTGACTTGCTTTTGGGGGATGTTGTACGCAAAAAGATGGCCGTCCGGATAGGAGATTCCGTAGATCGTGTGGGCGCGTGCATCAACGGCCAACGCATAAATGCCGTTGCTCGCCACTGGCGCACCCAGGTCCTCAACCGGACAGAAGTCATTGGGCATTGCCACTTGCTTGTAGTCATCGCCCGTTGCGAAGGTGGTGGGCGTTGCCACTCGCTCGTCAACTGGATCGTAGCGGTAAAGGTGTCCGCCCGCGTAGCTGGCGTACTGTTTCCTGATATCGAGCCAGAGTGCGTCGGAGACGCTGTCTCGCGCATTCGGAAAGTTCGCGGTCAATTCCAGTTGGCGAAAAACGTTGAGGCCCGTGCCTGCGTAGATGAAACCTTCGTCCTGCACCAGCGCGTGGTGAATGCCGTGCTGTCCCTTGATTTTCCCGAGGTGCTTCACCTTGTTAATGGCGGAATCGTAAAGGAACAGATACGCCTCCTCGCCGGTGGTGCCCCCGTAGATCTTCCCGCTGGCTGCCACAAGCAATGAAGTGATGGCGCTGGAGTTCGCGGGAACCTGGTTGACCTCCGGGTAGCCCAGGTCCCGGAGGTCGAGGCGGTGGCACTCGAAGTTGGGATTGACCCAGTGCTGTGAATGAAGTGATTGGCAGCACAGCATGACCAGGGTCCCGATCGCGGCAGACCTCGCGAGTGCGCGGATGCGGTTCATCGTCATTGTCATTTGCTTTGTTCCCTGAGCTTGGCTGGCGACGGCGCAGCACAGCCCGAGCCCGGCCTGTAGAGCAACAGTTCCATATTGAAGGGGTGAACTCCTGCCGCTTTTCCCGCGGCTTTCTCAGGATCCTTCGCCTCCACCGCGGCCCCGAAATAGATGGTCCCGTCCGGACCGGCGGCGGCGGCCCCGCAACCAAGAACATGGCGGCTGTCCCGGGTTCGCAGCATTCCCAGGCCCGACCGTTTCTGCGACTTCAGGTCGTAGACAATCAGGTCGGAGTATAGAGCGACCGATCGCGGAGACTTCACTCCGCTCCGGCCTTGAGACAGCCGTGCTGCTTCCAAGCGGGCCTCATAGTCGAAATCGAGTCCCGCCGCAGCGTAGTAGACCCTGCGGTCATGGCCGATAGTGAAGGCCAGCGTCGAAGAAGGGACGTCCTTCCGATTCGAATCGAAAAAGCGCTCAGTGCACAATCGACCCAATGCCGTAACTTTCCCACCAGGCCCGTCGTTGGGATCGTACTTGAACAAGATCGAGCTGCCGCCGTCCACACCGTAAACCACGCGGTCGACCGGGTCCCACTTGACCGCGCGCCAGATGGCTTTGCGGTCAAGCATCGGATTCGAGAGGCGGGTCGGAAAAACCTGGGGATCGTGAGGTATTTGCACCGAGAGGTCGTAGACCAGTTCGGTACGGGCGTCGTACTTCCAGATTCGCGCCGTGGGATAGGTGCCATAGACGTTGCCCTCATCGTCGATCACGATTTGCCGCAGGTCGTCCCAGTTGTCGACGCGGCCCACATCCCGGCTTTTCCCAGTGTTTATGTCGTAGCGATACAGGTGACCATCCCACGCTGTGCCGAACAGCAAGTTCCTCTTTTTGTCGATCACGAGGCCATAAATGCCCCAGAGTCGATTGATTAAGCCGAGGTTTTCCAGCCTATCCGCTTTAGGATCGTAGCGAATCCAGTGCGGCCCTTCCCAACTGTACGGGTCAATGTTGGGAGGGCCGGAATCTTCACACATGGTTCCAAAGTAGATCCGTCCTTCTTTGTCCTCCACGAAGGGGGTGTGAATCTTGCCGGCGGTCCGAATTCCCTTTCCTCTCTGGCCGAGGAACTCCGCTATGTCGGCAATGTGACGCATTCGGCCGGCGCGGGGATCGTATTGGTAGAACTGGCCTGAGCCAGCGTGCGTGCAGAGGCCGGCGTAGACCATGCCGTCGGCCGCCACGTACAGGGCGCTGAACATCTGCGTCTCTCTACGCTGAAACTCACGAGTGTCGACACAAGCGTACTTCTGTTCGCTATCGGCAAGGCCAATCTGAGCACAAGAAACCGAAACGACGACCAGGATGAGAATGGCCACCAGTTTCGTCATAAACATCATCCCCTTTCGGCACGACCGTGTCGCTAAAAGTGGAAACTGCCCGACAGCATAATGTTGCGCGGATCGTTCGCCTGGCTGGTGACCGTCCCGAACGCCGCGTTGGTGACCTTGATGTTCGGCGCTACGAACTGTGGCGTGTTGAAGGCGTTGAACATCTCCACCTTGACGCTGAACTTGACCGTTTCCCGCAGCGGGAAGTCCTTCGCAATCGACAATGTTAGGTTCCGTAATCCGTCGGCGCGGACTTGTGAGATGTAGCTGGACAGGGTCTGCAAGGTGTACGCGGGCTGAGGCGCGAATGCCGCGGTGTCGAACCATTTGCTGACGGTAGGCTCCACGTTTTGCGGCGAGCGGGTGACGATGGCACTGCCCCAACTGCCGGTCGGCAGACCGCTGTGGATCGCAGCAATCCAGGAAAGATCCCAGTTGCCGATGACGGCCTGCAATGGCTTGGGCCCGCCGCCGAAGCGCATTCCCTTGCCCACAGGCAAGCTCCATTGGCCGGAGTAGATGAACCGATGCGGGCGGTCAATCCGCGCTATTCTGGTCTCCAGCGGGTCGTAGGGGTTCAGGAAGCTCCGCTTCTCCATGTTCTTGCTCAGCGTGTAGGAAACGCGCATGCGGAGTTCCTTGCCGAAGCGCTTGTTCACGCCCGTCTGCAGCGAGTTGTACCAACTGCTGCCGATGGGCCGGTACTGGATCGTCAAACCCGTGTACTGCGGGTACGGCAGTAGCAATTGGCTGGTGGCCACCGTCGCAGCGGCCAGCGGGCCGGCCGTAATGGCGCTGACCCCAGCAAAGGGATTTGCCACCTGCTTCGTCACGCTGTCGCGAAGTGCCAGGTACTGCGGCGGCAGACTGTCAATGTTCTGGTCCACTGGCAGCGCCGCTGACCGACTGCCAACGTAGCCTATGTCCAGCATCATTTTCCAGGGAATCTCGCGCTGCATGCTGAACTGGTACTGATGCGTCTTGGCGCGGCGGGACTTCGAATCGTACACGCTCACCGACTGCCCGAGGAGCGTGGCCAGACCCAGCGACGAGCCGACCGGTTGCACCTGCCCCAGCGGGAACGGATTCTTCAGTTGATCCAGTGGCAGCCCCCCCACCGTGGTGTTCATGGTTGTGGTGGAGCTGAAGCCGAGCTGGGACAGCGGCTGGGTCGAATTGTTAGTGTTGACGATGCGGGCGTCCACCAGCGGAATGTAGTAAAGCCCATAGCCGCCGCGCACCACGGTCTTGGTGTTGAACTGGTAGGCAAAGCCCGCTCGGGGCATGAATGTGTTGCGTACCGGTTCGAAGTTAAACCGCGACTGCCCACCCGCCGCCACAAACGCCAGGCCACCGACGACGCGGAATGGTGTGGCCCGGTCCGGCAGTGGGTTCTTGGCGTAATTCGCCTCGACCTGCTGCGCAATCGGGCTGGCCGACGTAAAGTCGAAGCCGTAGTTCATGCGATCGAAACGCTCGGTCATCGGCGTTTGATAGTCGTAACGAAGGCCTAGGTTCAGGGTCAGCTTTTGCGTCAAGCGCCAGTTGTCCTGGATATAGAGGGCGTGGTAAAGGCTCTGAGCAGCGTTGTTGGCGTTGATGGCGACGCTTCCGGAGCTGGGCGTGCCCAACAGCAGCGTCGCTACGCCGTAGCCGGCAGTGGCACTGGCCGTCGCTGCCCGTGGGCCTTGCGTCCAACTGCGGGTGAATGCGAAAGTGCCACCCTCGCCCTGGTTGGAGAATTCGAATGTCCGGTACACCCGATATTCGTAGCCGGACGTCACGCTGTGGCGGCCCATCACCTTACTGACAAAGGCGCGCGCGTTTGGCGTAATGAAGGATACCCCATCGTTCGCGTGGCCGAGCGAAGTCATGTCCGAGCTGGAGATCGCCGGAAACTCCAGCGTGGCGATAATCGACTCGAAGCTCTTCGGGAAACCGAGAGCGGCCTGGTCGGCCGGCTTCATCAGGGCGTCCGTGCGCTCCCGGTGGCGCATCACGCCCGCCCGGACATTGAACACCGTACTGGGGTTGACTACCCACACATAGTTCAGCGTCCCGAACATCCCGTACCGGTTAAGCCAATAGGCGTTCACGCCCAATGGCTCCACATCCCCACGTGTCAACTCGTGATATATGACTCTGGTGAAGGAACCGTTGAGAGTCTGCTTGTCGCTCAAGCGGTGGTCGATCCTGGTGGTAGACGTGTGGGCCAACACCGGAGTCGGATGCTGGTTGAGCTGGTTGTTAAAGCTCCCGGGAAGGTTCGGCAGTCCGACGTTTTTCAGGATGTTCGTCGCGATCGGCTCGATCATAGCCTGTGGGATCTTATTCCCGGCAAACGGATCGCGGATCTGCACCGTCGGGTTGGTCGGGTCGAAGCGTGTGGTGAACGGGTTGTAGATCTGAATGAGCTGACCCGCGGCGGTCCGGGTCTGGCTGAAGTCGCCGCTGCGCTCCAGGGCAGTCGGCACGGTGCTTGTAGCCTGCTGACTTTTTACGTCGCGCCTGGAGTCGTAGTCTATGAAAAAGAACGTGCGGTTCTTTCCATTGTAGATGCCCGGAATGTAGACGGGACCGCCCAGGTTTGCGCCCAGGTTGGTGTTGCGATTCTTGCTCTTCGGCACGCCGGCTTTGTTCGAGAAGAAATCATTAGCGTTGAAGGCCTCCTGGTTGTTGTAGTACCAGAGGGCGCCGTGCGGGGTATTGGTCCCCGCCTTGGTTTCGAACGTAATGACCGCGCCGGCGTTTTGGCCATACTCGGCGGTGAGCGCGAACGTCTGCAGGTTCACTTCCTGCACCGAGTAGGTTGACGGCACAAAAGCCATTCTTCCGTTGCCGGACGAATCGGCCACCCCGTTCAGCATGTAGGCGTTGCCCTGCGCCGGTGCTCCATTGAACGAGATGTTTGAAGGACGGTTAGTGTCCGCGAAACTCGACTTTTTGTCGTTCTCCTGAACCGGATCGCCGCCGGGCACCAGGCGATCTATCCACAAAGCATTACGGCCACTGGAGGGGATGGTCGCGACCGCCTCGCCGCCAACCAGGTGCGAGACGCTTGCTGTGTCCGTATTCACCACGGTAGGCGTCCCGGAGACCTCGATGGATTGCTGCACCGATGTCAACTGCATGCTGAAGTCAACGCGAAGACGCTGCTGCAAGCTCAACTCGATGTCCCTGCGTAGATAATTTGCGAAGCCCGCAGCCTTCGCTTCGACCGTGTACACGCCCGGGTTCACCGCCGGAAACTCGTACAGGCCGGACGCGTTGGTTTCGGTCGAATATGCTTGTCCCGTGGCCACGTTGGTCGCGGTCACACGGACCCCGGGTATCGCCGCGCCCTGCGGGTCGCTGACGATGCCTTGGATGATCGCGCCCGTCACCTGGGCATGGAGGGAACCCTGAAAGTGCACCGCCGCGAAGATTACAAACACGGCGAGCAGTGCTCGGAGCGAAAAGACGAGAAAACGGGAAAGGTTGTTGGGTACCGGCATGAACATAACGCACCCCCTGACACGGCATGTGTGCGGCCAGACCGCACGATCCGCAAATGGGAAAGGAACAACGCGGCCGATAATAGGTTCACGTTAACTAATTGTCAAGGAAAAAACGCCCCCCCTTCAGAAACGTTTCCCGGCGGGGAACGAGCGCTCCTGGACGCCGACGAACAAATGGTAATGTCCTTCCGTGTTTCGTCGGGCGCGGTGTCGGAATGGTGGGGCCAGAGCATCCGCTCCGGTGCCGGGGAGCGAGGCGGCGGTGAGCGTGGCCCCCGCTGTCGCGTTCACCAGGGACTGCCTGCGGTTCATCTCGATCCTCCTTATCTTCCTTGCCCGACTTCGGCCCCGTGTCTGCTGTTTAGGATTTCTCCAGCCGCAGCAGAACCAGGTCGTAAATCTTCAGAGCGGGCACCCGGAACGAGACGGTCCGGCCATTCGCCACCACGCTCAAGACCTGCCGGCCGCCGGCGTCCGGCGTCTCCACCACCGCCTCCTTGACCTTCATCCCCGCCGGCAGCTTCAGCTTCACCGGAATGTCCAGCACCGGCTCGCCTACCTTGTAGTTCAGCAGGTGCAGCAGCAGGCGATTGGTGCCACGCTGTTGCGCCAGTTCGATGGTCACCCACTCGGGCGCGTCCACCTCCGCGGTCAACTCGCCGCCGGCCGCCCACCGCACCGCGTCCATCAGGTCCCGGTGGTTCTTCGGCAGCTTCCAATACTGGTTGCCCACGTGGTACGTCATTTGGGCCGGAGGAGCAGCAATGGCCGGCTCGATTCGCGGGATGTAGGCCACGCGCCCCTCGCCATACTCCCGACGCAGCGACTGGCTCGCCTGCTTGCGCGACGGAGGCTCATTGATGCCGAACAGGTCCGCCAGGCCGAACTTCGGCCGCCGGCGCCGCCAGTCGGTCAGCAGCGACGTCTCCTCGGTCGCCACCAATCCTCCCCCCGCTGCCACGTATCGCCGAATGGTCTGCACCTGCTCGTCGCTCAGCGCGTCCTGGTTTGCCAGCACCAGCGCCTTGTATTTGCTCAACTCCTTCAGGTGCCGGTCGAAGATGATGGCAAAGGGCACCTTCCCTTGAATGAGCGATTGCTCGAACAGCACAGTGCTAAACAGGCTTTGCGACGGGTTGAACTCGATCGAGGGAAAGGAGCGCAGGATGGCCACATCGGCCACCGTGGTGGTGTCCCGCAACTCCGCCTTGTGCGCATGGAAAAAGCTGACATATTGCCGCGCCGCCGTCGTGGCATCGGCCAGGTTGCGGCGGAACGTCCCCAAGCACATGTCGTTGTAGGCCATCGCCTCCGCCAAGCGCAGTTCGATCGGTGACCGCCACCTCTCAACGCCCGGCCGTGCCTGCCAATCGAGTTCCGACTTCGCGACCTGCAGAACGTTCAGTGCCTTGCCCATCACTCTGGCAGCCTTGTAAGGGCGGATCAGAGAAACGAGCCGTCCATCGGCCGTCCACTCTGCCTGGTTGGGTTCCTCTGTCCGTAGATAATCCCCATACTCAAACAGCAGCGAAGGGTCCACGCCGTGGCTAAATCCGGTATTAGTGTGAAGGTACATTGTCGCGTTCCCTTGCACCGCGACTTCAGGGTTAAGTTCGCGAATGTAATCGACCAGTTCGCGCCAACGCTGGGCCAGGCTGGCCGCCCGGAAGTCAGCCCAGTCCTGCATCAATGGGTTGCGGAGTTCCTCCAGACGGATGGGTGGATCCAGGAGGTTATACGGGGGCGGAATAATCCCGTCCACCCCGATGAACCCGAACCGCAGCGTCAACTGCGGATCCGTGTACCGGTGCCGCAGGAATTTGCGGAACTCTTCCGCACAGTACTTGCAGCGGCAAGTCCTCGGTTCGGCCGGCCAGCGAAGATGATCAAAGTGAATAAAGTCCAGCTTCAGATCCTGGATGCCAAGGCGCAGCACCTTCCGAATGTGCGCCTGGTAGCCCGGGTTGTTGCGGCAGGCCATGTAACGGAAGGTCTGAGTAGAGTAATAACAAGGCCGCCCCCACTCATCTACCTGCCTCCAGTCGCGCGCCTCCGGCTCTTCGAGAAATAACGTCTCGTACAAGAGCGATCCACCGACGTAACCGCCCACCTTCACCCCATGCCGATTGGCCAATTGGACAAACTTCCGAACTGCGGCAATGTCCTCGGCCTCTGCCTGCAAGCCGGCGCCCATGTACAGGCTGCGAAGGATCAGGTTTACGCCCGCCTCCTTCCACTTCCTGATGGTCTCTTCGCTTAGTTCTTCGCCTCGCCGCTCGAGCGGGTTAGCCACCCCGCCCCCGCGGCGAATCACAAACAGCAATGGTTCCACGGATTGGGTGGCAACGAGACCGTCCTTCAACCAAGCGGGCCTGGTGTCAGCCGGCCCTGCCGCTTCCGGCCGGGACTCTTCCGCCTGGACGCTCCGCGTTCGCGCGACAAAAAACGAGACCAGCACCACCACGCCAAGCATCACCAGGAGATGCAGTTCCTTGTGGATCTTTCTCATACCTAACTCCCTTCGGGCGCCTCAGAGGCGCGTCCCCTTCGCAGAATGACGAAGCTAGCTCACGAGCAGGCTCTGCCGGCACCTGGACTCGCCAGCGCGCCCAAGCCGATACATCCCACCAGGCCCTTCATGAGACTTCGAGCACGTCCACCTCCACGCCATCCGCGCTATGCCTTCTCCAACTGGAGCAGCACCAAGTTGTAGATCCTCAACTGCGGCACGCGGAACGCAGCCGTCTGGCCCTGCATGGTCACGTTCAGGGTCTGCCGTGCGCCGTCCGGCGTTTCTACTGTGGCCTCGCGCAGCTTCATGCCGGCCGGCAGTTTCAGCTTCACCGGAACGCCCGGCACCGGCTCGCCTACCTTGTAGTTCAGCAGGTGCAGCAGCAGGCGATTGGTGCCACGCTGTTGCGCCAGTTCGATGGTCACCCACTCGGGCGCGTCCACCTCCGCAGTCAACTCGCCGCCGGCCGCCCACCGCACCGCGTCCATCAGCTCCCGGTGGTTCTTCGGCAGCTTCCAATACCGGTTGCTCACGTGGTAAGTCATCTGCGCTTGAGGAGCAGGCACGGCCGGCTCGATTCGCGGAATGTAGGCCACCCGCCCCTCGCCGTACTTCCGGCGCAGCGGGTCGCTCGCCTGCTTGGGCGGCGGAGGCTCATTAATGCCGAATAGGTCGGCCAGGCCGAACTTCGGCCGCCGGCGCCGCCAGTCCGTCAGCAGCGACGTCTCTTCGGTCGCTACCACCCCTCCCCCCGCCGCTACGTACCGCCGGATAATCTCCACCTGCTCGTTGCTCAACGCGTCCTGGTTCGCCAGCACCAGCGCCTTGTATTTACTCAGATCCTTCAGGTGCCGGTCGTAGATTATGGCAAATGGGACCTTCCCCTGAATCAACGACTGCTCGAACAATACGGTGCTGAAGTTGCTCTCCGAAGGGTTAAACTCGATCGAGGGAAACGAGCGCAGGATGGCCACGTCGGCAACCGGTATGGTGTCGCGCAAGTCCGTCTTGTGCGCGTGGAAGAAATTGATGTAGCGGCGGACGCCGGGGGTCATTTCGGGCAGGTAGCGGAATGTCCCGAGCAGCATCTTGTTATACGCCATGGCCTCGGCCACGCGCAGCTCGATCGGCGCCTTCCAACTCTTGTTGGCGCTTCCCGCGGACTCGAACAACAAGCCCGATATCGGCGTCAGCAAAGGGTTTAGCGCCTTACCCATCACCCTGGCGGCCTTGTACGACCGGATGAAGGAAACAAGGCGTCCATCCGAAGTCCACTCCGCCTGATTCACTTCTTCGCTTCGCAGGTAATCGCCATGCTCGAACAGCAGTGAGGGATCCACGCCATAAGTGAACCCCGCATTGAGATCGGGAGCCATGGTCGCGTTCCCCTGGACGCCCACCTCGGGATTGAGTACGTGAATGTACTCGACCAACTCGCGCCAGCGCTGAGCCAGGCTGGCCGCCCGGAAGTAGGCCCATTCCTGCATCAGCGGATTTCTTAGTTCCGTAAGCTTGATCGGCGGCCCGTCCAGGTTGTAGGGAGGCGGAATGATTCCCTCCAGCCGTACAAAGCCGAGGCGCATCTTCAACTGCGGGTCGGTATATCGCTTGCGGAGAAAATCTCGAAACTGCGCCTCGCAGTATTTGCACCGGCAGGTCTTCGGTTCAGCCGGCCACCGCAACTGATCGAAGTGGATCATGTCCAACTTCAGATCCTGCACGCCCAGGCGCACGACCTTCTTTATGTACGCCATGTAGCCCGGATTGTTCCGGCAGGCCATGTAGCGGAAAGTCTGGTCGTTGGTGTAATAGATGGGCCGCCCCCACTCGTCCATCATTTTCCAGTCGCGCGCTTCCGGTTCCTCCGGAAACAGCGTCTCGTACATCAAGGAGGCGCCGACGTAGCCGCCAACTTTCATGCCGTGGCGGTGCGCCAGTTCCGCGAATTGGCGCGTCTCCGCGATGTCCTCCGCCTCCGCCTTCATGCCGCCGCCCTTGTAGAGGTTCCGCATGAGCAGGGTGATCCCCGCCTCTTTCCATTTCTTGATCGTCTCTTCGCTGAACTCGTCTTTTCGCCACTTTTCCGGATGATCGACGCCGCCGCCACGGCGAATCACGTACAGAAGCGGTTCCATTGACTGGGAAGCAACGACCCCTTCGACTATCCAGGCGGGCCGTGCGCCAACCGGCGGGGAGTGTTCCGCTTGGACGCTCCGCGTACGCGCAACGAAGAATGAGGCCAGCACAACCAAGGCAAGCACCACGACGAGACGCAGTTTCCTGGTCCTTCTCATACTTGCTCCTTTCGGGGCGGCGGGGCCACGCTTCCTTTCGCAGAACGGCAGCTACAACTTCTCCAGTTGGAGCAGCACCAGGTCATAAATCTTCAACTGCGGCACACGGAACACCGCTGTCTGGCCCTGCATGGTTACAGCCAAGACTTGGCGTGCGCCCTCCGGCGTTTCCACGATCGCCCCGCGTAGCTTCATGCCTGCCGGCAGTCTCAGCTTCACCGGAACGCCAGGCACCGGCTCACCAACCTTGTAGTTCAGCAGGTGCAGCAGCAGCCGATTGGTACCGCGCTGTTGCGCGAGCTCCATCGTCACCCACTCGGGTGCCTCTACCTCGACAGCCAATTCGCCGCCGGCCGCCCACCGCACCGCCTCCATGAGTTCCCCGTGGTTCTTTGGCAGTTTCCAATACCGGTTGTTCAGGTGGTATGTCATCTCGGCCGGAGGAGCGGCAATGGCCGGCTCGATTCGCGGAATGTAGGTCACCCGCCCCTCGCGATACTTCCGGCGCAGCGGCTCGCTCGCCTGCTTGGGCGGTGGAGGCTCATTAATGCCGAACAGGTCCCCCAGGCCGAACTTCGGCCGTCGGCGCCGCCAGTCGGTCAGTAGCGACGTCTCCTCGGTCGCCACCAACCCTCCCCCCGTCGCCACGTATCGCCGGATGATCTCCACCTGCTCGTCGCTCAGTGCGTCCTGGTTCGCCAGCACCAGCGCCTTGTACTTGCTCAACTCCTTCAGGTGCCGGTCGTAAATGATGGCAAACGGGACCTTGCCCTGAATCAACGACTGCTCGAACAGCATGGTGCTAAAGAGGCTCTCCGACGGGTTGAACTCGATGGAGGGAAACGAGCGCAGGATGGCCACGTCGGCAACCGGGACCGTCTCGCGCAACTCAGCCTTGTGAGCGTGGAAGAAACTGACGTACCGGCGCGCTCCGGGCGTCATGTCGCTCAGGTCGCCGCGGAATGTGCCGATCAGCATGCTGTCGTAAGCCATTTCCTCGGCCATGCGCAATTCCAGCGGCGCCTTCCAAGATTCCCCTTCCCGTCCCGGTCTGGGCGTAAGCAGTGGGTTCAGCGCCTTACCCATGCCTCGGGCCACTTTGTACGACCGGATGAAGGAAACGAGTCGCCCATCCCGAGTCCACTCCGACTGGTTGTTCTCTTCGCTTCGCAGGAAATCGCCATGCTGGAACAGTAAAGACGGATCTACGCCGTGAATGAATCCCGCATTCATGGCGGGGTTCATGGTCGCATTGCCCTGCACGCCAACCTCGGGATTCAGTTCGTGAATGTAATCGACCAGTTCGCCCCAACGCTGCGCCAGGCTGGCCGCCCGGAAGTAAGCCCATTCCTGCATCAGCGGATTCTTAAGTTCCGTGAGCTTGATCGGCGGCCCGTCCAGGTTGTAGGGAGGCGGGATAATGCCGTCCACCCGCGCAAAGCCGAACCGCATTTTCAACTGCGGGTCCGTATATCGCCTGCGCAGGAACTCTCGAAACTGCGTTTCGCAGTACTTACACCGGCAGGTCTTCGGTTCCGCCGGCCAGCGCAACTGGTCGAAATGGATCATGTCCAATTTCAGATCCTGGACGCCGATGCGCAGCGCCTTCTTTATATGAGCCAGGTAGCCGGGGTTGTTCCGGCAAGCCATGTAGCGGAAAGTCTGATCTTGAGTGTAATAGATAGGTCGTCCCCACTCGTCCACCTGCTTCCAATCGCGCGCCTCCGGTTCCTCCAAGAACAGCGTCTCGTACAGCAGAGAGTTGCCGACATAGCCGCCGACTTTCATGCCCAGCCGGTGCGCCCGTTCCGCAAACTTGCGCGCTGCCTCGATATCCTCCGCCTCCGCCTGCAGGCCGGCACCCTTGTAAAGATTGCGCACCAGCAGGGTGATGCCCGCCTCTTTCCATTTCTTGATCGTATCTTCACTGAGTTCGTCGTCTCGCCGGCCGCTCAGATCGGCCACCTCGCCGCCGCGGCGAATCACAAACAGCAGTGGTTCCACAGACTGGGCGGCAACGACACCGTCCTGCAACCAAGCGGGCCTGCCGCCAGCCGGCCGGGCGGCAGGCGGCTCGGAGTTCTTTGCCCCGAAGTCCCTAACGCGCCCAACGACCAACGAGGCCAGCACGACCACAGCCAGCCCAACGAAGCGGATGGTTTGTTTCTGACTTGTTTTCATACCAAAACTCCGGTCGTAGCGTTTCACGTTCGCGCTACGTTTGCGCGATGCTTAGGTCCGTTGTTCATCCGGGGAACCCCGTACGGCGGAGAGATACTGGTTAGCCAAATCCGAACTGCGCTTCAGAATCTGGAACCGTGCCGGAGCGCCGGCTGCCTGATAGCTCTGCCGGGCGAATTCATACATTTGGTTCGCAACCGCAAGATCCACTGCCTTCTTCACATGGTCTACCGGGGACAGCAGCACCAGACGCCGCGGAGCGACCAGAGCCGCCACATGAGAGAGGTCAAAGTGCTTTAGGACGCCGGGAATGAAAATACTGGCGTCATGCGCATGGTGGTCGGCGCCCGTTATCATGCGATAGGCAAGCAGGCCGCCGTCGCACACGGCCGACCGGATGCGGGAGTCCAGAGCCGCGGCAAGCAAGGTCCACGTGGCTCCCATTCCGCTCCCGACCACCGCCACGCCTGTCCCATCGACATCCTGGCGGCTGAGCGCATAGTCCACGGTTCGCGTGAGATCGAGAACGCGCATCCCCAGAAGCGACTTGTCCATCAACCACGCCAGGTACGCCATGCCTGTCTCGGTTGAGAAGAGACCCCGAG
>Ga0315279_10001281_pt1 | contig 42546 bp, 40 predicted proteins | sample YL17G06_20_MG_FD_203694 | JGI IMG/M metagenome (GOLD analysis project Ga0315279, IMG submission 203694) | Sediment microbial communities from Yellowstone Lake, YNP, Wyoming, USA - YL17G06_20 | ecosystem: Environmental > Aquatic > Freshwater > Lake > Sediment | place: USA: Wyoming | collected...
CACTTCCATACTATCTCCCTCCTCAAGAGTTTTATCTTTCTTTAGAATATATCCTACTCCGGAAGTGAACACAACTATAAAATCTGAATCCCGCAGGGTTTTTCGACAGGCTCGGATGTTATCATCCATGGAGAGAAGAGCCAGGGATAACGGAAACCCGTTTTAGCTAATCCGAATCGAAATCGTTTGTAGTTGCCCAATTCATTGGGCAATTTTACGCTCGATAAATCGAGCAACTACGTCTTAATCATTCTTATCTTTTTTGCTAAATGATAGACACAAACCTCCGGATCGACAACTCCAGCCAAACAGAAAAGATGACGGTAAATTTTAGAGCGTTCACCATCCTTTTCCACCACATCCAAAAGACATCCCTTTTCACAGACCAAACATTTTTCCGGCTGGCAATCAAGCTCGGTGCCGGTATTTTTTGCCACAAGGGCTTGGCTCAAGTTCCAAAAAGCCTCTCCTTTTTTCTCCGAAAATTCCACATGCCCTATTCTTTCCAGGATGATTCTGCCTTTATCCGTTCGCAAAGTCGCCTCGAATTCAACTTTATCCCCCTTGGCAAATTTTAAGTTTTCCTGAGATTTTCTGCTGATGGTCAGGAAAATGTAGTCTTTGAAAAAAACTCGGTCTAGGTATCCTTCCTTGAAGCTTATCAAAAAGCCGGGGAATGTCAAAATCTCTTTTGATCCCAACCTTTTTTTTATGAAATGGGGTTTGACCGAATTTACCGTTCCTGAAAACTCAATCCTTTTTCCGACGACACTTACCAACCAATCCTCAAATTCCTCCAAATCCCTTTGAAAATTCCCAAATTCTTCTTTATCTAACAAAATCTCCGGCTGATACGAGATTTTCTCCTCAAAATAATTCTTGCAGGAGAAACAATTTCTCCCCACATGCTGGTATCCTTTGGGACAGCTGTGACCTTTATTCAGCAGTTTACATTTCCATAAAAAATAAATACATCCTTCAGGATAACATTTCTTTTCCTTCAAAACATGATAGACCGAGACGTTTTTTTCGAACTTGAAATGGGCTTTATGTCCACACTGAAAAACATCCTGCCTTTTATATTGATTGATCAAGACCTTTTGCATAACATCCGCCTTGCTATGAACTAATCTAATGTTAATTTATTTTATCTTGGTTGTCAACTAAATTTGATAAGAGTTTACAAAAAGTCAAAGCGAGAAAGGCGTGGGAGTGTCAAGCTTTAGCTTGACCAAGAATTTGTTGAATGTCTAAAATCTTTTGGTTCACCTAAAGGGCGTGTTGAAAAACCCTCTTGTTCGTGCGGGAATTGGATTTCCCGCACGAGAGTGGTTCGGGAATTCCAATTCCCGAACCAACTTAAAAACCGCGAAAGCCCCGCGAAGCGGGATCTTCGCTTCGCTCCGACAAGCTTTCGCACTCCAAAACCACTTTTTCAACAGTCCCTGAAGGCGAACACTCCAAATTCTCTTTGGTCTTTAACTTAACCCCATGAAAATGATTATTGACAAACAGTTGATAAAATTTATTTTAGTAAACTTTGAAGCCTTTGACGTAAATACATTATTTAAGGCTATTCTGATGATGAAATTTTATTTGGTTATATTTTTATTCTTGGCTCTGACACTGGTGGCTTTCTCTGGTGCAAATTCCCAGGTCGACTCTGTTTATGGTGAGCAAAGTCTAACCATGGAAACCAAAATCCAGTTGGAGGCACGGGTGGATCGACCTGACCTACCTCTTAATGAAAAATTAACTTTAACCGTTCAAGCCAGCTGGAACGGGGAACAGGATAGATTCAGGATCACCCCAATCACCCCACCACAATGTGAGAATTTTGAAATACTGGGAAGCTCTTCGGTGAATGAAGCCAGAATGGTAGAGGGAAAAACAAAGTCGACTAAAACCTTCGAATTCATTTTAAAACCCACCCAAACCGGTAGCGGAAGAATTGGATCAGTCTTGTTTAGCTATGTGGACAATGTAACTGGTGTTAGCTCCTCTCTTTCCACCCAGCCCATAAGCGTAAAGATAAATCCAGCCATCGAGAAAAAAGCTCCAGATTACAAATTTTTTTTGATCATCGCCATAGTTTTGATTTTCATCTATGTAGTCTATTCTGCTAAGAGAAAAACTAAAAGAATAAAAATTACTGACCAGATTGCGGAAGAAGTGAAGACCATAGAAAAAACTATAGAGGAGAAGAACCCGGAGACGCTCTCTACTTTTTCTCCCTTCATTTCGGAGGGAAAAACAGACGAATTTTCCTCTAAGGTCTATAAGTTGATCACAAATTATTTAGAAGAGAAATACCATATCTTCACCACCGGAAAGACAACCAATGATATTGTTGAATCTTTATCCACTTTAAATTTATCAGAAGAGCAGGTAAATTTGATAAAAGTTATTTTGTCCACCTGCGATTTGATCAAGTTCGCTAAAGAGATGGTGGAGAAAGAGAAGTGTGAAGAGACCTTTAGCAAAGTTAAAAAATTTTTGGAACAAAATATGAAGTGAAAAGTAAAATTGTTCATATGTAAAGGACCTTGAACAGAATTTACGTTTTCTGATAAATTACGCGTAGGCAAGCCCTCAGGGCTTGCCAAGGCATCCTTCGACACTGAGTCTCAGGACGAAGTGTGAAGCCTTGACTACGCGAAGGAGATTCTTCTATCTATATAAATGACTTTTTGGAGGAGATATGCAACAAGAAACGATCCGAACTGCACAGGATATCAAAGCCATTCAGGAGAGGGTGGAGAAAGAAAGCCTTTTTGTTCAGGGGCTTTTATCTGAGATAGGAAAGGTGATTGTTGGCCAGAAGTATCTGGTGGAGAGGTTGTTATTGGCACTTTTGGCTAACGGGCATATTCTAATTGAAGGCGTTCCCGGACTGGCTAAGTCCTTGTCGGTCAAAACCCTTTCTGATGCCATTCAGACTAAATTCCAGAGAATTCAATTCACCCCTGATCTGTTGCCGGCGGATTTGATTGGGACCATGATTTATAATCCCCAGGAAGGTAGCTTTTCCACCAAAAAGGGTCCGATCTTTGCCAATCTGATTTTAGCCGATGAGATAAACCGGGCACCGGCAAAGGTGCAGAGTGCGCTTTTAGAGGCGATGCAGGAAAGACAGGTGACCATCGGAGACAATACCTTCAAATTGGGGGAGCCTTTTTTGGTTCTGGCAACTCAAAACCCTATTGAACAAGAGGGAACTTATCCTCTTCCGGAAGCCCAGGTGGACAGGTTCATGCTTAAGCTCTCCCTCACCTATCCTAATAAAAAGGAGGAGTGGGAGATTATAGATAAGAATGCCGAAGTAGGCTTCCCGCCGGTTAGAAAGGTGATAAACCCCGATGCTATCTTAAGAGCCAGAGAGGTGGTCAACCAGATTTATGTGGACGAGAAGATCAAGGAGTATATTTTAAACATCGTCTTTGCCACTCGCAACCCCGAGGCATATAATCTGAATCTAAAGGATTTAATTGCCTATGGAGCCTCCCCCCGTGCTTCCATTTATTTAAATTTAGTTGCCAAAGCTCATGCTTTCTTGAGGGGAAGGGGATATGTAACCCCGGAGGATGTCAAAGCCATCGGCATGGATGTCCTAAGACATCGGGTTATCGTTACCTATGAAGCAGAAGCAGAGGAGACTACCTCCGAGGACATCGTCAAGAAAGTATTTGATGAGATAGAAGTTCCGTAAGTTAGAAGGTTAGAAAAAGATGTAGCGGAAACCTTTAGGTTTCCATAATGCAAGACTCACAGAAGAAAAATGCTACCAAAGGAAATCATAAGAAAGGTCAGACGAATTGAGATAAGGACAAAAAAGCTGGTTAACGACGTCTTTTCCGGCGAATATCACTCCATCTTCAAAGGACGGGGGATGGAGTTTGAAGAGGTGAGGGAATATCAGCCCGGTGACGACATCAGGATAATAGACTGGAACGTCACCGCTCGCTACGGATACCCCTTTGTTAAGAAATTCACCGAGGAGAGGGAACTCACGGTGATGCTTCTGGTGGATGCTTCCTCTTCCGGAGAGTTCGGAACCGCCCAAAGGATGAAAGGAGAGATAGCGGCTGAGTTGTGCTCGGTCTTGGCTTTCTCCGCCATAAAAAATAACGACAAGGTGGGAATGATCATCTTCACCGATAAAATAGAAAAGTATATACCTCCCAAAAAGGGGAGTTCCCATGTGTTAAGATTGATCCGGGAGGTTCTTTACTTTAAACCCGAAGATCAAAGAACCGATATAAATTGTGCTTTGGAGTTTTTGGGGCGGATTATCAAAAGAAGATGCGTAGTCTTTTTGGTCTCGGATTTTTTAAACACCGGTTTTGAAAAAATGCTTTCCATCGCCAACAAAAGACACGATGTCATCGCTATTAAGATAGTCGACCCGCGTGAAATAGAGTTGCCCAATGTGGGTTTCATAGAATTGGAAGATACCGAGACCGGGGAAGAGATTCTGATCGATACCAAAGATCCCAAGGTGAGAAGAAGCTTCAAAGAGTATGCCACAAGGGAACAAACCAATTTAGATATGATCTTTCGCTCCATAGATTTGGATAACATCCAGATTTTAACCGACAGATCGTATGTCGAACCCTTAATGGTTTTTTTTAAAACCAGAGCGAAAAAATTTAGATAAGTCGGACGACCCGACTAAAGGAGGAATTTATGTTTGGAGGAATCGGAGCACAGGAGATTCTGTTAATACTTTTGATCATTATCCTTCTTTTCGGAGCTAGAAAGATTCCGGAGATCGCCCGGGGATTGGGTAGAAGCGTAAGTGAGTTCAAAAAAGGGATCAGGGAAGTAGACGAGGAGATCAAGAAGGAAGAGCCTGAACGGCGAGAGCCACCAGAAAAAAAGAATTTAGCAGGCTAATGATTCAGGAGTAGCGAGACTTGTCTCGCGTTCAAGAAGTTCAACTCAGAGTAACGATAGTGGAGTGTCAAGCTTCAGCTTGACCCAAAAGTTCCAACGAGCTGTCAGATGTGTATGCATTCACACGAATCCCCTGATCTGACAGCTTACAATGTATAATTCTATATTGAGTTCTAACATGGTAGAAAGAGAGTCAAAAACACATCTGCTCCCACTCATAACTATAACATTGCTGGGAATCCCGATTGTTGTCTCGATTTTGATTTATCTCCAATTAGGTGTTTTAACCCAAGCCAAGCTCGATGTGACCCAACAGCAAGATTTCGCCGCTGAATTGGTGGACAATAAACTATATTCTCAGGCTATTGCCGAATATGATAAACTCCTTGATTGGGGCAAGTTGGATCAATCCAAACAAGCTAATATAAACTACATTGTGGGAAACATTTATTTAGACTATTTGAATGATTATGAGAATGCGGCCGCCAGATTTGTTAAGGCAAAATTTTTAAACCCAGGGAGTGAACTAAAGGATAAAATCAACAAAAACTTAGTGATCTGTTTTGAGGGGATGGGGCGTTCCTTAGAAGCTCAGAAGCAGTTGGAAAAAAGCACAGAGCTTTCTCAAACTGAAACAGAAAAGAAAGGTGGGGTGGTGGTGGCTCGAATCGGCGACAGGGAGATCACCATGACTGATCTGGAAAACGAGATCGAAAAGCTTCCCCCTTCAGTGCAAACTCAATTCAAGGATAAAAAAGGCAAGCTGAGATTTTTACAGCAATATGTGGGGGCAGAGCTTCTATATGATACTGCCACAAGGCGCGGCTTTGATAAAGACAAAGACGTGATCGAGGGGGCTTTCCAGATGAAAAAACAACTTATGATCAACAAACTTTTAACTGAGGAGATTCCTCAAGATATACAAGCAAGCGAAAGCGAGATGAAGCTTTATTATGATGCCCATAAGGAAGATTTCAAGGACAAAAAATTAGATGAGGTGAAATCTCAGATCGAGTCTGAGCTAAAAAGGCAAAAACAACAGGAGGCATATAATAAGCTGGTCATGAAGATGATGGAAGCCGAGAGGGTTAAGATATACGATGACCAATTTTAGTAAATAGGAGTAGCGACACTTGTGTCGCGTTCGTCAGAGCTGTCAGATCCCTAATCTGACAGTAGAAACCGTCAGAACAGGGGTTCTGACGCCTCAGAAAAAGGTAGCCGCAGGCTTCACGGACTGTTGAAAAATCCAGAACTGTAGTGGACGAGCTTGCTCGTCTGGTTTTTTCACAATTTAAGTAGTTGGAATTCATAGGTATTCAGATTTCCAGGAAACCGAAAAGCAAGCTTTTCCACTACAAAACTACAAAACCCACTTTTTCAACACGCCCTTCAGCATGCGTTAAGTAATATTTCTTAAAACCCTATAGAATAATAGCAAAAACAGATGAACCGAAAGCCAAATTCTGTTTTAGTTTTATTGTTATTTTCATGCCTTGTTTTGATTTCGCAAGCGACTGAAGAATCTTTAATCTCCGTGGAGTCGCATGTGGGTCGGGCCACCATCACCATAGGTGACAGAATTCTTTATACTTTAACCATCAAAACTGATCCTGGTGTGAAGTTAGAGCCTTTGGCTTTGGGCTCAAATTTAGGAGCTTTCGAGGTTAAAGATTATAAAATCTCTGATCCGGTAAAAACCAAAGATGGGAAAATCGTAAATAAAAGTGAATATATCATCACCACTTTCACCACCGGTGAATATGTCATTCCACCCATAACCATCAATTACACCGACGCGAAAGGTGAAAAAAAAGAGATCGAATCAGAGCCGCTTTTTATTCTGGTCAAAAGCGTAGGGGCAACCGAAAGCGATAAAGAAGACGTCCGAGGATTGAAGCCACCCATAGAGATAAAAGGTGCATACTGGACCTATCTTTTGATTTTTCCGATCTTGGTCTTGCTTGGAGCTTTTGGATTTCTGTATTATAGACAAAAGTCAAAGGCAATTGCCTTACCTAAAATCCCGGAGGAGTTGAAAAAACCGGCTTGGGAAGTGGCGTTTTTAGAATTGGAAAACTTAAAAGGTTCCGATCTTTTAGAAAGAAAGGAAATCAAAAAATATTATATAATCCTATCTGATATAATCAGAAAATATTTAGAACGAAGATACCAAATAACTGCCCTGGACCGCACTACCCCAGAGGTCAAGATGGAGATGAAGAGCGTAAAAGTTGATAAAGAGATTATAAATTCAGTATATGATTTCTTATCTTCTTGTGATTTGGTTAAATTTGCCAAATATATGCCTTTGAAAGAAGAGATTGAAAAAGATTGGAACCAGGCACATACCATAGTTAGTATAACAAAAGCTGAAGAGGTAAAGGCTGAAGTTTTGACACCCTAATAAGCTTATCTTCTCTACTATGGAGGATTTTACGTAGGGGAGACCCTTGTGGTCTCCCGTAACAAATATTTAACATAGTTCGATCAATAAGAGACATGTTTAGATTCAGAGATCCCATATTCTTGCTTTTTATCGTTGTTGCTATTGGACTGTTGGTTTATTATTTCAAGGTTAAAAAGGCAAAAGCCGCCACCATAAGATATTCGGACATAGGTTTGGTTAGAAGACTTAAACCTTCCTTTCGTCTGAAAGAGAGACACGTAATTCCGGTCTTGAGAGCGATGGCGATAGTCTTTTTGGTTTTGGCTTTAGCCCGACCTCAGGCTGGCAGAAAAGGGGAAGAGATCTCATCCGAAGGGATCGACATCATGTTGGTTTTGGACATTTCGGGGAGCATGCGAGCTGAGGATTTCAAGCCCGAAAACCGACTGTATGTGGCTAAAGAGGTGATAAAAGATTTCATCAAAGGAAGACAGGGTGATCGGATAGGACTGGTGGTTTTCTCCAGACAAAGTTTCACCCAATGCCCATTGACCTTAGATTATGGAGTTTTACTGAATTTTCTGGATAAGGTCGATTTTGGAATGATCGAAGATGGCACCGCCATCGGATTGTCTCTTGCCAATGCGGTTAATCGCTTGAGGGAAAGTGATGCCAAAAGCAAGGTGATTATTCTCCTTTCTGATGGTAGAAATAATGCGGGCGAGATAGATCCCCTCACCGCCGCACAGGTGGCTAAGACGATGAACGTCAAGATCTATACCGTAGGAGCGGGAAAGCCGGGGAATGCCCCTTATCCCATCGACGATCCGGTCTTCGGCAGAAGATACATCTATATAGAAAATGAAATTGACGAATCCACCCTAAAACAAATAGCCCAGATCACGGGCGGAGAATATTTCCGCGCCAAAGATGAGAGGGCACTTGCCCAAATCTACAAACAGATAAGTGAGATGGAGAAGACCGAGATTAAAGTTAAGGAATATTTACAGTATAATGAACTTTTCACCAAGTTCGCCATCGTGGGACTATTCTTTTTGGTTATAGAAATTGTCTTGGCAAATACCAGATACAGAAAAATCCCGTAAAAGTATAACCAATGATAAATGACTATGTTCATCGTTTTCCGGTTTGGGTTTCGGACACGTATCGTGTGTCGTTGGTCGGTTTCATCTATCGTAGTTTAAACGATAGACGATTGACGACAACTCTTTAGACGATACTTAACCGAAACCGCAACCTTTTTAAACGCAACCCCAAGGATGCAATCGTTATTTAATTGATAAAAAATATGAGAATTGCCCAGATCAATTTCATATATGTTTTATTGATCCTGCTTCCTCTTTTGGTCGTCTTTTACTGGTTTGTATTCCGCATGAAGAGAAAGGCTAAAGCGAGGTTTGGGAACTTAGCTTTGATTGAAAAGCTTTCCCTCTCCTTCAGTCCGAAAAAACGGAGATGGAAGGTGGCTTTGATACTTTTGGGCACTTTCTTTCTTCTATTCTCTTTAGCCCGACCTCAGCTGGGAACTAAACTAACCCTGATGAAGAGGGAAGGTGTGGATATAATCATCGCTATGGATGTTTCTCTTTCCATGATGGCTGAGGACATTAAACCCAATCGTCTGGAAAAAGCGAAGCAGGAGGTGAACGGGCTTTTAAGCCGCATGCAGGGAGATAGGGTGGGGTTGGTGGCTTTCGCCGGCGTAGCTTTTATTCAGTGTCCATTGACCTTGGACTATTCCGCCGCAAAAATGTTTCTGGATATAATCGACGTTAGCCTTATTCCCCAGCCAGGAACAGCCATCGGAGATGCCATCCGAACTTCTATTAAGGCTTTCAATCAAAAGGAAAAGAAGTATAAGGTCTTGATACTTTTGACCGATGGGGAGGATCATGATTCAGATCCTTTGGGTGCCGCCGAAGAGGCTTCTAAGGAGGGAATAAGAATTTACACCATCGGCATTGGATCGACGCAGGGTGAACCGATACCCTTAAGAGATAACCAGGGTCAGGTGACCGGATTTAAAAAGGATCAAGAGGGAAGTGTGGTGGTCAGTAAGTTAGATGAAGTGACGTTACAAAAAATCGCCTTGACCACCGGTGGAAAATATTATCATGCCACCTCGGGAGAGATGGAGCTGGATAAAATTTATGATGAAATCTCCAAGATGGAAAAGAAAGAGTTAGAAGGAAAACTTATGACCCAGTATGAGGACCGATATCAATATTTTCTTTTTATTTCTTTAATTTTCCTAACCATCGAATTCCTTCTATCTGAAAGAAGAAGCCGAAAAGCAGTGGACAGGTTAAAGACAAAAGGCGAAAGCAAATAAGGCGGCATTTAACTTTTAAGCTGGAGCTGACGGGGTAATATAAACCAAAATATTCTGTAATTGTAGTTGCTCAATTCATTGAGCAATCCCTATGCTCGATAAATCGAGCAACTACGAAAAAGAGGTAACTGGTTTGAGAAAAGCATATATTTTATTGATTGTTACGATTGCGATCATTTGGGCAAATCTTGCCTGGGCGGATTCTTTTTCCTCTTTAAACAAAAAGGGGAATAAAACTTATAAAGAAGGGGAAGAGCTTTTACTCAAAGGGGAGAAGAATAAAGCTTCGGAAGCCTATGAACAAGCTTTAAAATATTATCGGGATGCAGAGATCGAAAAACCTGAATCGCCGGAGCTTTCCTATAATATTGCAAATGTGATGTATCAACAGGAGAAATATCAGGATGCCTTGGAGAAATATTATAAAGGCTTAAGCACGGATCAGCCGAAAAACCAAGCAGCAACATACTATAATATGGGCAATGCCTTATATCGCTCCGGCAAATATCCGGAGGCGATTCAGGCTTATCAAAAATGTTTGGATATAACCCCCGATGATGAAGATGCCAAATACAACATAGAGTTCGTAAGAAAGAAAATGAAAGAAATGTTGGATAAGGAAAAGCAAAGACAACAGCAACAACAAAACCAACAGCCACAGAAGCAACAACAACAAAACCAACAACAGGAACAGAAACAAAAACAACAGCAGATGCAACAGCAAGAACAACAAGCTCAATCGCAGGAGGAACAAAAAAAGCAAGAGGAGAAGCAAGAGCAGATGCAACCCAAAGAGGGCATGACAAAGCAAGATGCAGAAAGAATTTTGAACGCATTAAAAGACGAAGAGAAGGATGTACAAAGGAAACAAAAAAGGCTTACTCAAACATCAGGAAGAAGGGGAGGAAAGGACTGGTAGATGGATATGGGTGGCAAAAGTAAAACACAGTGGCCAGTGATCAGTGATCAGTGGATGGGGGAGAGGAAGCGGCGGACGGCGGACTGTGGACTGCGGACAATATCAATCATTTTAGCCCTCGGCTTCTTTTTCCTTCTGCTTTTAAACCAACCTTCCTTTTCACAGGACATTAGTTTCAACGCAGGTGTGGACAAAACTGAGGTGGGGTTGGATGATCAAATCACCTTAACCATCTCCGTATCCGGAAATGTGAAATCCATTCCTCAGCCCCAGCTACCATCTTTAGAAGGCTTCACCGTTTACTCCGCAGGAAGATCTCAGAATTTCACCTATTCTGGTGGAAAGATTTCTTCATCCGTGACCTTCAATTACATTTTAGCTCCCAGAAAAGCAGGGAAATTTACCATCGGGCAGGCGGAGATAGTCTTGGATGGAAAAACTTACAGGACCAATCCGATGGAGGTTACTGTAACTAGTGGAGCAAAGCCCGAAGCGGCTCCCACTCCTTCACCTAAAGAATCGGTTCAAAGAACAGAGCTACAGGGAAAAGACCTTTTTATAGAGACGGTGGTGGATAAGAAAAAAGCTTATGTAAACGAGCAGGTCACCTTGACCTTAAGGTTTTATCAAGGGGTGAGATTATTTAATAATCCCCAATATTCGCCCCCCTCCTTGACCGGTTTTTGGGCAGAAGACTTGCCTCCTCGAAAGCAATATTACAAAGTCATAAACGGTAGACAATATTTTGTGCAGGAGCTGAAGACCGCTCTTTTCCCCACTGCGGCTGGAAAACAGACAATTGGACCAGCAGAGCTTAAATGCACGGTAGAGGATTTGGACCAATTCTTCACTAAAGACCCATTTGGAATGCTAAATCGGGATCTGATGAGCCTTTTCCGACAGGGAAAGCCCCAAGTTTTAAGATCAAAACCGATCGAGATCGAAGTCCTGCCGCTTCCGGAGATGGGCAAACCACAAAATTTCAAAGGAACAGTGGGCGATTTCAAGTTAACGGTTGGCGTGGATAAAAGAGAGGTGGAGGTGGGTCAGCCCATCACTTTGAAGATGAAGATAAGTGGAGCAGGAAATATAAAATCGGTGGAAGAGCCAGCCATTCCGGACTTAAAAGATTTTCGCATTTATAACTCCGGCAGCTCTGAAAATGTTTCCAAAGATAACTATCTGGTCGGGGGAACCAAAACCTATGAAGAGGTCTTGATTCCTAAAGCCCAGGGCAAATACACTGTCCCCTCTTTGGAGTTTTCTTTTTTTGATCCCAAAAACAAAAGTTACCAAACTTTAAGATCAGAACCAATCTTGGTCACTGCTCTTCCCGGAGCACAAGCCTATCCTACTGAGATAGCACAGCTTTCCAAACAGGAGATTGGACTTACGGCCAAGGACATCCGTTATATCAAAATCTCCGCAAGCGAGTTGAAAAATCAGGGAAGCCATCTATATAAAAATCCGCTATTCTTGTTTTTTCAATTGATTCCTCTTTTGGCTTTTGCCATTTCATTGAGATACCAAAAGCAAAAGGAGAAGCTGAACTCAGACATCGGATATGCACGTCTGAGGCGGGCACATAAATTAGCCAAAAAGAGATTAGGACAGGCAAACAAGTTGATTGCCTCGGAGAAGTCTAAAGAATTTTATGGCGAGACAGCTAAGGCCATAATTGGGTATGTGGGAGATAAGCTTAATCTTCCTGCCTACGGCTTAATCAAAGACAGAATCGAATTAGAGCTTTCCAATAGGGGAGTTGAAAAAGAAAAGATTGACAATCTTTTCAAGCTTTTAGATTCTTGTGATTATGCCCGATTTGCTCCGGGATCATCCGAAGTGGCGGAGATGAAGAATTTTTTGGAGTTAGTGGAAAAGGCGATTGTGGATTTAGAGGAATGAAAAAATAATTGATCTATAGCAAGCGCATTAAATAAATTGACAAAATCACCCTCCCCCTTTACCCCCTCCCGTCAAGGGAGGGGGGAATTTATGAAGTCCCCTCTCCCCTTGTGGGAGAGGGTCAGGGTGAGGGGGAGATCAAAACTTCTGCCCTAGTCTTAGGCTGGGCGATTACCAATATGAAAGTTAAAGATTCGATGAGAAAAAGGATTGCTATTATAGGGCTAATTACCATTCTATTTTTTCTTTCTGAGGCTCAAGCTGATATAGAGTCAGCCACAGCTCTTTTCAAGAAGGGGAATGAAAGCTACGAGGCGGGAAATTTTGATCAGGCTATAGAGGAATATCAAAAAATCGTTAATCTGGGAATAAAAAATTCTAAAGTGTTCTACAATCTGGGCAATGCCTATTTTCGAAAGAATCAATTGGGAAAGGCGATTTTGAATTACCGGAAGGCTTTAGCTTTGGAACCCAGAGATGAGGATAGCATGGCTAATTTAGCCTTTGCCAAACTTTTCACCTTAGACAAAATTGAAGAGCAAAAGGTCAATCCCTTATCCAACTTGGTGCATTGGTTTGTTAATCTTTGGAGCACAGATGAGCTAACCATTTTTACTTCCCTTTCCTATTGTCTCTTTATCGTTTTTGGAATCCTGATTCTTTTCAGAAGAAAAGGAGGAGCCTTGCTTTTGGGCTTGAGCATAATGCTTTTTATCTTCGTTGTTTCTTCCGCCTCTTTAGCTACTAAACTTCACTCTGATTCGGCAAAGAATGGCGTTCTTATTGCTCCTCAGGCGGAAGTGAGAAGCGGACCGGGAGGCGATTATACTCTACAATTCACCGGCCACGAGGGCTTGGAATTTCAGATAAATGAGCAGGCGGAAGGTTGGTATCGTATTTCTCTGCCCAATGGAGTCAAGGGCTGGATCCCCAAAGAAGCAGTGGAGATAATCTAAATCCAATAACTTTCAAATTTAAGGCGTCTGCCTTTTAATAACCCAATACGAGAACGCCTCTTACTCAGTTCACCTAAAGGTGAACACTCCAAAAAGTCTGAATAATAATATTTGACAAAACTTGCTTTTATGATATTTTTGACTTGGCATGAATATTCTACATAATACAATCTTTAATAAGAGGTATAAAATTGGAAAAATCGAAACATTCTAGGCTGGAGATATTAGAAAAAAAAGAAATAAAAAAGATCGTAGAAGAAGCAATCGAGGTCTTGGAAAAGGTGGGGGTTTTTGTAGAAAATGGAAAAGGTTTAGAACTCCTGGACGGTACCAATGTTAGGGTTGATAAAAAACAAAAGAAGGCTTATATAAAAGCTGATCTGGTGGAAAAATGCTTAAGAACTGCTCCTTCTCAAATAGAGGTTTTTGACCGAGAAGGAAAGCTGGCTTTAGATTTGCAAGGCGACAATATCCATTTTGATCCCGGTTCTGCCGCATTAAGAATTTATGATCTGGATTTAAATGAATCCAGACCTCCGGTGACCAAGAATCTGATTAACTTCGCTCGCTTGACAGATTCATTGCCCTATCTGAAAGCCCAAAGCACCGCGCTTATCCCTTCTGATGTTCCCAAAGAGATTGCCGACCGCTATCGCCTCTTTATTGCGCTTCAATATTCCACCAAGCCAATAGTTACCGGGACTTTTGCTAAAGATGGCTTCGAGGTGATGAAGGAAATGCTGATTGCGGTCAGGGGAAACGGAGAGGGTCTCAAAGTCAAGCCGTTAGCCATTTTTGATTGTTGCCCTTCACCTCCTTTGAAATGGAGCGATCTCACCTGCCATGATTTAATCTGTTGTGCGGAATCAGGCATACCGGCAGAATTAGTTTCCATGCCTCTTTGTGGTGCGACTTCACCGGTGACTTTAGCCGGAGCATTAGTTCAACATACGGCTGAGAATTTAAGCGGGATTGTGATTCATCAGATTGCCAAACCCGGATCGCCCATAATCTATGGCGGTTCTCCTTCCTTCTTTGATATGAGAAAGGGAACTACTCCCATGGGTGCCATAGAAACCATGATGATCGACTCTGCCTATGCCCAAATCGGCAAATATTTTAATCTTCCTACCCATGCCTATATGGGATTAAGCGATGCCAAGATTTTGGATTATCAATCCGGTTTGGAGTCAGCAGTTGGTGCGATCCTTGCTGCCCTTTCCGGGATAAATGTCATCTCCGGTCCGGGAATGCTTGATTTTGAGAGCTGTCAGAGCTTGGAGAAATTGGTTTTGGATAATGAGATTTGCGGTATGGCTTATCGTTTGATTCAGGGAATAGAGTTTCGGGATGAGGTGTTAGCTTTAGATTTATTAAAAGAAGTGACCTCCGAAAAACATTTTCTTACCTCTCCTCATACTTTAAAATGGTTCAAAAAAGAGGCATTCTTCCCGTCAGAAGTAATTGATCGTTCCAGTTTAGGCGATTGGGAAAAATCAGGCAAAAAGACCGCGGGAGAGAGAGCAAAAGAGAAGGTGAAAAAGATTCTGTCCACTCACCAACCCAACCCACTCCCCCAAGAGATCACTGCCGAATTAACCAACATTATGCAATCTCAAGCCAAACTATACAATCTTGCCCAATTGCCGGCATGATAAGTTCTATCCCCTCTCCCCTGGGGGGAGAGGGCAGGGTGAGGGGGAATGGAATAGAAATGTGCTCCCTTGCTTCCCGTTACTGTTTTTCACCAACGGGTAATGAACGGCGGGTGAACAACCTTCACCCGAAGAGAAGGAGATATTCGACCTACAAATCTGCTATTTTATTGATAATCTTCAATTCCCAGGTTTCTTCGGGGGCTAATGAAAGTTTCCAATGGGGAAAGAGAACTGAGCTTTGATAGATTTTCTCGAAGCCAGCTTCGGATAAAGAGACGGTATAGATGGGGAAATGCCATAGTTGGCAGGGTAGGTCGAGCTTGAAATTTATATCTAATTTTAAATATTGATCGGCGATTCCAAAATCAAAAGCCTTTCCGGCATTGCCTACGCTTGCAAGCCTTTTACCTTTGATTTCATGACCTTTAGTATGAGCCACCTGGTTCACATCTTTTACGTAATAGAATCTATTTTCATCATCTCCGGAGAGCATAGCAAAATTGAATTCCACCCCAAACCATAAGTTCACTCTTTCGAGATGATTATTTATCAAGAGATAAAATATATCTAACTCAGAACTATTGGGCTTTACCAAAATCCTTTTAGCCACCGTGATGGGGGCTCTTTTTTCACCAATCCAGACAAATCCATCCCGATACAGAGTTACATTCAAACCATCATTGTCTCTTTCAATTTTATGAAGATAAGGCTGATTCACAAAGTCGCCTTGTTCCGGATATTGGCAGGTTGAGAAATCCTCCAATTTCGTATGCTCACCTAAAAAATGATCGATCAAAGAAGTTCGCCTATGCCAATCATAGGTCAAATACTTCTCCAATCCCTCTTCTTTAGTCACGACCTGATCGTGAATGCTGGCGACCGGTTCACCCCCCTTAGCTTCAGATTTTTCCTTCAGTTCCCAAAGCTTTTTGTGATAGCCCTCCTCTCTTCGGGTTAAAGTATCCAGAAGATTTACGGACTTAGGCTTATAATCGAGTTCAAATAAGCTTCCCCCCGATGCCAGGGAAAAGTATAGACCCCAAATCGGAGTGTGAACCAAAAGCTCATCTTGACCATCCTTATCGAAATCCAAAATTTGATGATCTATCCAATTTTTTTTGGGATGAGCAAGCTCATCCACTACCTTTTCTGCTTGGATTAGATGTTTATATATGGCGGAGCGGAGATGCGGCAGATATAACCCTCCGAAGACACCATGCCAATAAGGGCAGTTACATTGTCCTTTCCATAATTCATCCTTCGCCTGGCTCAGGACAAGCTCATTAGCTTTTTCAACTTTATTTTTGGGGGATGATTCTATCCGTTGGATTTCACTTCGTTCAATTTTTCTTATCTTCTCAGATATTTGCAGCATCTTCTTGTGCATGTTGTTAGCTTCAGGATATTTTGCTAAGAAGTTCCGCCAAAAGCCACCCCTCACAAAGATGCCGAATTGCTCATATAAATCCTTTTCTTTCAGAGTATGCTCGAACTCCTCATATTCCTGAAAAGCTTTAGGAGGCAAAGACCACTGGCTCATCTCCTGATAAGATGCGGTGGGCAGATAAACTCTGCCCTTTGGCTTAAGAATTTTTAAAGCATCTTTGAGATGGATCAGTTCGATCCAATCCCGGTTTTTTTCGATCTCTTCAAAGAATCTTTCAATCCATCTCTCTTTATAGCAGTGTTCATACGTCTGGGGCCAGACCCCGAATTTTTCACCGTCGTCTCCATACACGATAAGGTTATTACCCTCCTCTGAAGCGATCTTTTTGAAATATTTGATGATCTCCGCCGGCTCTTTGAAAGGAATGGAGTAGCGCAGAAATTTCGAAGAGGAAAAAAGATTTAAGCTATGCCCCTGTTCTTCGGTTACAAAGTAACCCAGAAGCTCCTCCTCGGTTAAGCCGGAATATTTGAAATGGGAATCGTCCACAATGGTGTATTTCACGCCTGCTTCGGATATGGGTTTGGGAAGATGAGGTTCCCAAACCCTTTCCGCCAGCCACATTCCTATCGGATTGGCGTTAAATTCTTCCTGGATGAATTGGGATAGCTTTTGAATTTGTCCGATTTTGTCGCAGTCCGGAATGGCACAAAGGATCGGCTCGTAATATCCCCCGGTCATCATCTCCACCTGGTTTTTTTTCACTAAGGCTTTTATCTTATCCAAGGTTTCAGGATGATGATTCTTAATCCATTCCAACAGGATTCCAGAGAAATGTAAAGTTATTTTAAAATGAGGATGTCTTTCTAAAACCTCCAAAAATGGAAGATAACTATGGGTGTAGGCATATTCGAAAACGTGTTCAAAATTGCCGATGGGCTGATGATTGTGGATGGCAAAGGCGAATTTGAGTTTTTTCATTTAATCAAAGTTTGGTATTTTGGGGGGAAATAATACAAATGCACATATTCTACTATGATGTTCCCCCTCACCCTAACCCTCTCCCACCAGGGGAGAGGGAAGAAAGATGAAATTAAAAATTCAAAAAGAAAAATTACAATTCAAAATCAAAAATTGCTTTTCACAATTTTGCATTGATTTCGAACTTTTAATTCAAATTTTGAATTTTGATCTTTGAATTTTTAACTTTTTGATGCTCGCCATCAGAACAGTGTGACTTTCAAATACTTCTTTGGATTCTTCTTGATATCCAATATTAAATCATCGACATGTTGGGTGGTTTTCTTGATCTGCTCATATAAAGTGGTATCGTTGACCAGCTGCCCCAGAGTTCCCTCCCCGCTTTCTATCTTAGAACTAAGTTTCTTGAGGGATAGGGAGACGGAATCTAATGTAGTGGCGATATTGCCCAGCTTTGTTGAAGCTTCTCCGAAATTGTCCACGGTGCTTTGGAGTTTTTCCTTGTTCTCACTTATAATTTTCTTCAGCTCAGCAGAACTATAAGATAAATCATCCATGGTTTGATCAAATTTTCCCTGGTTTCTATCCAGAAGAGCGTTCAAATTATGGGAGACCTCTTTTAAGTTTTTTATAATTTCGAGCATGGACTCACGCGACCATTTGGTTCCCAGTACTCCTTCTAAATTTCCCACCAGACGACTGAGTTGATCTATCATCTCTCCCATTCTCCCCATCACCTCCGGAATGCCGGTGTCGTAATATCCCACTGCTGGACGAGAAAGATCCAGGAGAGTGTCCGAGTAGCCGGTTTGCACGGCTACAAATCTTTCTCCCATCAGTCCAATATTTTTCACCGTGAACTGGGCATCCTTTTTTAAAACCACGTCGGTGGTCAGATCCAAGGTTACCAAAACCTTCCCTTGGTAAAGTTCGATCTTTTTGACCTTACCTTTCTCTACCCCGGAGACAGAGACCGGGTCCCCAACCTTCAAGGCTCCCACATCTGGGAATATGACCGAGTAGATATTTTGGGTCTGGTTAAATCTGATCCCCTTAACCCAGACTATGCCCACAACCAAGATGGCAATAGCCAAACTTACCACTAAACCGACTCTCAACTCAACCGTCTTTTTAGTCATTTTAATCTTTTTCTAAAGTTTGTTTTCTCATGGTAAATTAAAAACGCGAGACAAGTCTCGCTACTCCAACTTACCTCTTGAGTAGCAGAGCTTGCTCTGCGTCAATATCATCGGAGTTTATAACCTCAGCTTTTCTAATAGGATTGAAAGATTCCTCTTTTCAGCCAGGGGGACATCCCTGCATTCACATCTAATTCCTAAACGAAATAACTTTCTGAAGGCAGAGATTTCCTCAGTCGACAGATACAAATAAGGCAAAATCCTCTTCCGTCCTTGTTTAGAATGAATCCCTCCTACATTGACCCATTCGATTTGAACTCCTTTTTCAACCATTCTCAGAATATCAAATGGAGAATCGACCAAAAGGATGGTTTTCTCTTTTTTGAATCCATCCTTAGAAACCTGATTGATAGCCTCGTCTACGGATAGGATAGTGGTTTTTATCTCCGGCGGAACGCAAGCTAAGCAAAGTTCGCGTTCCCAGGGGTTGGAAGCGACCTTATCGTTAGCTAAGACAATCCGATCTAATCTCAAACTGTTTCCCCAGCCCACCACCACCTGTCCATGAATCAGTCTTTCGTCAATTCTATACAATATGATAGGCATCTTTCGAATTCTGGATCCGTAGGACAAGATTTTAACTTCTTATCCCTTTTTCCCCCTCCTCCTTTACTAAAGATACAAGTTTCTCAAACGGGAGTGCTTCTCTTTTACCAAAGAATTTGACCAACATAGGGAGATTTACTCCAGCGACCACAGCAACATTTTTGTTTTGCGAAGCAACATCTTTAGATATCTGCCAGCAGCTTGACCCGAAGAGATCCACAAATATCGCCACCCCTTCTTTAAACCTTTCTTCATTAATAGCTTTCTTCAATTTTGAAGATAGTTGATCTTTACCCAACCCCAAATTCGAGATGACTATAAGCCCTTCTTGTTTGCCCATCATCCCTTCCAAAGTATTTTCCAAGCCGAAGCAGAGATCTCCATGAGTTAAAATTACGCAGCCGATCATATTGAAAACTCTTTACGGTCTTTCTTGATTCACCACCTAAAGATGAGTCAACTGGCGAAACGGATGGGTCAACGGATTAAACAAATGGATTTATCCGTTATCTCCGTTCAATCCGTTGACCGACAACCATCACCAATCACCAAACCCTATTCTATATCGCTTTCTAAATATTCGTCAATCACTTTTCTTCGGTAGATTTCTTCGGAGAGCCTTTTGGAGAATTCTTTAGCGGCATCCTGTCCATACGCTTTCAACATGTGATTCATGGCGATGACCTCGGAGATGACGGTGATGTTTTTGCCAGGAGAAACGGGAAGCATAACCACCGGTATCTCTACCCCCAAGATGCTGGTGAATTTGTCCTCAATCCCCAGTCTTTCGAATTCGGTCTCATCATCCCAATATACCAGGTTTACCTGCACCTCAATTCTTTTTTGCATCCTTATGGCGCGGATTCCGAAGAGTTTCTCAATATCTATTATTCCTATGCCCCGCACCTCCATATGGTGTCCCAAAAGTTCCGATCCTGTGCCCACCAATACGCCGGTAGCTTTCTTGATGACCTTCACCATGTCATCAGCCACCAATCTATGCCCCCTTTCCACCAAATCCAAAGCACATTCGCTTTTGCCCACTCCACTTTTTCCGATATATAGAAGTCCGACTCCATAAACGTCGACTAAGGTCCCGTGGATGGTGGTGTGAGGGGCGAAGAGGTTATCCAGATATGCGCTTAAACGATTGATGAGTTCGGTGGTGGAAAGTCGGGTAGAAAAGACCGGAACACCCCTCTGGTTTGCTTTATCCAAAAGCTCCGGCGGAGGATTTATCCCCTTGGTGATGATAATGCAAGGAAGTTCAAACTTGAAAATATTTTCAATAATCCTCCTTCTTTCATCTTGCTCTCTTCCCGCGATGAAAGACATCTCGGTCTCCCCCAACACCTGGGTCCTCTTATTGGCAAATCTTTCGGTAAATCCGGCTAAGGCTAACCCGGGGCGGTGAATCTCGCTGTTCAATATCCTTTTTTTGAGTCCATTTTCATTGGTTAATAAAGTGAGCTCAAAAACCTCTTTCCTCTCCTTAAACATCTTCTCTACGGTTACAACTTCCACTTAAAAAACTCTCCCTTCCAAATCTTTTCGTTTATCGTTTTTCGTTGGCGAGGCTTGTCCTACGGATTTCGCTTCACTCAATAACGATGCTCGGCTTACGGATTTCGATGCTCGAATATTTCCATTTCGACTCTCTTTTCGAGCTTCAAGCTTCAAACTTCGAACCTCGATACCAGCATCGACACCGTCAAACCAGCTTCGAAACCCTTAACTTTGTCAAACCTTATGAAATCAACTCCACTCCTTTAACTTTCCCTCTTCCTCAGGTATGTTCATTTGCTCCTTTAGAGCAGAAGTTTTTTTGGCTTTTTTGTCTCTAAGTTTGGCTTTGTATTTTTTAAGCTGTGTCTCCATCTTGTCTATAACCTTTTCCACAGAATCATACATGTCAAATGACCTGTGTTTGCTGCTCAGAACGGTTCCGTAAACTTTCACCTTCAGCTCCGCAGTCATCCTCGATTTTTCCATGTCCAAGATCAAATGGGAGTCGATGATATTATCAAAATATCTTCCCAATCTCCCGATCTGCTTTTCAGCAAAACTTTTTAAATCCTCGGTGAGATCGAAATGACGAGCAGTGGTTCTGATCTGCATCGGTCGCTCCTTTCATTTTTATTCATCGCTTACGAAATATCAATGGGTTAAGTGAGCAATCGAGCCCCCGCCTTAGGCGGGGGGAAACAAAACTTTTCCTCACCTCCTTTTTGAAAGTTTTGAGTTCAGCCTTCTGTCATAGACAGAGAAGAGAAAAAAGTCTTTCTCCGGTTGAAAATCCCGCCGAAGGCAGGATTAAAAAGGAAACTTAATCACCTTTAGCTTTAATCAAAAAAATCTTTAAAAATACGGGAGATTTGTCAAAATAGCGTTTGTTTTTAAAATCTATGGTTCAGGATAAGGATTTTGTTTCTTTAAAGTATTTTATTCAACGCCTTTTGAAGTGTTGCTTTTCAAAAATAGCATTCAGATTGAATCCGATGAGGGGACTGTGACAGCCGTCTCTGGGGAGCCGTTTGAGTTTTCCTTTACTATCCTTTTTCGAAAACGGGCGGGCAGAATCTTGAGCTCCTCCCTATATTTACTTACCGTTCTACGGGCGATATTTATCCCTTCTTTCTTCAAAAGACTAAAAAGCTCCTGATCAGACAAAGGGGTGCCTGGATTTTCCGTTTTGATGAGCTCTTCAATTATTTTTTTGACATTCCGTTTGGAAAGCTCCTCCCCATTTCCCTTTGAAACGCCGGTGTTGAAGAAATACCTAATCTCGAACATTCCCTGCGGAGTTTGCACATACTTGGAATTTGAAACTCGGGATATAGTAGCTACATGCATCCCCACTTTTTCTGCAATGGTTTCCATGGTCAGGGGTCTTAAGGAGGAAGGTCCATGCTCAAAAAAGTCTTTTTGCTCCTCCACGATCTTTTCCATCACTTTGATCATGGTGGAACGCCTTTGATTTATGGAATTTAAAAGCCATCGGGCCTGTTCCAATTTTCCCTTGATGTAGTTTCTGGTTTCCAGTGAATCGCCCGTATCCTTTTTTAAAAGCCCCTTGTAAGTGGGGTTGATCCTCAATCTGGGGATATTTCTATCGTTATGGAAGATCACAAACTCATCTCCGATCTTCTCTACAATCAGATCTGGCAGCACCGGGGTGGCCGGACGGGTGAATTTTCCCTGGGTTGGGTTGGGATTTAAGGTTTTTATGAACTCCATAGCTTTTTGGACCTCCTCAAAGCTTGTTCCCATAAGCCTGGACAATTGGGAAAGACTTTTCTTCTCCAACTCATTTAGATGATCTCGAACGATTCGGTAGGCTAAGGTATCCTCAAATCCCTTCTCCTTAAGCTGAATCAAAAGTGACTCTCTCAGATTTTGCGCTCCCACCCCGGATGGGTCGAAGCTCTGAATGATGGACAATACTTTGGAAACCTTTTCTGGTACAATATCCAAGGCGCTGGCTATCTCTTCCACAGAACAGGTGAGATACCCGCTTTCGTCTATGTTTCCAATGATATATTCGCCGATTTTAATTTCTTCTTCATCTAATTTGGAGAAGTGCAGCTGCTCCAACAGGTGATCATACAATGTCTTCTCCAAAACCGGAGTCCTCTCCCATCTTTTTTCCCCCTCCTCTTTTTCCTCTCTGAAGGGGATTTCATTTTCGTCGCCTAAGTAATCATCCCAGTCGATCTTATCCAGCTGGGGATCAGCTTGGGGTTCTTCTTCATTATCTGGGGTGGTTGCTACCTCTTCTGTTTCCTCTGTCGCCTCAACTTCCTCTAAAAGAGGATTAGTGGCAAGCTCCAGCCTAATCACTTGCTCCAGTTTCAAGATGGGCATCTGCAGAAGTCGCAGGGATTGAATGAGCTGCGGAGCCAGAGTCTGCTTAAGCTTCATTTGAAGGCCAAGTTTCATAATTCCTTCACCCTTTAAAACTTATTAAGACGTTCCAAATTCTTTGCTTTAGATTCTCCCCGAATCTTTTCTCTTTTTTAAGATAACACTAAAATAAGATTCTGTCAAAGTTTCTTTTCTATTTTATTTATCGGTATTTCAAGATTTTTAATTTAATTTGAATTTCTCCCCTAAGTATATCTTTTTTGCCTCTGGGTCAGAGGCTAAAAACTCAGCCGTTCCAGATTTCAATATTTCTCCTTCACACATGATATAAGCTCTATCAGTAATAGAGAGGGTCTCCCTTACATTATGGTCAGTGATCAAAATCCCTAAGTTCTTATCTCTCAAGCGATAGATGATCTTCTGGATATCTTCTACTGCTATTGGATCAATCCCCAAAAAAGGCTCATCTAAAAGCATAAACTTAGGCTCAGTAGATAGAGCACGAGTTATCTCCACCCTTCTCCTCTCACCCCCAGAAAGTGTGTAAGCTTTATTTTTTGCCAGAGGAGTTATATCCAGCTCCCCAAGTAAGGCTTCCAACTTCTCCTTCCTTTCCCTCCGTCCGAGCTTCTGCATCTCTAAGATAGCCAATATGTTCTGCTCCACACTTAATTTACGAAAAATCGATGGCTCCTGAGAGAGATACCCAATCCCTTTTCTCGCCCGCTCATACATGGGTAAGTTGGTAATGTCCTCATCCCCGATTAAAACTTTGCCGTCCTCTGGCTTTATGAATCCAATAATCATGTAAAAGGTGGTGGTCTTGCCCGCTCCATTTGGACCCAAAAGTCCCACTATCTCCCCTTGCTTAACCTCAATGGAGACATCGTTGACCACTTTTCTTTTCTTATAAATTTTAACTAAATTTTCCGATCGCAAAATCAACTTATTGTGGTTTAAGATCATCTTGTGATATAACCTCTCTTCCTCATGGGTGCCCACCCTACTATAAAAAGCGAGCTAAATCTTGCACCTTCAGTATCATAAACTATCTTTCAAACCTTCCTCCGGAATCTCGGTGATTTTCCCTTTCACGCTTTTTTTGATCACAAAATGCTTCAGTTCTTCATCCGCTTCTAAGCCATATCCGGTGATCACATCCGTTTTCTTGGTGATTTTGACAAAATCGTTGGTCACGATTTTTCTTTTTTGGGGATTCCATCCCAGGCTCTGTGTTTCAAGCTTAATCCCCTCCTCGGTAGTTACCACCACATTTCCCAAAGCTTCTACATTTTGTCTCTTTTCTTGGATAAGTCCTGAGTCCGCAACCAGAATCGAGGTATGATTCCCCTCCCGGTCATAGAAATCCACCCGCACTCCTTTGGCTTTCTTTAAATCCGATTCTTCATACACTGCCAGATACTTGGCACGGATCAATGCCGATCTTACTCCCTGTTCGGTGAAGGTGATGGTGGTATTTTCCATCACCTGATCCGGGACATCCAGAGGGGACTTGGGCGCCTTCGGTTCTTCCTTCCCACAAGCGGAGATCAAAAGAAAAATGACTATGACGAAAGAGATAAGTAAATTCTTATTCATAAACTCAACAGATCAAAATACAGTCGATTATACCGATGGTCAAGACGAAAATCAAGAATTTCTCAAAAGGGGGCAATTCCTACATGTTATGAGGCAATATCTTTTTAACAAATTCCTGAGCCGCGATTATTCTGATTCCTCCGTAGACATTTAGCTCTCTAAGATACTTATCTCCGCTTATAATCAAATCTGCTCTGCCTTCCACCGCACAGGCTAAGACCTCATTATCCGCCGGGTCCCCTTTAATCACGTTTAACTTCACTTCACCCGGGGTTACCACCGCATATCTAATTAAATTTCTTACTACCTTTTTAATCTCGAGCTCGGTTAAATGATATTTTTTCTGAATACGAGAATAATGAAGAACTCTTTTTACCTCTTTTATGATTGCTTTTGAGGTTAGTAGAATAAATTGGTCTCTTCTCCACGCTTCTAAAGCCTCATAAGAAGAACCATGATGCATGATGGTGCCACTGACTATGTTATTGGTATCCAATACCACCCTAAGAAGCATGCGTTCTCCGAATAGCTTGGATGGCTAAAATGACGTCCTTTTCTAGTTTTTTCCGTTTGACTTTTTTGTTTCTCCCCCTGATTTGTTCGAAAACCTCAAAGTCTTTTTCTTTTTGTTTTAGCCATCTTTCCAGATGCTTCAGGGGAACTAAAGCTACCATGGGCTTGCCATCTCTCTCAATAATATATTGATCGTCCTTCAGATAAACCTCATTTATCAACTGACCTAAATTCTGCCTGGCTTTGACGGCATTGACGGTTTTGAGCATTTAAAATTGCCTTTCTTTTAAAAGTTATCTCTGATCATGATGATCATAACGACCATTATAATATTTTACGTAGTTACATTAGAAAATAGCAAGAATTGGTTATGGTTTAGTATTCAATGCGTCCGGGGAATGCCTTTCGTAATTCGGACAGACTGTTACCTATTGCCCTCCTACGTTTTTGCTGTGGGGAGGCGAGTTTTTACAAACACACTATCTATATGGGTGCGTCCCACCCCCCACCAGGCACTCTTTATCCGTTTAATCCGTTCAATCCGTTGACCAATCCCTTGACCACATCAACTCAACTTGTCCAATTCACACAACAACTCATCCACCGTCAATTTCTTAGTGGGATGGGTGCAGACTTTTCTAAAGCGAATTATCCCCTGCTTATCTATGACGAAGAAAGCGGGATGAAGAACTACTCTTTCTGATTTCAATATTTTCACTCCATATTGCTCACTTACTTTCGGTGCCTGGGATCCGCCTTTTGCATCCTGGTCATCCTTCAAAATTGGGAATTCGATTTTCTTTTTATCTTTTAGCTTTTGAGACACCCATCTTTCGTCCAGGCTAACACCCACGATTTCCACATTTTTTAGTCTAATACGATCATAGGCTTTGGCCAACTCGCTTAACCAATCTAAACAAAACCCACATCTTTCTCCTTCAAAAAAGAAGAGGAGCACATTCTTTTTTCCAAAAAAATCAGAAAGCCTGATCATCTTGCCTTCTGAATCTTTTAGGGTAAAATCAGGCGCAAAAAATCCAACTCTGATTCGGTTCACGTTGTCCATATGATCATCTCAATTATGAGCTTTTTGTGTATGTCAGTGGTCCCTGATTTGATATAGAACGCGCTCAGATCAATATTCGGTTCAGTCAGGTCAGAGACTTGACTAAAGATTATGTTCCAGCAAAAAAGAATATCCGGGTTCTGGATCCGTAGGATCAGACAAACTCGCTTTGCATCCCTAATTTTTCAAAAAGCATCACCACAGCTTTATTTTTGGCTTTGGATTTGTGCCAGGTATTCTTCTTCACCAAAATCCCCTCTCCCTGCCTCAAAGATACCGATTCCTTGTCCATCTCGATCTCGATTTCCCCCGAGACCACAAAGAAGAATTCATCGTAGGGATGTTTATGTTTTTTGTAGTCTCCTTCAAAAAGACCCAAAAAGACATGGTAGTTATCCACATTGGCCAGATGATAAGGCGTATAGGGTTTTTTTATCTTCTCCGCCTCTTTTAGAATATTGACTTTGGGCATCTTTTCCTCCCTTTGTAACATAGATTTTTATTTCTTACCCACATGGGTGGTTACACCCTTATTATCGTATGTTAGTAACCGCAGACTTGAGGGACTGTTGAAAAACCCCGTTGGCAGGGCTAAATGCCCTGCTCTATGGGTGATAACGTATTGTCTCCCATAGAGGCGGGAATTCATCCCGCCTCAAAATATGACTTTTTCAACACGCCCTTGAGCCTGCGTAAATAACGTTTGCCAAACTTACAATTTCCAATCAATACGCAATCTTGACAGTTTGGATTTGCGGCTTTGCAAACCATTCTGCCATGAGCGATTAAATTCAAGTGAAATTGATAAATCAAATTCTCAGGAGTCCGCTTTTCCAATAAAGCTTCCGCCTTTGCGGCATTTAAGTTTTGGGGAACTAACCCCAGTCTCTTGGACACCCTCAACACATGAGTGTCCACCGGCATAGACGGCCTCTTCAAAGAAAAAAGCAAAACACAAGCGATAGTCTTGTCACCAACTCCCTTGAATTTTCTTAACCAGCTTTTGATCTTATCAGTCCTCCATCTTTTTAAAAAAGATAAATTCAAATTGCGGTTTTCTTCATATATTTGGTTGAGAATATTTTTTATCCTTAAAGCCTTGATCTCCGCCAATCCTCCCGATCTTATTGTATCGGCAATTTTTTTGACATTTGCCTTTCTCACCTCGTCCCAATTTTTGAATTCATATCTTAAATTGGCAAATGCTTTGTGACTATTATGATCTGAAGTGTTCTGAGATAGAATCGTCCCTATCAGGACCGAAAGAGTATCGCCATGCAATTTCCATACCTTCTTACCATACTCCTTTTCCAAAAGGTCGGACAATCTTTTTATTTTTTTGGTCATAAGAATAGAATAATTTTTCCTATGGATCCAGAATTCGGACACTTTCGCGTAGCGAAGCCTTTATGACTTCGCCCACCCATACCGGGGATCGTTTGATCGCAGAGGCGTAAAGCCTCTGCTACGCTATTGGAGCATCTATACAATTCCTTCCACCAGCTGGTGCGCTTTGGTGAAATATCCTCTCTGGGCTAAGCGGGTGGTGATCACCGCAGTGATGGTTACCGCGGAGATCAACATATAGACCACAATGATCTGGATCAATACCGCCGAAAGCGGAGAAGCGCCGGCTAAGATCATTCCGGTCATAGCTCCGGGAAGCTGAACCAATCCCACCACCTTCATTAGATTCAAAGTGGGAATCATCGAAGCTTTTACCGTAACTTTATACGATCTCGACATGGCTTGGCAGGCAGTTGCCCCCAAAGCCAGCGCCTGTTCGATTTCAGCCCTTTTGTTTTTAACCTCCGAATCTATCCTCTCCAAAGCCAGAGCCGATGCATTCATCGAATTTCCGATGATCATTCCTCCCAAGGGAATAACATATTTGGGATCAATGCTGATTATCCCCAATGCCAGCATGGTCCCCAGGGTAAAAAAGGTTCCCACCCCGATGGAGAAGGCGGAGATTCTCATCGCCGGGACGATGGTTTTGGTTCTCCCTTTTGCGGTATGAGCACCTACGATCACCATCACTAAGATGGTCAACAAAATTAACCATAATTTGTTTAAATTAAAAATGAATTCCAGAGCATATCCGACAGCTATAAGCTGGATGAAGGCTCTTAACGTGCCGATGGCGATGTCTTTCTCCATTCTGATCTTCTCATACCAGGAGATTCCCAAAGCCACGGCTACCAAAGCCAAAGAGAAAAGGACATGATAGAAATTTTGAGTCATTTCTTTTGTAAAAAGCTCTTAAGCTAAATTTTCCCTTCCTCGTCACGGACGCCCTCGTCCGGGACGGTAAAGCGATAGTTGGTAGAGGACGAGATGTCTTCTACCAACAGAAGAGAATGCTTCACCTAAGCCATGTTTTGCAACTCACATGTAAAAAGTTTTTAAGTTAAAATCCCGTCAACAAATTTCTTAGTTGTCGCATTTTGGGGATTTGCAAAAAGCTCAGGGATTTTTCCTTCCTCGATTTTTTCCCCATTCACTAACAGCATCCCCCATTCTCCCACTCTTTTGGCTTGCTCTATATCATGCGTCACGAAGACGATGGTAAGACCTATTTGGGACTTTAAATCTAAAATTAGATTTTCGATATTATGCATAGCTGTGGGATCTAAAGCAGAGGTAGGCTCATCCATAAGCAGAACCTCAGGCTCCGACGTCAATGCCCTGGCTATTGATATTCTCTGCTTTTGTCCCACTGAAAGCTCATTTGAACTTCGGCTTAAGAAGTTTCGGTCCAGCCCCACCAGATTTATATATTTATCCGCTATTCCTTCTCCCGCCAAAGGCGGGATTTCCTTTTTAAATTTAAGGCTAAAAAGTATGTTTCTCTCTACCGTGTCATCAAACAAAATGGGCACCTGAAAAACCAGACCCACCTTTCTTCTTAGGCTTATCACATCCATGTCTTTTGTGTTCTGGCCATCTAAAAAGATAGAACCAAAGGATAAGTCTTCCAAACGATTCAAAAGCCTTAAAAGAGTAGATTTTCCGCTGCCGGAGGGACCCACCACGGTAAAAACCTCATTTGCCTTCATCTCCACGCTGATATTTTTCAAAACAGTAATCTCTTCTTGCTTTTCGTTTTTCTGTATAAATCTTTTCTTGGTAACCCGGTCCAATTTGAATTTTACTTGGCTCATTTCGATTTTCCGACCTCAAGGCATCCGAACTTCTGGATCCGTCTGGACAGAATTTGTGAAAATGCCGTGAAGGAAAATAGGATAAAATAGAATTATTGTCAATTCAATTTTCACCAGAGATAAAGACCACTCCTGTCTGGGTGGATCTCTTTCTGGAGTTCAAAAGTGAGCATAATACGAACGCATTTATGTCTGATACGAAGCTGTCCCTCTCCCCTCTGAAGGTGTGTCAGAATTTCGGTTTTTGTAGCCGCCCCGCTTAGCGGGGCGAAATCGAGATGTTGAATTCCAATGACTTACGCAATCTAAAGATTGCGGCTACAACCTCAAAACACAATTATGACACAGTCTCTCTGGGGAGAGGGAAGGGTGAGGGGAGATCAAGTGGAATGTAACAAATCGAGATGCGCACACATTTTTGTGCGTTTGTGTTAAATCACTTCAAAAGGAGCATCTTCTTTGATTGCGTAAATTTTTTAGTCTGGATACTGTAGAAATATATCCCGCTCGAAACGACCTGTCCTTTTTCGTTTTTTCCGTCCCAGATTATCCTCTTATAACCGGCAGTCTCTTTCTGCTCAAGCAAAGTTTTCACCCTTTGTCCAAGAATATTATAAATAACCATTTTTACCTGGCTCTCTTTGGGCAAGGAGTATTCTATTACTGTTTCGGAGTTGAAGGGATTGGGATAGTTCTGGCTCAAAGAGAATGAGCCGGGAGCTTCGACTTCTTCTTCCGCCGCCGCACACCATAGGGTGCCAAGGCACATCTTTACCACTTCTTTCATATAAGGGAAGTTCAGGCTGTCGACCACATCGTAGTTCTTGTGCCAACCAAAAGAAAAGAAATCGCCTTCGGTAGCAAACACCGCATCGTATCCCCATTGGTAAAAGGAATAGTGGTCGCTGTTTTTAGCTGAACCTTTATAGGAAGGATTCAAATAAGTATAGGCATTTGCCATCTGGATCATAATATTAACCCATTCCATAGCGCTTGCATCCGCATAGATTACGACGTTGGGATCAAGATCAACGCTGTGTGCGATCATGTCAGAGTTAATCATCAGTAGGACGTCAGTGTTATTATTATTTAGATACTCTGCGAAATAGTCGCTGCCGATAAGCCCCTGTTCCTCCTGAGCGAAGGTTACGAACATCACGGTGAGCGGTAGAGGATTTTGAGCAATTATCCGGGCTATCTCTAAAGTAGCGGCTGTTCCTGTAGCATTGTCATCCGCCCCCGGCGCCCAGACCAAAGGGTTGGTTCCGGCACCGTACACCACTGAGTCATAATGTCCACCTACCACAATTACCTTATCAGGTTTTTCCGTTCCCACCACGGTTGCCACCACATTCCACTGGTCTGAGACGGAATGATAGTGATGAAGCCAGACGCTGTCTATGCCAAAGCTGATGAACTTCTCATATAGCCAATCCCTGGCTTTGAGGACCGAATCGGAGTAGGAATACCGAGTTTGGAAATTCTCTAATCTTTGAACCCAAGTTCTTAAAGAATCCTCCGAGATTAAATTTACCAGGCTATTTATACCTGTAGAATACGATAGAGCCTCTTTGGTGACCTTAATAGGCGGTTTGTATCTCAAAGGTTTTGCCTTATGACGAATATGGGTAACTTCATATCCCACCGACACAAGCTCAAATGCTTTTTCTCGAGAGGTTTTAATCAACTGCCATTTCGGGTCTTCCAAAAGAATTTTGCCATAAAGTTCTAAATTAACTCCTGCAACTCCTTCTACAGGAGATACCAAAAAGTATTCCTCAGACCAAGGCTTCTCGTCGATAACTTGGCATCTTAAGTCGAATTTGTCTAACTCTCCTAATCTTTCACTTGCGAACTCCGCCAGAACGAAATTATCAAATCTTTGGTAAGCAACTACGCCTAATGAGAGTGCGTTTTCATAATCGCTGGATTTTTCTAAGGTGAGCTTTATTAAGACTGGCTCTGCATGAACTATGGCAAAGGTCAAAATTATGGTTGCTATCAGGAAAATGACAACGAAAACTATTTTTCTATATTTCATAATTTCCTAAATATTTGAAATTGAACCTAATTATTGTCGTTCATTTCGTAAATGATACACAAGTTATGCCAATTTTGGTGATCTCCTATGAAAGTGCTAAGTTGTTGTTTATTAAAAAGAGAAGGAAGCCGAGCTAGCAAGTATAATTCCAAAGAGACGCCAAATCTTGCGATAATTTATCCGGAGAGAGCTTAAACTTAGATTATATTCCTTCAAGAGACAAAAGCTCCTAAGATTCAAAAAAAGGTTCATAGATCAGGCTTTTTGCCTTCTGTAAGGACAATTTTTCAGATTACATATCTCACAAATTCTCTTTTTGCTCAAACTTACAAATTCTTCCCCGATTTTTATTGCAAAGGAGACGGTTTTTATTGGAATCATCATACAGGATTGGTTTAGCCTAACCTTTATTCTTTCCGCAGGAAGAAGAGAGAAGATAAATTTTTGTCCTTCTAAAGGCCAATTCCCATAACCGGGGGAAAATCTTTGACTGGTGCCCCAGCCTCTCTTTTGGCACCACTCACAAATTTGCAAATTTATAAAGTCAGCCGCATTCTCTGCCGCCACCGATCCGACGGCATCCAATACAACGGCTCGAGCAAGTTCCCCCTTTTGGTTAAGTTCACTAACTTTATTTTCTAATTCATCCCCGATGGTGCAAAGCGCCAAGGCAATTTTATCGTCTCCCCTAAAATAAGGTTCAGCTTGTAAAACCTTTTTGTCCACAATTTTGAACATCCCCTGGGGATGAAGTAAATCTCTTAAGATAGTCTTGGTCTCTTCAATAAGATTTGATAATTTGGTTTTATTCTTCTTTTCCTTTCTCTTTTGGCAACTTAAAAGCCTCAATATCTCTTCGTCATCTATGGTTAGCTCAATTTTTTTGAAAATCTTTAGCATGTGATTTCTTCGGAGTAGCGAAACTTGTTTCGCGTAAGAGAACGCAAGGGATTCTACTCAAGAAAATATCTAATTCAACAATCTTCTGTGAATTCTACGGATAAACTCAGGCGTGGTGCCGCAGCATCCTCCTACAAAGTTGGCGCCAGCTTTTATAATTTTCATCATGTCCTCGGCGAAACTTTCGGGGTCTTGGGGATAGGTCAATTTATTTTGAATAAATTCTGGTTTGCCTGCATTAGGTTGAGCAATTATAGGAAGGTCGGTGTGTTTTCTTAACTCTTCAATCAGCCCTATCATCTCCTCACTTCCCAAAGTGCAGTTAGCTCCAATTACATCTGCTCCAGCTTTCTTGAGTTCTAACGCACATTCTGAAATGGTATTGCCCATGATGGTGAAGTATCCTCTGGGTTTTTTATCAAAGGTCATGGAGACAAATATGGGAAAATCAGAGACCTTTTTTATGGCTTTGATGGCTGATATAGCTTCTCTGAGATCATACATGGTCTCGATGAAGAATAAATCCACTCCCGCTTGGGATAAAGCTTTTGCCTGTTCCAGGAAAGATTCCTCCAGTTCCTCTATCGAGACTTTTCCCACAGGTTTTAAAAAACCGCCGCAGGGACCGATGTCGCCAGCTACAAACTTGTCTTCCGGACACACATTTTTGGCAATCTCCACGGCGCGGGCATTTATCTCTTCCACTTGATTATCATAACTAAAGGAGGCAAGCCTCAGCCGGTTTGCTCCAAAGGTATTGGTTTCGATGACGTCAGCTCCGGCCTCAAGATATTTTTGGTGAATATCTTTGATAACCTCCGAATGGGTCAAATTCCAGCTTTCCGGACATTCCCCCTCAGGCAAGCCCAAAGAGACAAGGGTGGAGCCCATCCCCCCATCAAATAATACCACCCGCTTTTTAGCCAGCTCCAGAATTGATTTTTTGTGTTTTCCATTCATTGATAAATTTTAGAGTAGGAGAGCTTGTCGTAGCGAAGCCCCGACAAATTTGTATTTTCCCTCTCCCCTTGGAGACTGTGTCATAATTGTGTTTTGAGGTTGTAGCCGTCCATATGGACGTAAGGCATTGGAATTCAACATCTCGATTTCGCAGACTAAAGTCTGCGGCTACAAAAACCGAAATTCTGACACACCCTCTTGGGGGAGAGGGTCAGGGTGAGGGGGTTGCTCACCTTAGAGAGATAACAGAATGTCACTACTCCCGGAGAACACTTTTTGCCACCTTCACCGCCTCTACCGCATTTTCCGCATATAAATCCGCACCAATCTGTTTAGCCCACTCTTGACTGGTGGGTGCCCCTCCCACCATCACCTTCACATTTTCTCTTATCTTCGCCTTTACCAATTCTTCGATCACTTTGGCTTGGTTTTGCATGGTCGTGGTCAAAAGGGAGGACATGCACACAAAATCGACCTTTTGCTCTTTGGCTTTTTGCACAAAGATGTGGTTGGGAACATCCACCCCTAAATCAATCACCTCAAATCCATGAGCAGACAGCATGGTGGCAACTATGGTTTTGCCGATGTCGTGTATATCCCCTTGGACTGTGCCTATAATCACTTTGCCTGAGTTTTTTCTTTGAATGTTTCTTTCAAGAAGGATCGGCTGTAAGACCAAAAGAGCAGACTTAACCGCCTCTGCTCCCAAGACCAGCTCAGGGAGAAAGTAAGTTCCCTCCTCCCACAACTCTCCTACCTTCTTTATCCCTTTAACAAAACCCTCATCCACAACCTTCAGGGGATCGTATTGCAGTTCGATTGATTTTTGAGCAAGCTTGATGGCTTGTTCCTTGTTGCCCTCCAAAACTGACTCAAAACATTTTTCCAAAAAATCTTGCATTTTTTCTTCTCATGCGAATTTGATGGTGGAAAAAGTTATTTCTCGACCTCACGAAAATTTTAAAACATCTTTGAGAAATTGTTGCCTGACGTAAAATTGGAGTGTCCATCTTTAGGTGGACCTAAAAGGAATTTCGTATTTCTCATAAACTTTCAGGTCAAGCTGAAGCTTGACACTCCTGATTTACTCATCCAAACTTAACTTCTCCAGGGGGCTCTTTAAATCTCTCAATATTTCTTCCCCACCTTAGTGAAGGCTTGGATGGTTTTGTCTAAATGAGCTTTTCGGAAGTAAGGGACATTGAATCCTATTGCGGGCTCAAAGCCCATACTTTGCCACTATCTCATTCTTTTTCTTCCCCAATATGTCGTATTTTTTACCGATCTTAGTGAAGGCTTCGATAGCTTTATCTAGATGTTTGATTTCATGATCTGCCGAGATTTGCACCCGTATGCGGGCTTGTCCCCGGGCTACCACCGGATAGAAAAATCCGATAACGAATATTCCCTCATAATAAAGATCTCTGGCGAAATCCTGAGCTAATTTGGCGTTATAGAGCATTATGGGGACGATGGGATGAATACCCTCTTTGATATCGAAACCTGCCTCGGTCATCTTCTTTCTGAAATACAGGGTATTTTTTTCGAGCTTATCTCTTCTTTCCGTGGTTTTTGAGATGAGGTCTAAAACCTTGAGGGCGGCGAAAACGATTACCGGCGCCACAGTGTTTGAGAAAAGATATGGTCTGCCACGCTGTCGTAAAAGCTCGACAACTTCCTTTCGACCACTTACACATCCTCCCGAAGCTCCTCCCAAAGCCTTGCCTAAGGTGGTGGTTATGATATCGACCTTGCCCATTACGCCACACAGCTCATGCGTTCCCCTCCCTGTTTTTCCAATGAATCCGGTGGCATGAGAGTCATCCACCAAAACCATGGCATCGTATTTCTCCGCCAAAGCACAGATTTCATCCAGTTTAGCTATGTCCCCATCCATGGAAAAAACACCATCAGTGGCGATCATTCGAAAGCGGGCATTCTTGGCTTCTTGAAGTTTCTCCTCCAGGTGAGCCATATCCGAATGTTTATAGTTATATTGCTGAGCGTTACAAAGTTTCATCCCATCCACGATGGAAGCGTGAACCAATCTATCAGCGATGATGGCATCCTCTTTGCCCAAGAGCACCTCAAAAACTGCGGCGTTGGCATCCATGCAGGAAGGGAAAAGAATGGTATCCTCCGTACCCAGAAATTCGGTGAGTTTTTTCTCTAACTGCTTGTGTATATCCTGGGTGCCGCAGATAAACCTGACTGACGACATTCCATAACCCCGCTCATCCAGTCCTTTGCGGGCCGCTTCCATAACCTCAGGATGACTAGAGAGTCCCAGGTAATTATTGGCGCAGAAATTGATGACCTCCTGAAGAGGCGCTCCTTCAGGATACTCCACCTTTACATCCGCACCCTGAGGAGTATGGATATACCGTTCCTCCTTATACAGCCCTCCCTCTTTGATATTTTTTAATTCATTTTGTAAAAATTCTTTGACTTTACCATAAGCCATAATTACCTCCTAATAATTTTTTACTCAAAAGGAGCGGTATTCCCAACGAGCCTCAATTATCCCCTGAAGTAGAGAATAATCCCTCCAGACAACTCCTGCCGGTCACCAAAACAAACAGTGAGAGGCTATCTCTCCGTGACGAAGCCATGAAGGCTTCGCTACGCGCTAAAGATATTTCATTTTTTGAATTCGTTTATGGTTTCGATAATTTTGTTGATAGTCTCAAAATTATCCACCGTTCCTTTCTCATCCGGGATTTTTACCCCAAATTTCTTGTCTATGAATGCCACCAAAGAGACGATGGAGAGCGAATCAATCAATCCTGAGGATATTAAGGGAGTAGTCTCATCAATGATCTCTTGGTCCGGATCTTCCACAAATTCCTTCATTATGTATGCAATCAATTCTTCTTTCATTTAGCTTCTCCTTTCAAAATTCTTAAGATCATACTATCGCAGAACGTCATAAAAGAGTTTACATTGTCATTGCGAGCGATAGCGAAGTCCCGCCGAGGGCGGGACTTCGTCGCTCCGCTCCTCGCAATGACAGTTCATTTAATGTGGATGCATTAATTTTGAAATTCCGAGTTTCAAAAAGTTTATTCTTAATCACTCTCCAATGTCGAAACGTCGCCTATCGGTTCTCCTCTCTCCTGGGCACGCAAGACCCTTCTCATGATTTTGCCGCTTCGGGTCTTGGGCAAAGAGTCGACGAATTCGATCTCCTGTGGCATGGCGATGGATGATAACTTCTTGCGAATGAAGTTCATGATGTCGAGTTCCAAATCAGCATTCGGTTCAAACCCAGGTTTTAAAGCCACAAAAGCTTTAACCACCTCCATGTTTATCGGATTCGGTTTTCCTATGGCGGCAGATTCTGCCACAGCCTGATGTTCTAAAAGCGCAGACTCTATCTCAAAGGGACCGACCAAGTGTCCGGCGGTATTGATCACGTCATCATCGCGCCCCATGAACCAGAAATATCCATCCTGGTCAATGCTGGCTCTGTCGCCGGTTATATACCATCCGTTCTTGAACTTGCTCTGGTAGCCTGTGGGATTATTCCAGTAAGTTCTGATGATCGAGGGCCAAGGTGGTCTGAGTGCCAGAAGTCCAGGTTTATCTTTCTCTGTGATAGGTTCGAATTCGTGGCTCAGAACTCCTGCTGTTACGCCGGGGAAGGGTTTGCCCATTGATCCCGGCTTGATTTCCATTCCGGGATAATTTGAAATCAAAATGCACCCGGTCTCTGTCTGCCACCAGGTGTCATGGAAAGGCAAACCATAAACCTCCTTTGACCAGACCACAGCTTCAGGATTTAGTGGCTCACCCACAGAACATAGATGCCGTAAGGATGAGAGGTCATATTTTTTAACAATCTCCTTACCTGCTTTCATCAACATCCGAATAGCGGTAGGGGCGGAATACCAGACTGTTATCTTATGCTTCTGGATCAGTTCATACCATTTCTCTGGAACAAAACCCCCATCCAGCACCACTTGGGTGATACCTAAGCTCCAGGGACCAATGATGCCATAAGATGTGCCGGTAACCCATCCCGGATCTGCGGTGCACCAGTAGATATCATCCGGTCTTAAGTCTAAAACCCATTTGGTGGTCAGATATTGAGAGAAAATGGAGGAGTGAACGTGCAGTGCCCCTTTGGGCTGTCCTGTTGTTCCAGAAGTGTAGTGGAGCACTGAGGGCGTCTCTCCGGTCGAAGGAAAAGGTTCAAATGATTCGATCATAGGAGCTTTGTCAAACGAAAATGCCATTTCCCGCTCTTTTACTGGAATGTTCTCATCTTCTGACATCACCACAACGTGCCTTAAGTCCGGGAGCTTATCCTTGATCTTTCTTATTCTGGGCAAAAGCTTTCTGGTGGTCAAAACAGCTGAGGCTTTACAGTCCTTGAGTCGGGTGAAAAGCGAATCTTCCCCGAAAGCGGAAAATAGGGGAACCACAATCCCTCCCATTTTCAAAATTCCTAAAAAAGAAAAATAGAGTTCGGGAATTTTGTCCATGAAGATGACGATGCGCTCGCCTTTTTTCAGTCCCAGCTTGGTCAAAAGATGGGCGAATGAATTTGAGTGTATCTTTAGATCTTCGAATGTGAATCTTTTCACTTCACCTGAGAAACTCTCCCAAATTAAGGCTTGTTTCTTCCCCAGACCCAATTCGCAGTTTCTATCTGAGCAAAAGTAACCAATATTTATGGGAGCACCTTCTTTATATGAAAGCTCATTTTTAGCAATAGACCAATCAAAATCTTTACATCTTTCTTCGTAAGAACCGATGTTGCTCATTTCAAACCACTCCTTCGCCCTTAGATTTCGTTTTACATCATAATTGAATCATAGTTTTTTGGTGTTTTGTCAGGACCTCAGTCCTGACAGCCAGTCTGTGCATCAGTCACCGGGATTCCCCATCTGGGGAAGAGTAGCTCCCGACGCAACACCTACCGATAAACTTCTTTACGATGGACGATGGAAGCTATTTCTATCTTTTTCTCTTTTTCATTAATTAAATAAAGGATTCGGTAATCACCTACTCTGATTCTATATCCTTCTCGACTCTCAAGTTCTTTTATCCCAAGAGGCCAAGGGTTGTCTCTAAGAGAAAGGAGTCGCTTTACTATTCTGTCGTGAACTTTTTTGGGTAAACGGTCCAATTCTTTCTCTGCCGACCTCTTTAAATAAACTGCATAAGGCATTAGCGCACTCTCTTTTTCCTTTCAGCCAGATACTCTTCTAGAGGACGTGAAGGTTCTCCACGGCGTTGCCTGATGATAGCTATATCAATTAAGTTTTCCATAAACTCTTTGTCCTTTAGCAATCTTTCAATAACGGATTGTTTTTCCTTTTTTGGAAGACCTCTAAAAGCCATCCAAAATACCTCTGCCTTTGCCTGACTTACGCTCATTTCAATCTCCTTACATAGTAGACCAATACTTTTTTCTTGTTGGTATCGGACGCCCTCGTCCGATACCACTTTGTTTACTCCTATATGTGTAGTCGCTCGATTTATTGAAAATCCCGCTTCAGCGGTGATCGAGCAGATTTAAAAACGCCCAATAAATTGGGTAACTATAAGTGCTTTCTTTAATGTTCTGTTAGGACCTCAGTCCTGACAGAGATTCAATCGTCAGGAGTAGCTCCTGACGCAACGGCTATTTTGCCTCGGGGAAGAATACCACCTTTCCCACATCTTTCTTGGGAGAGATTACCGCCTCCATTCCCTCGTGAAAATCTTTGAGTGGTAACTTGTGAGTGATCACCGGAGTGATGTCCACCTTTTTGAACTTCAGAAGATTGCTCAGTTGGAACCAGGTTTCGAACATTTTCCTTCCATTTATGCCGATGATCTTTGCTCCTTTAAAAATTACGTAATTATTCAAATCAAACTCTATTTTTGATGGAGGAATGCCGAAAGCGGTGAAAGTTCCTCCTTTTTTCAAAATCTTGAAACCATCGTCAATTGCTTTTTGTGCTCCGGTCATCTCCAGGACCACATCCACTCCCTCGCCTGAGGTAGCTTCCATGATCTCTTTCACCGTATCATGGGTGAGAATGCTCAAAAAGACATCCGCGCCCATCTTTTTCAAAAGGTTGACCCGATAAGGAAATTCTCCCACGGCAAAGATTTTTGCCGCCCCAACTGCTTGGGCAACTCCCACGGCAAAACAGGCGATGGGACCATCACCCATAATGGCGATGATTTTTGCAGAGACTTGACTTTCCATTACAGTATATGTAGCGTTGCCAAAAGGCTCCTGAACTGAGGCAATCTCCGGAGGGATGCTCGGATCGTTTTTCCAGGCACAGACTTCAGGAATTGCCACATATTCGGCAAAACAGCCATCAATGTCAACGCCTAAAATCTTCAGATTTTGGCAGATGTGCTGTTGACCGGTTAAGCATTGAAAACAATGTCCGCAGGGGATATGGGTTTCCGCTGAGATAAAGTCTCCTGCCTTAATTCTTTTGACCAAATTCCCTACCTCTACCACCTCACCGGCACATTCATGCCCGAAGATCATGGGTGGTTTGATTCGACTTTGCGCCCACTGGTCCCAACTATAAATATGGGCATCGGTCCCACAGATGGAGGTGGCTTTTACCTTCACCAAGACCTCATCCGGTTTGATCTTTGGGATGTCAACCGTCACCAGCTCCGCCCCGGGCGCCCTTTCCTTTTTCATTACTGCAAGCATCTTTTCAGGCATTTATTTTCCTTTTCTTCAAATGTGTATGCGTTCATACGAATAAAAAAAGCAGGGCTTTGTTTTTAAAGTTCTGCTTATGTATATTCAAACCCAAATTGTAGTTTCCCCTTCTGTGCTAAAAATCCTGCCAGACAATTTCTCTTTTTTCCCTTTTCGCATTAAATTCATTCCTCCCACACGTATTTTGTGCTAATTTTCACAATCGAAAATATAAAGATTACTTCTATTTTGTCAAGAAAATAGTAAAAGAGCTTTGAAAAAGTCATTTTTGCGGGGCTGGGAGCCCCGCCTACGCGGGACCAAGTTATTGTTATTCAACATCCGACCGCGTAGGGCGGGCTCTTAGCCCGCCGAAGTCTGGTACTTTTTCAGAGACCTCAGTAGGGAGTCGGAAGAAGATCAGAAAACATCCCCCACAAATCACCCTCTCTTTCTCCTTCAGCGGGATGGAGAGGGGTTCACCCTGAAGGATTCACCCTGAAGGGGACACAAAGGGTGAGGTTTTTTAACAGCTTGGCGGTGGTCCACCTATAAACAAATAGTTGATTAAATAGACTACATCGGCAACATTAATCACTGTGTCGCAATTAACATCTCCAACCTGTCGGATCGGAGCTGGAGCAGGACCCTCTATGAAGAGGTAGTTTATCAAATAGATCACATCCGACACATTGATTAACCTATCTGCGTTTACGTCTCCTAAAAGATAAGGCTGAGAAAAGTCGACCAAACCCAAAGTGGGATCGTCCACTTGGTGGTAAATCTCCTGCTCAATTTGAGAGACCAGCGACTTCCCCCAATAGTTGTAAGTGGCATTAATATTGTCGTTGCAATATTCTAAGTAAAGCTCGAAACTGTCATTGTCGCAAATCAGATTATAATAGCTGGAGTCCCCTCCGATAACTACCAGCACATCTTTGGTGGTGTCGGCGACTGGTTCATTTAGCAATATTCCTATAGAGTTGTGGATAATCTGGTTTCTCATAAGGAAACCTCTCACATCCCCCACTCCCAGAGGATAAACGTCCGTAGAAACATAGATCCCCACCGCTCCTGGGATACCCATCCCGTCTATGATGCTATACTGTATATCAGTGGAATTTGTCCCCAACCCATAAAGAGCCAGTCCGTAGCCACAGCCCTTGATGGAATCACCCGCAAGCGAAATGGGAGCATTGACTTCAACGGTCTGAATGCCCTGGTTGGAGTTGGTCACCAGGTTCGAGTAAAGAAATGTGCTGTCACTATTCCCGTTGACCCTTATGCCAACCTCACAGCTATCTATCTTATTAAATCTTACGAACCCATTAGAGCTTGCATCCAGAGATATCCCCATCGAGGAGTTAGTGCACACATTAGAGTCGACAACCCCCTCCCCTCCACTGAGCATAATGCCGGCAGATTGCACGGAGACACCATTGACGTTGTATACCGTGTTCTTTGCAAACCTGATACCGGTAACGGAAGTTTGGGCTGGGGCATAAATACCTCTTAAGTAAAGATTTCTAACGGTGCAGTTTCTTACTGTCAGGCTGTCCCAGTTGCCTAAACCGGCGTTGGAGATGATTCCGTTACGAGCATCTAAGGTTCCGATGGGAGTCAAAGTAGGGTTGTCCCCATCAAAGGTGAAACCGTCAATAAGGACCCCCTTCGCTTCCACTATCACCATCTGTGAGCCTCTGAAGATAGGAGGATCCTGCGGATCAGGCTGACCGATATCGGAGCTATCAGGGTAGACCAAGACGGAGTTCTGTCCGGCCCCCAACAGGCTCAGTGGTTTGTCGATTACAATGTTTTCGACATACGTTCCCGCCAGCACATCGATTACATCGCCTGAAATGGCTTGATCAATGGCGTTCTGAATGTAGAAGCAGTGATCGTTGTCAAGATTCCAGTCCATCTTTATGTAAGCAATCTCGCCGTCACTGTAAGTCGGGCTGCTGGTTTCGGTGGTAAAGAATAGGTACTTGTCAGTGCCGTCGTAGTAGCCACAAGGCCAAAAATCCCACCAAAAGGTGCTGTCATATCCACCATAGCTGATCGTCTTCACCGCAGACCAAGTGCCGCCGTTGTCCGTAGATTTTGCCTGCACAAGCCACTGATGGTCAGGCGTGGCGGTCGAGGGTGCCGCAATAGCATAAAGATTCGTGCCATCGTTGAAAATACTTGGATCCCAAATATACGCACCGGGCACGGTAATGGGATCTGAGATCCAACTCCACGTGGAGGGGTTGGCGCTGGCTGGGGAAGAGTGTAGACTAATTACGGTAGCACCAGGAGCTATGCTGACGACGTAAAGGTTACCGTCCTTGAGGGTGATTTTGGGCACGCCGTAACCGCTTGCCATTGTGTCGGGACCATTAAGCGTAGTTCCGTCCCACGTGTATATAATAGACTGAAGGGTAACGTCAAATCCTGTTTCCATGACGAGATATACCCGGTTGACGTCATAGGCTACGTTCACGTGTCCACCGCCAATTGTGCCCAGCGAAGTCGGACCGCTCCAGGAGCCGTTCCAAGTGTAATAGTAAATTGGCTGTGGCGATCCTCCCCATCCAGCCG